>Ga0307422_1000967_pt1 | contig 15219 bp, 8 predicted proteins | sample SalMarWE160290MG_FD_202153 | JGI IMG/M metagenome (GOLD analysis project Ga0307422, IMG submission 202153) | Salt marsh sediment microbial communities from the Plum Island Ecosystem LTER, Massachusetts, United States - WE1602-90 | ecosystem: Environmental > Aquatic > Marine > Intertidal zone >...
AATTAGTTTTTTCATTTCGTTACACATTAAGGCACAGCATTATATTCCCTATGAGATAATACATGCTGAAGAAAAGGGGACACGCACTTTTACAGGAACTCCGGGGGAGAATTATTTTCAAAACCACGCGGCATATGATCTGAATGTCAGATTTAATCCTGGTTCAGGAATTCTCTCAGGTGAGGCAGATATAACTTATTTTAACGAAAGTCCCGATTCGCTTCACAAAGTGGTGATGAGAATGTATCAGAACATTTATAAAAAAGGAGGAATTCGTGATGAAGAAGTTGATCCCGGGATTATACAAAATGGGGTTATTATAAAATCACTCAGAGTTAATAATGAAGATTTTACACCAAAACTTGCACATCGGACCCGAACCGAGGGAACGAATTTTACTATCTATCTGAATCATATTCTTACTCCTGGTAAATCTTGTAATATCCACATAAGCTGGGAATTCCCCATGCCCGATAGGCCCGTGAAACGCTTTGGAAAGTATGATAAGGGGAGTTATTTTGTGAGTCTTTGGTATCCGCAGGTTGCTGTATACGACGATATCGACGGATGGGATGAAAACCAGTATACAGGTACCCAGGAGTTTTATAATGATTTTAATGATTATTATGTATCCATTACCGTTCCGCGCGGCTTTATGGTTTGGGCTACAGGTTTGTGGATTAATGCACAATATATTTTGTCGAAAGATGCATGGGAACGTTTCCAGGAGGCTTCCGTTTCAGAAGAAACCGTTCACATTATTTCGGCTGCTCAGCTAAAAAGTAAAAATTGGTATTCAGGTAAAGGATCGAAGACTTTCCAATATAAGGCGGAAAATATTCCGGATTTTGCTTTTGCTGTTTCCGATCACTATTTATGGGATGCAACAACGACCCGGATCGTTGGGGATCAGGGAGAACACAAAGTACTTGTTTCGGCAGTTTATCCGGAGGGAGCAGCCTATTTTAAAGAGATAGCTGGTATCGGACAAAAAATAATCAGGCATTTAAGTGACAGCAGTTATGGTATTCCCTATCCTTATCCGGCAGTTACTGTATATAAGGGTGAAGGGGGAATGGAGTATCCGATGATTGTGAATAATGGAGCCCGCTTTTTCTTAAATGGCACTATTTTTTTAACAATCCATGAGGTGGCACATGCCTATTTCCCATTTATGCTCGGTATAAACGAACGTAAATACTCCTGGGTCGATGAAGGCTTAACTACATTTCTACCTATGGAAACAGAAGCAGCTCTTGAATCGGATTACTACACTATGGAACACATCATCAGAAGGTATAATATTCTGGCAGGAAGCTCTGAAGATATTCCTTTATCTGTTTCTGCAAGCCAGACAAGAGGCAAAACTTATGAGAACTACAGCTATATCAGATCGTCGGTGGCTTTTCATATGCTGGAAAATTATGTAGGACGTGATACTTTCAGACTTGCCATCAGGAATTTCGCAGAAATATGGCAATATAAACATCCTACCCCTTACGACTTACTTACGGTTATTAAGAATACATCGCACCGCGATATAGATTGGTTTATCGACTTATGGTTTTTTGATTCCGGCTTCCCCGATCTGGCCATTGGAGATGTAACAAAAATGGGTAATAAGATCAAGCTGGAAGTTCAGAAATTAGGCTCATTTCCTGTACCGGTTTTGGTAGAAATGCAATTTCTCAATGGAGAAAAGGAAATATTCAGATTTGATCCCGAAGTATGGAAAGAAAAGGATATACTGAATCTTAGTTTTCTTATAGTTGAAGAACTGGAAAGTATTAAACTGGGAAGTCCGGAAATTCCAGACAAGAATTCCTTAAATAATGTTTTTAATCTTTCTGAAAGTCCTCAATAAAGGTCCTACAATTAGAATTACTATTTTAATCTCCTATGGGTTTAGAAGTATCTCTTTCCCTTCCTCAAAAATTCGCCTGACTTCTTCCAGTTCTGAGGGTATGTCTATTTTTTGAGGACATTTATCGAGACATTCACCACAACTTATACATTGGCTCGCTTTACCTTTACCATGCCAGTCGGTGGAAATACTGGGGTCATCCAGCTCATCGTACCACTTTTTCATCCAGGCATGAACTTCTCCTTCCCATGCTGCATGATTGATCAGATTAAAATTTTCAGGAATATCGACTCCTTCAGGACAGGGCATACAATACTGACAATTGGTGCAGAGCACTTTTAACTTTTTATTATAGGCTTCCTTTAACCTGTCGATGATCATTAATTCACTACTTATTAATGATTCGGGACCCGACTCAGATGCATATCCAATATTTTCTTTAACCTGTTCGAAGTTTCCCATGCCGCTTAATACGGTTGCCACTCCCGGATGGTTCCAGACAAACCGCAATGCCCATTCGGTAGGAGTCCTCTTTATAGATGCCTGCTGAAGAATAGCATCAATTTCTGTACTGGATTGACTCAATTTTCCTCCCCTCAGAGGTTCCATAATTACCACAGCAATATTTTTCGACCAGGCATAATCAAGCCCGTTTACGGTAGCCTGAAAGTCAGTATCTAAATAGTTAAACTGTATCATAGTTACATCCCAGTGATATGCGTCAATAATCTTTTTAAAGGTTTCCAAGGAGCCATGAAAAGAGAATCCTATATGTTGGATCTTACCATCTGATTTCAACGCGTCCATTTCATTAAGAAGGTGTAATCGTTTGACTTTCTCCCATTTTTCGTTGTTTAATCCATGAAACAGATAAACATCAAGATATTCCGTATCCAGCTTCTTGAGTTGGTTATCAAAGTAGGAGTGAAAAGTAGCGCACGAATCGACCAGCCATACGGGCGATTTGGTAACCAATTTCACTTTTTCGCGGTATCCGTTTTTTAATACTTTACCCAGGAAAACTTCTGAACTGCCATCGTGGTATGACCACGCAGTGTCGACGTAATTTACTCCATGGTCGATAGCATACCGGAGCATTTCACCGGCTTTCGCCTCATCTATATTGTTCCATGAATTTTTTACAGGTAAGCGCATTGCACCGAATCCTAATGCAGAGACTTCCCAGTCCAGAGCACCCATTTTTCTGTATTGCATATTCTTTTGCTTAAATAGTCAAACGCTGAAGAGACAAAAATAAAAAGTTTAGAGGGAAATAAAAACCTGATCAATGTCACGCTATAATAGAAATGTATACGAAAAGGCAGGATTAAACTCAGTTTAGGATAATGTATATTTGAAGCAATTGTATCGTGTGTCGAATAATTGGTTGTCAGAGCACAGTTAAACATTTTAAACTATTTGTGAACTCGTATGGCTTTTGTACTTTTATACAATTCTAATCTCTCATTTGAATATAAAAAACTTAATTAACCCTTATACCAGATCATCATGAAAACCTTTAAAAGAACAGCCATTATCACATTGATCGTTGTTGCGGTAATCCTCATAACAGCATTTTTCTTTGTTCATAGGGTAGCCAGGAAAGGATTACCTGATTACAACCAGCAGATATCATTACCTGGCCTGGTTCAGCCGGTGACTGTCTACCGCGATTCCTATGCGATACCCCATATATACGCTCAGAATGAACACGACCTTTACATGGTAACCGGATATTTACTTTCACAAGACCGGTTGTGGCAGATGGATCTGTTGCGCAGGGTTACATTAGGGCGCCTGTCCGAGATATTTGGCGATGATTTCATCGAAACCGACTTATTGCTCAGATCCTTAGCTTTTAAGGAAAAATCAGAAAACCTTTTTGCAGAAGGAGACAGTAACATAACATCGGCTTTAATAGCTTTCTCTGAAGGTGTTAATAGGTATATAGAAGATAACAATGGGAACTTTCCCCTGGAATTTACTCTGTTGGGCTATCAACCCGATCCGTGGGAACCTGTTCATTCATTAAACCTGATCGGCTATATGGCCTGGGACCTGAAATCTGGTTGGAGTGAGTTATTATTGGAGGAACTTGCAGGGAAAGTCGACAGCGCTCATTTCACTGAATTATTGCCGGAAATGGATATACAAAAGACTTATGTATACCGTAAAAACTCTGAACTGCTTTCTGAAAACAAACTACAGATGCTCAATCGTCTGGAAGAAATGGGTCTGGATATTTTTTCAGGGAGCAATAACTGGGCAGTTTCAGGAGAAAAGAGTAATACTGGGGAACCTTTGCTGGCAAATGATATGCACCTCGGTTTTGGTATCCCGGGAATATGGTATCAGATCCACCAGGTAGTCGATGGAAAACTGAATGTAGAAGGATTATTATTGCCGGGTCAACCCATGATTATTGTTGGGCATAACGACTCCATTGCCTGGGGCATGACAAACACTTATGTCGATAATCTCGATTATTATGAAGAAAAAATTAATCCGGATGACACCAATCAATATATGTTTAATGGTGAATGGAAAAACTTTATAATTCACGAGGAAATAATACGCAGCAAGAGTGGTAAAGAAGTTAAATGTAATTACCGTACCAACCATCGCGGACCCGTGGTATCGGGCATTAAAAAAATTACCGACAGGGTACTGACCATCCGCTGGGTAGGTGGTGAGAAAAGTAATGAGATGCGTTCAGTTTATCTTACTAACAGGGCCAACAATTGGAACGATTTCAGGAATGCATTTTCTTCGTTTATATCCATCAGCCAGAACATTGTTTATGCCGATAAACAGGGGAATATCGGGCTGTACTGTTGTGCCGGTGTACCCATCCGCCAGCGCGATAAGATTTGGGCAGTGCTGCCGGGATGGACTGATGAATATGACTGGAAAGGAATGGTTCCTTTCGATGAGCTGCCTTATGAGTACAATCCGGCCAGGGGATATGTATCCTCTGCCAATAACCGAACGGTCGATAGTACCTATCCATATCATATCGGTACCTGGTACGATATGCCCTACAGAATGGATCGTATTCATGAAATGCTGGACGGACAAGATATATTTTCGATTCAGGATTTTAAACGGATGCAAAATGACCAGCATTCAAAATTTTCTTCCTTATTTCTTACTACTTTATTGCCTGTTATGGAAGACGGTACCAATTGGACTGAAACAGAAAAAGCTGCACTTGACATGCTGAAGAAGTGGGACTATGATTTGAGTGCAGAAAGTCCTGAAGCTTTAATAGCGGAGTTCTGGGCATTTCAATACCTTATCTCAACTTATGAAGATGAAATGGGTGATGACCTTTTTAAAAGGTTTCTGGATATAAGTCATTTACCAAGAATTGCTATGTATGGTCTGTTATCACATAAAAATTCGCTTTGGCTCGATGATATAACAACTGAAGAGAAAGAAGGACTGGCGGAAGTTGTGGCAGCAAGTTTTAGACATACGATGGATACTCTGATCAGTCAGTATGGCACTGAAGTGTCAGATTGGAAATGGGGGGATATTCATCAGATAACCCTTTCCCATCCTATTGCTAAGGTCAAACTAATTGACAAGATTTTCGACCTAAATCAGGGCCCTTTCCGGTTAGGAGGCAGTTTTCATACGGTATCACCCTATAAATACCCTTACTTTGAACCAAAGGCTGTGGAGCATGGATCGTCGCACCGGAGTATATACGACCTGAATGATTGGAGTAACTGTATTTCTGTTATCCCAACAGGGACATCAGGTATTCCGTCAAGTAAATTTTATTGCGATCAAACAAAAATGTATGTAAATGGAGAGTACCATGCTGATTATTTTAATTCTGATGAAGTAAAGACAAATGCGGAATTTACTATGGAATTTTCTCCTGAATAATCCGATATGGTTCCTGAAAGGTTGTAAAAAAGAAAGATAACCTGTGAAAAAATAAATCCGGTATGTATAGGTAAGCATACAGGGTTTATCCTTAAAAAGAAAAAATACTGATTATTTTACTTCTTTGATCCAGGCTTCGGGATCTACTTCGTTTTGTATTTTGTGCAATTCCCGGTCGGCTTCGGCTTTTGTTTGATATACATTATAGCTTACAGCATGCAGACTGCCGATTTTGCCAAATTTTTCAGCGTTATAGCCTTTTTTTCGCAGTTCAATTACCAGGTTATCGGCATTGTTTTCGTCACCAAAAACTCCTGCAACAACATAGTATCGGGTACCGCTTTGAACTGGAGTTCTAAAATTTTCGACCTTTTGGACGGGCTCTTCTTCAATTTCCTCAGTAGTCATATCCTTGTAAATCTCTTCGGAAGGTTCAATCTCTGGCTGAAGTTGATCTTCCGGTTGTGTTTCAACTTCAATAAAATCTTTTGGTTGTTTATTGAACAGAGCTGAAAGTTCCTCGCTGTAGAAGAAATATCCTATAAGTATACCATTGATAATAACTATTAAAATAAGCCAGATGATTAATCTTGTTTTGCTACGTTTATTGCCCTTAGACTTAGGTGTGCTCGCAAAAGCAGATTTTGTTTCATAAATTTGTTTCTCTACCTTTCTTTCCTCTACAATTTTTTTAGGTTTTATCTCAGGTTCAGCAGTTACTTTTGGTTTTTCTGCTTCTGGTATTTTCTCTTCAGGTTTAGGAGTTTCTTTTACTATTTTTGGTTTTTCTTCTTCTGCTACTTTTTCTTCAGGCTTGGGAATCTCTTTAACGATTTTCGGTTTTTCTTCTTCCTTTGGTTTCTCTTTAACAATCTCAATTGTCTCCTCTTTTATATCTAATGTTTTCTTTGGAGTTGTTTTTTTTGTTTCTTTAGTTTGAGCTGGTTTTTTTTCGGAGGATTCCACAGGTTTGGATTCCTTTTTACCTGTTATTTTAGACTCTTCTTTTTCAAGAGAGATCTTTCCTGAAGTACCTTTTGTAACTACCCCGATACCTGGCAGAACATATTGTCCCGCACTCTCCAGTTCGGAATTCAGTTTAACGATAAATTCGTCAATCTTTTTCTTTGCTGAGTCCCGGTCGATACCTTCCTTTTTCGAAATAGCATCGACAAGCATACCATCATTGTATTGCAAAAATTCATTAAAAATGATGGTTAGAGGATTTTTCTGCTTAATGATAAAAGCCCCGAATTCGGGAACGATGACTCTGTTGTTACTCTCAAGTATTTGGAGGAGATATTTTTCCATAAAGCGGTTTGATTCAGTTTTTATGATACAAAGTTAACAAATAACCACAGTTCATCTCACTGAAATTTTTAACATTCGTTGTAGACTTCTTTTTGTAATATTTCAGAGTTTTCTTTCAGGTTTTTATTTTCTTTGTTATTAACATTGCTTTAAGCATATGAAATTTAGAAAAATCCTTGGAATTGATTTTGGAGGATCGGGTATTAAAGGAGCGCCGGTAGATGCTAAAACAGGCGAATTATTAGGCGAACGTTACAGAATTCCAACACCTGAACCAGCAACACCCGATAGTGTTGCAAAAATAATTAAATTAATAGTGGATCATTTTAAATGGAAGGGACCTATTGGTTTGGCGTTTCCGGCAGTTGTTCAAAACGGTATTGTAAAAACAGCATCTAATATCGATAAATCCTGGATTGGCATTAATGCTGATGAATTAATAACTAAAAAAACAAATTTACTTACTTATGTGCTGAATGATGCAGACGCAGCCGGAATGGCGGAAATGAAATTTGGGGTTGGCAAGGGTAAAAAAGGGTCCGTTCTTTTGTTGACGGTAGGTACAGGTATTGGTACGGTTCTGTTCTCGAAAGGTAAATTGGTTCCCAATACCGAATTGGGTCATATTACATTGAAATCGGGAGCTGAAGCTGAAGAATTTACATCGGATGCCGCCCGGAAAAGAGATAATTTAGACTGGGATTCATGGGCAAAACGTTTCAATATTTATCTTCAGGAAATGGAGCAGTTATTTTGGCCCGAACTAATTATTATTGGTGGCGGTATTAGTAAGAAGAAAGAACGATTTATCGGTCATATTAAATTAAATTCTAAAATTGTTATGGCCGAAACCAAAAATGAAGCTGGTATCATTGGTGCAGCTGTTGCCCTTAGGGCGAATAGAGATAAGTTTAAATAAATCTATTTTTCATTTTGTGAATCGGAGTATACGAAGGGAACCCTGTTTACAATCGATCTCCCCAATGTTACTTCATTGGTATATTCAAGTTCATCGCCAAATGCAACGCCACGTGCTATCATAGAAATCTTAATATTATATTCTTTCAGCTTTCTATACAGGTAATAATTAGTGGTATCCCCCTCCATTGTGGCACTCAAAGCAAGAATAATCTCACTGATCTTGTCATCTCTGATTCTTCCGATCAAAGATTGGATATTAAGATCGTTTGGACCGATTCCTTCCATGGGTGATATAATTCCTCCCAATACGTGGTATAATCCGTTATATTGATGTGTACTTTCTATTGCCATAAGATCTTTAATATTTTCAATAACACAAATGGTCGATCTGTCGCGGTTTAAAGCCGAACAAATACTGCATGTGTCACTATCGGATATATTATAGCATACCGGGCAGAATTTAATATGTTCGAAAAAAGAATTCAGAGCACTTGTAAAGCTCGTAGCCTCTTCTTTTCCAAGTCTCATAAGATACAATACAAGTCGAAGTGCTGTTCGTTCACCAATACCCGGTAATTTTGAAAATTGTGATACGGCATCGGCAAGAAGTTTGGAAGGGTAATTAGCTTGTGTCATATTCTTGGTATCTGTTCTGAAGCAAAATTACTATCATTGCAATCAAAGGACAACTTAGAAGCCATAAATGATTTAACATTAATTAATAATTACAAATGAATCCCTATCTCATCATAGGAGTAATCCTTTCTTATTTTGTTATATTATTTATCATAAGTCTGAAAACCTCCCGTAATGCTGATAGCAATACTTTTTTTGTTGGTAACCGGCAGTCATCATGGTATCTTGTTTCGTTTGGGATGATCGGAGCCTCATTATCGGGGGTGACTTTTATTTCGGTACCCGGATGGGTACTAACCAGTAAGTTTTACTATATGCAAATAGTGTTTGGGTACCTTCTGGGCTATGCGACAATAATTCATGTTTTGCTTCCCATTTACTACAGGCTCAATCTTACTTCAATATATACTTTTCTGCAGGGCCGTTTTGGAACGGTAAGTTATAAAACAGGAGCATCGTTTTTTCTGCTATCCCGGCTCATTGGTTCCTCATTCAGGTTATTTATAGTGGCAAACGTTCTTCAAATTACCATCTTTGATAAATTGCACATACATTTCGCATTCACTATTATCATAACACTTTTGTTTATCTATCTCTATACATTTCGCGGAGGTATCAAAACCATTGTATGGACTGATACATTGCAGACTTTATTTATGTTACTGGCAGTAATATTAACATTAATCATGGTTAGTAAATCAATGGATCTCGATATTAAAGGCCTGGTAACAACATTGAAATCGAGTGAAACAACAACCCTATTCAATTTTCACGATTGGCATAAAGGGTCTTTTTTTATCAAACAATTTCTTAGTGGGGCATTTATTACTATAGTTATGACGGGGCTGGATCAGGACATGATGCAAAAGAATTTAAGTTGTCGCAGTTTACGAGATGCTCAAAAAAATATGTATTGGTACAGCAGTCTTCTTGTACCTGTTAACTTACTTTTCCTTTCTTTAGGTGCCTTATTGATAATATATTCACAAACTCACGGGATAGGTATTCCTGAGCGTTCCGACGATCTATTCCCACTTATTGCCACCGGAGGTACTTTACCTACGTTTATTGGTATAGTTTTTATTCTTGGGCTAGTAGCTGCGGCATATTCCAGTGCCGATTCGGCTCTCACTGCTCTTACTACTTCGTTTACCATCGATATTTTAGGAGCAGGAAACCTTCCTGAAGCAAGGTTAAAAAAAGTCCGATGGACTGTCCATATCTTTATGTCAATAATGGTGGGGATCATTATTTTCGTATTTCGTATAATGAATAATGAAGCGGTTATAAGCTCACTGTTTACGGCAGCAGGATATACTTATGGACCTCTGCTCGGATTATTTGCTTTTGGTATTTTTTCAAAACGCAAAATTGTTGATGTTTGGGTGCCGCTGATAGCCATCTTATCACCATTACTTACATACGGTACAAAACTCGCACTTGAATCTTTGATAATAAATTATCATTCGAGCTATGAATTACTCTTAATTAATGGTCTTATTACCATTGTCGGACTAATGATCATTTCGGGAAAAAGCGAGTTAAGAACATTGTAATTTTAATACCATAAAGGAGAAATAGTTGGTATATTTGAATGTTTTTTATAAACGATTAAAACGATGAGAATAATTGCAGGAATAAGTAATGCGCATCAACCTCAAGAAATACAAGGATATGCTGAGGCTGGGGTCGATGAGTTTTTTGTGGGATACATTCCAAAAGAATGGAGCGATGAATATGGTTGGGAGCTATCGAGTAATCGACGTGAAACAGCCAATTATCAATACCGTTCGAAGAGTGATCTCTCGAATGTAGTAGAGCTTATACACGGGCAGAATAAAAAAGTGTACCTAACGGTAAATGCCCATGAGTATAATACCCAACAAACAAAGTTATTGCTTCGTATTCTCGAGAGTATTAGCGATATTGATTTTGACGGATTTATTGTCAGCAATGTGGGGATGCTTCTTGAGCTTCAGAAGAATGGATTTAACCAGGTAATGAATGTTAGTATTGGCGGGGGCAGTAACAATATTGAAACATTACGGTTTTTCCGCGATAATTTTGAAAATATCGGGAGGTTTATCCTCCCTCGGAAATTGACTATTAGTGAGATTGAGAAAATATCAGCCTATGCCTCTGAAAATAAAATACGTCTCGAAGTATTCGGAATGGCTGCATATTGTGTTTTTAACGATGAATTTTGTTTTACCTGGCACGGCCCCTCCAATAAATGTTTCTGTCAATCTCCCATGTTTGAATTCCGAGAAATGAAACCCTTATTATTTGATACCAACTGGAAGAAGGAGATAGCCAGTGAAGGTGTTGGTACATTCTATCGCAGGCTAGCTGAAATCAAAGCTGAGGTGGAACTCATGCGCAATGAATACCTCGTAAAACATCCAAAGGTCAAAATGTCGGTACAGGAAGTTAATAAATTGCATGTTTTGGCAAGTTTAAATAAATGTGGCCTTTGTGCCTTTCAAAAATTTAAGGAATGGGGAATAGAAGCCGTTAAACTTCCGCTTCGTGGCCAGGATTTCAGAGGAAATATTGCTATAACAGAGATCGCTAAAAAAGTAATTGATCAGCCAAATGCATCTCCTAAATATTGTCAGGATCTGATGAGCAGTCCTAATTTTTGTTCCGGTCCAAATTGTTACTATGATTATCCCTATCCCAAATAATATCGCATAATGAAGAATCAGTTCAGTCTCTATATATACCTGAGTCGTATCGAACATATTATAAATCTTGAAGATACTCTTAAAATAATATCAAAACCTGAACCGGAATATGTTGAAATTTTAGACGAGAGCCTGCTAATGAACCAGTTAGCACTTACTACTCTTAATGACTATATGTATAAGTATTTGGGCCTTAATTATATTGATAACATAGACGGTATTTATTTCGGACAAGAAACTTGTGAGAATCTTATTCCAACCCTTAAACATGTACAGCAGGCTGTCGAATTCTGTCAAAATAACGAATACCAGTTTACATTGGTAACTCCCTATGTCGGCCCAAAAGGTATGGAACGCTTGAAAAAGCTGTTTGAATACCTGAACCAGGAAACTTCTGATACGGAAGTGCTGGTTAACGATTTCGGTGTTCTTCATTTAATTAATACAGAATATCAAAATTTGAAGCCGGTTTTAGGCAGATTATTGATTAAAATGAAACGCGATCCGCGTTTTTCAATTTCGGGCTTTGATATTGCAAATATTGAAATTCCTAACCTGAAGAGAGTAGAAAAAAACCAGGCTGAGGCATTACAGGCAGCAGCGCTCGAATTACCAGTTTTCCAGGATTTCTTAAAAGGGAAGGGTGTAGAAAGAGTGGCGATTGATGTTTTAACGCAAGGTTTAGATCCTAAAATATTAAAGAAATGGGGTTTCCCGGTCGACTTTTATTGGCCATGGACCTATATAACCAGTAGCCGAAGTTGTGTTATAGCTGCTTATACTCAACCCGGAAAGGAATCTCACCCTACTGATGAACCCTGTAAATTTCAGTGTCGTAAATATGAGTTTAACTTCCGTTCAGATAAAAAGATGTTACAAACCGTTTTTAGGGGAAATGCTGTATGGATGTGTACTCGTTCGCTTTATGAGCAATATTTTAAAATTGCTTCCGGCCGGTTAATTTATGAGCCCTATATTCCCGTATGATGTTTTGGTTTGAAAAAGTTAATTCTAATAAAAAAAGAAGAGGGACTATTTTCTGCAATAAAGCGACCGAAAACAATAACTATTTTTCCAGAATATCTTTTATTAATCCGATTAATTGATTGACTTCTATCGGTTTCGAAATATAACCACTGAAATTGTTTTTTAAAATCTCTATTTTGTCATTCTCATGCGCATATGCAGTTACTGCAATAATAGGAATATCTTTATGATTCTTTCTGATATTATGTAAGGCCTCAATACCATTCAGTAAGGGCATTTTTATATCCATTAGTATTATTAAATTCTCAGGATCAATAATTTTTTCTACAGCTTCTATCGCTTCAATTCCATTCTTTGCCCATATAATCTCTGCTTCTGTAGGTTCAAGAAGCTTTTTGAGCAGAATATAGTTAGTCGGATCATCTTCAGCAATGAGTATTTTTTTATTCGAAAGTTCAAGTTTTAAACGGGGTTCTTTCTTTTCTGATTTTTGCGGGTATTCAACCAGGTTTTTATCAAAAGGAAGAGTAAAGAAAAATGTTGAACCGCGATCCTGTTCTGATTCAAGCCAGATAGTCCCACCCATTAATTCAAGAAGTCTTTTGCAAATTGATAAACCAATACCAATTCCCCTGTAAATTTTAGTATCGGGCTTTTCGATTTTCTGAAAGTGATTGAATACCCTATTGAAATCCGATTTTGGAATACCAATTCCAGAATCCGATACATAAAATTTTACAGTGTCGTTCTGAATTTCATAACCAAATTTAATAAATCCCTTATCTGTATACTTTAAAGCATTGCTTAAAAGATTTGAGAATATTTGTTTGAATCTGATATGGTTATTATCTAGAATAAGTTGCAAATCATCAGGTTTATTATTCATACTTATTGAAATATTCTTAGTGTTTTTAAGTTTTGAATATTCCAATAATTGAATAAGTATGGGATCAATATGGAATGGTGATTTTATAATTTGAACCTGGTTTGATTCAATCAACGAAATATCGATAATATCATTTATCAATACTGTCAAAATTTCACAATTATTATTCAAAAATTCGATGTAAGTTTTCCGTTCGTCATCACTCAACGGCGTTGAATCGAGAAGTGAAGAAAATCCAACTATTGCATTCATTGGCGTTCTAATTTCGTGGCTCATATTGGCCAGAAAAGCAGATTTAAGTTTGTCAGATTCTTCAGCTTTGATTTTTGCAGCTTCAAGTTCTATAGTTCGTTCCCTGATTAGATATTCTAAATGATTTCGATGTTTCTCCAACTCTTCATTCTGGATTAAAATTTCATCCTGGTTTTCTTCTAATAGAATATTAGCATCGCTTAACTCCTTCTGCTTCTCTACCAATTTTTCATTTGTTTGACTCAATTCATGAGTTCTTGTTTTCACTTCCTGCTCTAATGTTTGTTTCTGTTTCTTTAATTGATTTACCCTATGACGATAATATGATATACTAAAAGTTATGATGCTGAATATCACTAATAGCCTAAATATAAAAGTATTCCACCAAGGGGGCAAAATCACTATTTTGATTGATGTACTGCTCACCATTTGTTTATTATCGATGCGATAACCTTTAACTCTGAAAATATATTCACCCGGATCTAAATTTGTATAAGTGGCAATTCGGAGAGAGCCAACATTATTCCAATCGTCTTCGAAGTTTTCAAGCATATAGGAATATTGCACTCTTTCCGGATAGCGGTACTCAAGTAAGGCATACTTTAAACTGAATACAGGTTGCTTATGAGTTAATCGGATCATTTCAGTAACACTGATATCCTTTTCCAATGGAGAATTATAAACTCCAATTTCGACTGGTTTGCTTGAGATTAGCAATTCAGTAATTACCAATTCAGCATGATTAGTGTCAATAATAATTTCATCAGGATGAAAGACATTAAATCCGTTGATACCCCCAAAATACATAAATCCCTCCTTCGATTTCAGATGACTCTTTTTAATAAAAGTATTATTCTGAAGGCCATCTTCTTTATAAAAGTTACTAAAGTATCCTGTCAGTGGATCAAACCAGGAAAGGCCATTGTTAGTACTTATCCAATAACATCCGTTTTCATCTTTCTCAATACCAAATATTAAGTTGGAAGGCAATCCATCATTTTTATTGTATCGGGTTATCAGGTTTGTTTTTCTATTAAGCTTATTAAGACCATTTGTTGTAGAAATCCAAATAGTCACACTGTCTTCTTCAAAGATTGAGGTAATGAAATTATCCGAAATGCTTTCTTCATTCGACGGATCGTGAGTATAATTAATAAACTTTTCAGTTTTAGGATCAAAAATGATAAAACCTAAAACATTGCCGATAAGGATATTCCCATAAATATCGGTTTTGATCACTTCCATTTGATGAAAAATCAGGTCACTGTTTTCAGGATTATAAACTCGAATGATTCCGGTTTTCTTGTTTACTTTGATAAGGCCATTATGAGTGGCTAGCCAGTAGTTACCTTCATGATCCTCCGTAATATCAAATACTTTATTATCGGATAGTTTCGAATTTTCTGAAGTATATGTTTGAAAAGATGAAGTATTTTTATCAAATAGACTGAATCCGCCATTCCAAGTACCAATACTGATATCATCATGTGAATCGATAAAAACTGAAAGTATGGCGTCAGTATTTAAATTAGTATTGTTTGTATTATAAGTTATAAATTTGCCTGTTTTAGGATCATATCGATTCAAACCCCCTCCATCAGTGGCAATCCAGATGAATCCCTCCTTATCTTCTTGAAATTCCCAAACGTTGTTATTTTTCAGGCTATTGTTATCGTCTTCGACATTTTGAATGATTTTAAAGGCATTGTTGGGTAAATGAGTAATGTTAACCCCACCTAAATATGTCCCAACCCATATATTTCCAATATGATCCTGGA
>Ga0307422_1000973_pt1 | contig 15157 bp, 7 predicted proteins | sample SalMarWE160290MG_FD_202153 | JGI IMG/M metagenome (GOLD analysis project Ga0307422, IMG submission 202153) | Salt marsh sediment microbial communities from the Plum Island Ecosystem LTER, Massachusetts, United States - WE1602-90 | ecosystem: Environmental > Aquatic > Marine > Intertidal zone >...
ATGGACCTGTGGACCCTCAGTATCGGGCTGTAATATATGGATATAATACAAGTACTGAGACATCATATAAAAATCCAGTCGGAATATTAGGTAAAGTCAATGGTGCTAGTGGAATGGGAGTTTATGGTGAAAATTTAAGTTCAAGCGGATTTGGTGGATATTTTGTTGGGAAAGGTTATTTTTCCGGAAAAGTAGGGATTGGCACAACAAATCCGAAGGAGCTATTGCATTTAAATGGCTCTATCAGAGGAAATCAATCCGGCGCACTCAGGATCAATTCAGGAAACGGATACATTGATATTGGCGCAAAAAATACCAGTTATGCACATATTACTACAGACAGGCATAGGTTCTATTTTAATAAAGAAATAAGAGTGAACAGTGGGTTAATAGGAAGTTATGATGAGAATTTATCACTCAGAGTATCAGGGAGTACGAAAATGACACTTACATCAGGTGGCAATGTGGGAATCGGGACCACCTCACCAAGTTCAAAACTTGAAGTAGCCGGAATGATTCATAGTACATCAGGTGGAATAAAACTGCCTGATGGAACTATAATTGACGATGCAAGTGACTTGGGAAGTGGAGGCGGTGGCGAAGTTAATACAACCAATGTGGCACTAGGTAAGCCTGTTTCAGGCAATGCATCTTATTTGAGCAGAGCTACAGATGGCAATATGACAACGTATGCATACACTTCCAACGACGTGGATTTTGAAATTGTTGTAGATCTGGAATCTGACTACTATATTGAAAAAATGGATGGGCCAGATATTGAGCTGACATCCAAAGGAAGTACATTTCTTTATGTTTCTTTTGATGGAACAGAAGAAAATTTTGAAAGAATTTTAAGTACCGGCCTTTCAGGGGATACCAAATATTATGAGGTATGCAAGTGGGTAAAAAAAATAAAAGTTGAAATTAAAAATTCTCAGAGTCCTGATCCATTTCGAGTCTATGAACTTAAAGCCTTTGGAACTACACAACCAGCAAATGGATATTTTAGCAGAGTAGGTATTGGTACAACAGATCTGACCGGATTATTAAATGTAAATGGGAATGCTACGATAAAAGAACTAACTACAAAGAAGCTTGAGGTAAATGGCCCAATTTGGGGAGAAAATACTATTTATGCTTTGGGGTTTTATAGCAGAGTTGACAACCATTATTTCTTATGTCCAGCTTCTACTACTACTTCCCTAAAAGTGAAAGGCAATATAATAACTGGAGGCAAAATAGAAGCTGAAGAACTCGAAATTAAAGAAATTGCAAGTAATACTATTATAACCGATGAGCTTAAAACAAATTCATTGAATGTTAAAGTTGAGAATGTTGCTGATTATATATTCAATAAAGATTATTCTTTACGGTCCCTCAAGGAGGTTGAGAATTTTGTTACAGAACATAAACATTTGCCCGAGATACCTTCAGCAGAAGATTTGGAAAGAGAAGGAATGGACGTAGCCAAAATGAATAATCTGCTTCTTCAAAAAATCGAAGAATTAACTCTATATATTATTCAGATAACAAATGATCAGGAGTTATTATTAAATAAGATCGAACGTTTAGAATCTAAAACAGATAGCGATGAAAAGTAGAATTTTCCTTGTTCTGATTCTATGTTTCTTGAGCTTTTGGCTCCATGCAGAGGAGATTACTTCTGAAACAGCTAGAAAGGTTGCAGAGGCTTTTTTTGGTAATCTCAATTACCAAATTACCGTAACAAAAATTACAACAATTAATTATCTGGATAGGCCAGTCATCTATGTTGTACAATTTAATCCGGATGGCTATATACTGATATCGGCAGACAATTCTATAGCACCTATTCTTAGCTACAGCCGAAGTACTAAGTATAGCGAAATAGAAAAATCAGCAACCTTTAATGATATTCTTACAAATATAGGTAGGAATATTTACGAAGAAACCATTAGTAATTCAAACGAAGTGATATCTGACGAAGTTCATCCAAAGTGGAGGTATTATCTTGAAGAAAAAAAGACAATGGAAACGGTCTCTGATATTGAACAAAAATCCTCGACAATATATTTAATAAAGGATCGCTGGAATCAGTTTGCACCCTATAACTATTTATGTCCGTTATTATGTCCAACAGCAAGTTGTGACCCGAGCGAGAAAGTACAGGCGGTAGTGGGTTGTACGCCTTTAGCTATGGGTAGAATCTTACGATTTTGGAATTATCCAGAAAAAGGCAGAGGTTACAATAGTTACACGATTCCAGATTTTAATGATTCTTTATATGCTGATTTTGAAAATACCACATACGAATACTCCAAAATGTATGACAATATGGATCCTTTTGGAAGTGCGGCTTTGCTATTATACCATTGTGGAGTTGCCGTAAATGTTAAATATCAAATTGTTGAAACTGGGACTAATGCAGGTGCTCAAATAAGCGATAAAAAAATGCTTGAGCATTTTAGATATTTTGGGGCAATGCATGATTATAGAGATGATGCTGATCCAGAGCCTCATGAGGAATTACTGTGTAAAGTTCTTGACCAAAATGTACCTATTTTATATTCTAGTGAGCAACATACCTTTATCCTGGATGCATATGAGATTGAGAATGGAGTTACCAAGTTTAATGTCAAATTTGGAGATGAAGATTATGATCTTGATAGTAAATTTTTAATTGATGCCTTGTGGTATTCCGATTACCATGGTTTATTAAATTTACAGCCACCCAGAATAATAGAAAGTGGCACATATGGAGAAGTATTAAAAGGTATATGTCATCAACCCATTTATGGAAATTCGCTTGAAGTGAATTCTGTTGTGGAAAGTGGGGCTATTGTTGCATTCGGTAGTCCTTCACTTCGTTTTACAAAAGGATTTAAAGTAAATAAGGGTGTTAGGTTACGAGCTATTCACCTTGAAAATGATGTTATATTACCAGATGATCCATATTTCAAAAAAGGTTCCAACCGAAATGATAAAAATAACTTTTTATCAAAATCAGAAATAATAATTTATCCTAATCCATCAAATGGAATCTTTACAGTTGAGTTAAGCGATAAAGCCACTATTGAAATCTTCAGTACTAAAGGGCAGTTAATATATTCGGGCTATTATGTTGATTCCAGTAATAACATTGACCTGTCAGCTAATCCTAAAGGGGTATATATTATACGAATTAATGATGGGATTTCAATTACGACAGAAAAAATCATTATTCAATAAATAAGAATTCTTTGCAATAAATTTTTGGCTGTCAGCTTTGTTTAGTTGACAGCCTTTTTAATTGTAGTACCTTTTTCACGTGCCCCCTTGGCGCGCATCCACCAGAGAGCGAACGAGTCTGTGCCTAAAATCCGCATGTCTTGTTTGTAAAAAGCCGTAAAACTTTATTAACTAAAGCTTTACAGCTAAGGTATTTTCACCTAAATTGGTGTTGTCTATAAAATACCGATATGAAAGTACTTAATAGTTCACCAATTTCCCCATTTGGAGGTCTTAATCTTGTGTTAGAGGAGTTTAATAAGCTAGGTTTAGATACTTTTATTAAAAATCAATTTTCTACACTCCCAAATCAAAGTAAATATTCATGGAAAGATTTGCTGTACAGCTATTGGTCTGTTTTCTTTTGTGGAGGTGATTGTGCCGAAGATTTATCTGATAATTTAAAAAATACTTTTACCTCAAATCCATATATTAAAGTACCAAGCCCAGACAGGTTATTAGAAAGATTAAAGTATTTAGCTCAGCCTGCTTGTAACTATACTACTTCCAGAGGTAGCACTATCCATCACTTTAGCATTAATATGTCTTTAAATGATATCAGCATTAAACTCCTTAAAAAACTAAGGCTTATTAACAGTCGGGATAACATTTTAGATTATGATAACACTTTAATATTTACTGATAAAGCAGATGCAGCTAATACTTATAAGAAAAGATATGGTTATTGTCCTGGGGTAGCTTTAATTGGAAGAAATGTGGTCTATGTTGAAAACCGGAATGGGAATAGTAATCCTGAAACACTACAAAAAGATACTCTAAATAGGATGTTCGAATTGTTAAAATCAAATAATATTCATATTGGAGCTTTCAGAGCTGATGGGGCTTCCTATAATCTTTCAACTCTGGTTGAGATTAATAACAATGTAGATAAATTTTATATAAGGGCTAAAATGTCAGATTCCATGACCGAGATGATTAGTGAAGTAGAGAAATGGAATGAAGTTATTCTGAACAAACGAAGAGTATACAGAGGCTCTATTCTTGTTACTCCATTCGAAAAGATTGCTAAGAGAACAAAAAAAGAACACCTGTTAAAACAATACAGATTAGTGATAACTAAAGAAAACAGGGATGATGGTCAGATTAATTTGTTTACGGGAGAAGCCTGTAATTATAGAGCTATTCTGACAAATGACTTTGATAAAACCGATGATGAAATTGTATGTTTCTACAATCAGAGGGGAGCTGCTGAAAGAGAATTTGATATCCTAAAAAATGATTTTGGATGGAACCAAATGCCATTTTCAAAATTAGAATACAATACTGTGTTTCTGATAATAACTAGCATGTGTCGTAACTTGTATCATCATATAATAACGAACTTCTCAAAGGTGTATAAAAACCTAAAGGCTTCATTTAGAATCAAAAAATTCATTTTTAGGTTTATTTGCATACCTGCTAAATGGATTGTTGTTGGCAGGATCGAAAAACTAAGGCTGTACGGAAATATCGCTTACAAAACATAGTGGAAAATATATTACTTAGCCATCCAAATTTTACTGAATAAATGATAGTTGAAAAACTAAAAGGGAACATACTGTTTTGTTGATAGAACAAATGTAAAAAGACCAGCAAATTAGCAGATAAAGGCTACGATCCTTCCATAAAAAAACGATCATAAAGCAAAATTTCCAGAGTAAATGAGTTAGGTATCATAATAATATTACAATCAGAAAGACATGCGGATTTTAGGCTGTGATGTGTGACGTATTTATATGAATTTATTATTAGGATTGTTCCGGTCTACATTAATGGATACAAATTAATAGCAAAAAAAAGGGTGTCGTTTTTGGACACTTTTAGATTTACAAACGCAATTGTCTAAGCCATAATCACTCTTACTTGATTATGTTCTCTTAGTATACACAGTGGAATCTTATTTCCCTTAATCGTTTCCTCATTTATAATTATTTCTTTAACACCTTTCTGCACACCATCAGGATTTTCAACTTTTATGCTGATTTTTTTGCCACGGAAAGTACGTTCAGCGGTAAATCCTTTCCAATCCGAAGGAATGCAGGGATCAATGATCAGGTCGTCATAATCGGGCCTGATACCAAGAATATACTGGGCAGCAGCATAATATGCCCAAGTGGTGGTGCCGCTTAACCAGGGATTCCTTGATGATCCAAACCGCATGTTGTATTTGCTGTTGGTGGTTTGTGCATATACATAGGGTTCTGTCTCGCGTATTTCTGCTTTTGTGTTGTAGGCGGAAGGCAGGTACGATCTGTAATATTGATATGCTTTATTTCCATTCCCCAGTATGGTTTGAGCCATAACAGCCCAACCCTGGGTATGACAGAATATGGCAGCATTCTCTTTCATTCCCTTGTTGAACAGCGGTGCTTTTACAACCGAATGTTCTGTTTTTTCATAAGGCGGATCAAGCAGGGCAATTCCATACTCGGTAGTTAGGTATTTATCCACCTGATTCATAATCTGACCGGCACGTTCACCGGTAGCATGTTCACTCAGTACTGCCCAGCTTTGCGGGTTCAGAAAAATACTACCTTCCTCATTTTCTTTCGATCCGAATTTCAGTCCGTCGTGCCGGTATGCCCTGAGGTACCAGTTTCCATCCCAGGCATGTTTTTCCAGCTTATCATCGAGTGCTGAAAGACATCCTTTTGCCCACTCAACTTCCTGCGACTTCCTGAGAATTTTACTGATCCCGGTGTATGTATGCAGAGCATAGCGAAGCTGGAATGCTACAAATACGGTTTCTCCTTTTTGTCCCAGTTGCAGGCAATCGTTCCAGTCGGCTGCCAACCCACAGGGTAAACCATGAGCTCCCGAGCGTTCAAGATTAAATTCAATGGCACGACGCAGGTGTCCCAGAACCGTATCATGACCCGTATCAGCGTAAGGCAATATTTTGTTGTAAAATTCAAGATCTCCTGTTTCTTTTACGTAGGCAGGAACGGTATTGAATAACCACATGCAATCGTCGGAGCGGTATTCGGTTTCATCGGGCAGTTTTTCTTTTCCAGGCTGGTGAGCAAAAGGTTTCACTACAGGCATGGCACCACCCGAAGATGCCTGTCCGGTAATCATGAGTTCAAGTCTTTCCCCGGCTTCCTCAGGTATATTATGCAGCACACCAATCATATCCTGTACGGTATCCCTGTAACCCAGACCATCGCGTTCCCCGCTGTATATCAGGCTGGCTGCTCTCGACCATGCATAGGTGATGAGATTGTTGAAAGGATTCCACATGTTGATCATGCTGTTGAAATCAGGATCGGGTGTTTGTGCTGTTAATCCTTCAAGTCGTAAATGCCAGTAGTTTTTTAGTTCGGCAAAAGAAGTTTCAACAGCCGATTTATCCTGAAATACTTGTAGTGCCTGTTTTCCCTCTTTTCCTGCTTCGCCAATACCAAGGATTACCGTAAACTCCCTGGTTTCACCTGGATTTAGTTCTACATCAGTCTGCAGGCTCCCACATCCGTTATCACCTTCGGCAAGGCTGTTTCCACATTCACCTCTTTCGACAGATACCGGATTTGCATAGCTACGGTAGGCTCCCAGAAATTTATCGCGATCGGTATCATATCCTGTAACTTTGGCTCCGGCAATTCCGATAAATGAATGTCTTGCCTGGTCCTTTTCTTCAAAATTATCAGGTTGTGGAGGTATGAACACATTCGAACCATGATCGATTATGCCATCGATGAAACCGGTTTTGATGATGTACTGCGCGTACTGTAAATTATTCATATCATCCCCGGCATTCCAGTTACTGGCAAACTCAACATAAGTAAATGCCCTGAGCGATCGTTTTTTTGTATCGTTGTTGGTCACTTTTACATGCCAGCATTCGTAATTTTTCCCCAGGGGAACGAAATATAAGGTTTCGGAAGCAATTTCTGAATATTCCGATTTGATGATGGTGTAAGCCGAACCATGACGGCATTCCGATTTGTACTGATCAAGAGATTTACCCACCGGTTGCCACGATGCCGACCAAAAATCCTTGGTATCCCTGTCGTGGAAATACAAATACCTTCCCGGCTGGTCCATTGGGATGGCATTGAACCGTAAGCGAAGAAACCTTCCCTGTGCCGATGAGTGAAAAAAACTGTAGCCTCCGGCATTGTTGGTTATGATGGCACCGTACTGTGTTGATCCCAGGTAATTGCTCCACGAGCGGGGAGTATCCGGTTGTGTGATCACATATTCTTTTCTTTCATCATCAAAATATCCGTATTGCATGTTTTTACTTTTTAGTAGTTATATGCGAGTGGCAAAAGTAGCGGATTGGATGCGAAATGGCAAGGGTGCTGGTTAACTAAAGCTTGTTCGATTTCATATACTTGCAGTCATACTGAGCGAAGTCGAAGTATCTTATGGTAACCGAATACCCTTCGACACCCTTCGGCCGCCATCCGCGTGCCGCTGAAGCTTTAGCGGAGGCGCAAGGCTTGCCGACGGCGATGCGCTCAGGGTGACCAAGAGTTTTAAGAGTGTGTTGAATGCCTGTTTGTGGGTTTATTCTCCAAAGGTAGGCAGGTTGACCCTTTCGGGATATTTTTTGAATTATTAATCATGTAGGGACATCCTATATGGTGTTCAGAAAATCATCGATTTAAAACAATTTTCTTAATCAGAACTCACGATGTATCGTGATCCTTTTCGACTGCTAATCTTTATTCTGATCCGGCTTTACTTCTTCTTATTTCCAGTTCTTTTTGTATTTCAGCGACCTTCTTTTTTGTCAGTGGGTAATTCCACATACACAAAATGGCCCCGATCATTGAGATTGTAGGGATAACAATGTAAGTCCATCGTAAGGTGAACAATTGTTGTGTTGATGGATGAATATTATTTCCTTCGAATCCGAGTCTTACAAGAACCCAGGAACTTACAAGCATAACCAGTGCAATGGCCGCTTTATTCAGAAATCCGAATACTGCGCTGTACATGCCTTCTCTGCGCCTGCCTGTTTTCAGTTCATCGTAATCGCATATGTCTGCACTGAAGGAACCATTTAGTACCCAGCATGCGCATAAGCCGATATTAATGATCACCGGAGGTATTATAGCCAGATAGGGATTGCTGGGAGTAAAAAGAATCCAGCTGCTCAGATAACCGATTATACCAATAATGAGTCCTGTTATCAATACGTTTTTCTTATCGAAATACTTTGCAAAAAAGCCTATCGCAATGGTAGCTAAAATTTGTCCGACGGCTTGAGTAGGGCCTGTAAAAACTCCAAGTCTGCCTGTAAGTATTTTATCGCCGTCGCAAACATGATACAGGTTGATATAAGTGAGCAAAGGGATCATATAGAACAGAGCAACAAACACAAAAAACACCGAACCCACTAATAGCAGAAAAGCTCTGTCTTTTAATGTAAAAAGTATGGCAGACCAGAGGTCAATTTTTTCCTGCTTCTTTTGAGCATAACGTTCTTTACAATAAATGGAAGGCAAAATACCCGTTATCAGTATCAATCCCGCAATGATGGTGCCGACATACCTTGCACCGACGACTTCATCTCCTCCCCACCATTCACTTTTCAGTGTTATGGCATAAAGAGATGCAATGAGAATACCAACTAAAAATGAAGGGACTACGCGAAAAGTCATTAACCGGGTTCGTTCATCATAATCGGTAACCATTTCCAGTCCCAGACCGCTAAAGGGTATAACCCAGATTGTAAAAGCTACATAAAACAGAGAGCAGGTTGTAATCAGATATACTGCCTGGAATATTTCACTGCCATTTCTTGGTGTATACCAAATGGAAGCAAAAATAAACGACATTAAAATTGCACCGACAAATATGTATGGCCTCCTTCTTCCCCAGCGGGAAACCGTGTTATCGGTTATATTTCCCATGATAGGGTCCGTTACTGCATCGAGGATACGCGAAGCGGACAGTGCAATACCGATATAAAGAGGACTTATACCCATACCAACACCAAATATCAGGTAGGCAAGGCTTAGAATTGTATTGTTGGAAAGATTTTCAGCGAAACCGCCCAGACCCCAAATGGCCTTTTGAGAAATAGGAACGGAAGATTTTTTCATCGGATCAGATTTCAACTGCAATGGATTTTCAAAGTATTTATCAATTCAGGGAGTCAGGATTTTGAAATCTGGTGTTCAAATGAAGCTCCCAGTGATAAATCCCTTTCAGAATTTAGTGACTACAATACTAATCATTTGCATGAATAGAACAAAACCAAACTTTATTATTTATAACCATTCTAAGGTAAATATTCTATTCTTTTTACCGGTAAAAAGATTGTTGAATGAATTATGCAGACAACACAACTGTGTTAATTGTTGCTGATTATTACATTTTTATCAGATAATAAAAACTTCTCCTTTATTCTAAGATACCTTCTACCTCATTCATTTCATTGAGTAATTCTACAGGAATAAAATTACCGTCCATGGTTTTACCGTTCAATTTAAGCCTGGAAATACCTTTTTCTTTTTCATCAGGATTTTTAATCGTAATATCCATCATCTTGCTTCTGAATCGTCTGGTAATTTTCAGTTCTTTCCATTCAGCAGGTATGCAGGGATCAATGGTTATTCCATTGTATTCAGGCCGGATACCCATCATGTATTGCGAAGCCGAATAGAATGCCCATGTTGCGGCACCACTTAACCAGGGCAGGCGGGATTTCCCATATCGGGGACTGTGTTTGCTATGCGTCGACTGGCAATATACGTAAGGTTCAATTTCCCGTATTTCTGCTTTTGTATTGTATGCTGCAGGCATGAATGCCCTGAAATATTTGTAAGCCTGATCTCCGTTACCCTGCATGGTTTCTGCCATTACAGCCCATCCTTGTGTATGGCAAAATATCCCTCCGTTCTCTTTGGTTCCGGCATTGAAAAGAGGAGCTTTGATTACGCCGAGGTCTGTTTTTACATAAGGAGGATTACATACCATAATACCATAATCGGTAAATAAGTTTTCCTGAACATGTTTTAAAACCCTGGAAGCTTTTTCCCCTTTAGCATGTCCGCTCAATACCGACCATGTTTGCGGATTCAGCCAGATTTTTCCTTCGTCACATTCCCTGGAACCAAATTTCATTCCGTCCCAGCGGTATGCACGAAGATACCAGTCTCCGTCCCATGCGTATTTTTCTATATTCTCATCCAGTTTTTTCAGGAGGGGAGAGGCCCAGTTTATTTCATCCTGTTTGTTCAGAAGGTTACAGATCTCAATGTATGCATTCAGCGCATAGCGAAGCTGAAAAGTAACAAATACCGATTCTCCGTCATGTCCCAGCATCAGGCAATCGTTCCAGTCGGCAAACAGTCCGCAGGGCAGGTTATGAGAACCCGAATGTTCAAGATTGAATTCTATTGCCCTGCGCAGATGTCCGAGAACGGTGTCTTCTTCTTTATCGGCATAAGGAAGCTTCTTTCCGAAGAACGACAGGTCACCGGTTTCTTTTACATAGGCAGGGACCGTATTGAAGAGCCACAGGCAGTCATCGGAACGGTATTCTTCTCCGGCAGGGGGAACTTCTTTGCCTGGTCTATGAGAAAAAGGTTTTACAACAGGCATGGCCCCGCCTGTTGATACCTGCCCTGTAATCATTAATTCCAGGCGCTTTACTGCTTCTTCCGGTATGGAATGCAATACGCCCAGTATGTCCTGCACGGTATCTCTGTATCCCAATCCGTTTCGTTCTCCGTTGTAAACCAGGCTGGCGGCTCTTGACCAGGCATAGGTGATAAGGCAGTTGTAAGGCCCCCACATATTGAGCATGCTGTTCAGCTCCGGATCGGGTGTTTTTACTGACATGCCTTCTAACCTGTTGTGCCAGTGTTTTTTAAGTTTTATAAACTCTTCCTGCACTTTGTCTTGTTTGCTGTATGCCGCGACGGCTTTTTTGCCCTGATCTTCGGCGGTTCCAAAGCCCATTAATATGGTGAGTTCTTTTTCTTCGCCGGCTTCGAGCTCTACATCCACCTGCAGCGTACCGCATCCGTTATCGCTCACGGCAATTGAATTGGTACATTCTCCCTTTTCAACCACAAGAGGATTATGATAGGACCGGTAGGGTCCGATAAATTTTTTACGATCGGTATCAAAACCTGAAATTTCAGCTCCGGCAACGGCCATAAAGCTATGTCTGCCTTGTCCCCCTTCTTCCAGGTCTTCGGGATCAAATGGCTGGTTAACGTTTGTTCCATGGTCAATGATCCCATCTACTACCTTCATGGCCATGATGTATTGCGAATACTGAAGATTCACAATATCCATCCACAATTGCCAGTGTCCCGTATATTCTGCATAGCTAAAGAGACGAAGGCTTCTTTTTTTGCTGTCGGCATTTTTTACTTTTATGTTCCAGCATTCAAAAGCTTCTCCCAGGGGAACAAAAAAGAGGGTTTCGGTCCGAATCTTGTTGTATTCGGATGCAATTATGGTATAGGCGGTTCCATGCCTGCATAATGTTTTGTACTGATCAAGGGGTTTTCCCACAGGTTGCCATGAGGCCGACCAGTAATCTTTTAAATCCCTGTCATGAAGATAGATGTATCTTCCGGGCTGATCCATGGGTATAGTATTGGGACGCAATCGCATAAATCGTCCGTCGGCAGCAGAGTTGTAAAAACTATAACCTCCGGCGTTGTTGGTAATGATGGCTCCGTAATCGGTCGATCCCAGGTAATTGCTCCACGACTCGGGCGTGTCGGGCCGTTCAATTACATATTCTTTGTTCTGATCGTCGAAGTATCCGTATTGCATATCTTTGTGTTTTTTAAGTGGTTATCAATATTTATTAAAATGAAGTTCTAAATTATCCCTTCTTAACAAAAACGGGCAACCAGAAAAAAACTGAGATGCCCGTTATATTCTATTCAATTAATTCATTATTCCATGCTTGTTTCAGCCTTTTTTCTTCGTTCGATGAGTTCAGTTTCAATTTCCTGTACACGTTTATCATTTAAGGGGTAAATGAGCGACAGAATTATTGATAAAACTCCCATTCCGGCAGGAATTATAGAAAACAACAAAAGCAATCCCCGCATGCTTTCTGATGATTGAGCTTCGTTTGGTTGAAATCCTAATTGCGACATAAGGGTTAAGGCAAGAAAAGCACCAAATGCCCAACCAAATTTCTGAGACATGGTTGATGCAGAGAAAATCAGACCTGTGGCGCGTCTTCCCTGTTTCCATTCTCCATAGTCGGCCGTATCGGCGTACATCGCCCAAATCAATACGCTCAGCGGACCCCCTGTCATGGAGCCAGTAATCTGGAAGAAAAAGATCAGTCCAAGTTGTTCTGCAGTTAAAAAGTAGAGAATTCCGGTACTGAAAATGGCAATGATAAAGATGATCACAAAAGCCTTTTTCTTACCCACTATTTTTGCGAACCATGCAACCAACAATACCCCAAGGAAGGAGGAGATTTGACCAATTGTATTATAGGCAGATGCCAGGGCTTCAAAATTATAAACTTTTATACCAAGGAATGGAAGCTTTAATTCCTGAAGACCAATTACATATTTAAAGTAATGTACGGTAACACTACTTCTGATAGCAACAAAAAGAATAAAGGTTATTGTTGTAGCCAGGAGAATCAACCAGGGTTTGTTAGTAAACAAATCTTTCAGGTCCTTTCTGATAGATGTTTTCTGCGATGACGGAGGCTGAACCCTTTCGCGGGTTGATTTAAAAGCTATCAGGAAAAACAAAATTGCCGCCAAACCAAAAATCATAAACGATCGTTGCCATCCTTTGGCATTATTAATGACTTTAATCTGGTAGGTAAGCGGTGCTCCTTCCGAGTCGATAAACAAATTTGAAATATCTAACTGGTATGATTCAAATCCTGCTGTTTCCGTAATATAATCTACCGTGTTGTTGACATAAGGAGGATTGCTCCCGTCTGACATAATCAGATATTTTATGGAGTGGATAAACTGTCCTCCATTCCCATCAGAAGCAGTGATAGTCAGTTTGGCTATTCCCGGTCTGGCCTCAATGAAACTAAGCGTATGCTCATTTATGAGGGGAGTTATTGTTTTTGGGTTATTGCTTTCCACTGAAAATGATAAAACATCACCATCGGGGTCTGTTATGAATTCAGACAGATCAATGGTCTCAGATTCGAACCCCTTGTTCAACTTAAAATAATCTGTTGAATCCTTAATAACCGGATCGCTATTGCCTTGTTTTATTACATGAACATAAAAACTTTGTGTTTTATCTCCCCAACGTCTGTCCTTGGCCGTGATGTCGATTTTCGCACTCCCAATATTTTTTTCCTGTATTACAAGAATTTTTCCGTTTAACTCAACGTCAACTATATTTTTATTCTGACTATTGGCGATATATTCAAATTCCCCTCCCATATTTCCCTTAAAAATTCCGGAAATATCAAGCTCATGAGTATGAAATCCCGATTCTAGTTTTACATCATGTATAGGAGAAACAATAGCAGGAATGTTATTTTCAGAAGGATTTACTTTGAATCCAAATTCCGTTTTTCCGGTGTTGCCATCCGCATCTTCGGCAAGCAAAATAATTTGTGCGTTACCCTGGGTAACTTCACGAATTGTAAGCATGTGCTTATCTAACTGAGCGCTTATAATCGATTCATCGTTGCTACCCAGGTTTCTGGCCATTGGGAGTAATGTAGCTGAAATAATAATACCTGCAGAAAAAGCAAACAAGAACTTGACCGACGAAACGGAAGTTCGTTCATTTGAATCTGCTGAGATAACCCCTAATAAAGAAGTATAAGGAATATTAATAGCAGTGTAAAGAATCATGATGAGTATAAAGGTGGCATACGCCCAAATGATCTTCCCTGTCATACCGAAATTCGGTGTTGTAAACACCAGTACACCGGCAATGGCAAAAGGCACACAAAGCCAAAGCAAATAAGGCCGGAATTTTCCCCATTTCGTATTGGTACGATCAGCAATGATGCCCATCAATGGATCGTTTACGGCATCAAATACCCGGCTTATCAGAAACATGGTGGCTGCTACAGCGGTAGGAAGGAGAAATACATCTGTATAAAAATAAGTAAAATATAACATGAAGGTTTGCCAGTAGAGTACGGAGGCGAGATCTCCAAACCCATAGCCCAGCTTTTCTTTCAGAGATAATTTTTGCGCTGAAGTATTCATGGAATAATTTTAATGTTTATAGACTAAAAATCAGGATTTGAAGATAATCATTTTGTCATGAATTCAGTCTTTGTAAAGCGATAATAAATCATTTATCAGAAGTGTTTTCTGTTGTTGATAGTCAAGCCAGGTCAGATTAATCTTTGATTTTAAGTGCCGGCATAAATTTTGAGCAGAGTGATGAATGAGTGGATTTGTTTTCAGAAAGTGGGCTGTCAGATCCTGTTATTTTGACCTATTTGCCTGTGAAATCATTTGCTCAAAAGCTTCAATGTTTGGATTATCAGGTGAAAGTTGCTTTAGTTCAGGTAATATTTTGCTCTTGTACTCAATTTTTTTATTGGCCACTATTCTTTCCATTAGGGTTGCAGTGTTCGTATCCATTGAGTTATCATTATTTCCTGTAAAGAGATTTTGCACACCAACAATAATATCACGAATCAATTGGTATGTTTTTAAATTCATGAGTTTTAAATGGAGAAGCTTAATGATTCGGCTGTTGCTCATGCTTTCGACTGAACCAATGCCCATGCCGCCATAAAATTCATTATGGCCTGCATAAATTAAAATAGCATCCGGATGTTTTTTTAATATATCCGAAACAATATCCTGCAATGTGTAGCTGTTAACAGCCGATATGTATGGTATTTATTACTTCGATATACCGGTCAGGATAGCTATCCTGAAGCCTTTCCTGCAGTATTCTGGTAAACATAATGCCCGGACTATAGGGAAAACCAAATGCCGTGGAACTACCCATAATGAAA
>Ga0307422_1000974_pt1 | contig 15154 bp, 16 predicted proteins | sample SalMarWE160290MG_FD_202153 | JGI IMG/M metagenome (GOLD analysis project Ga0307422, IMG submission 202153) | Salt marsh sediment microbial communities from the Plum Island Ecosystem LTER, Massachusetts, United States - WE1602-90 | ecosystem: Environmental > Aquatic > Marine > Intertidal zone >...
TGATCCATTTAATATTTGTTGTATTATATTATGTATGTCGAACAGAAACTACCGGATTTAACTGACTTTCAACATATAGATGTTTTGAAGGAAAAGAGGGAACTAACTGAGAGTATCAAATATGCCGGCTATATTCAAAATGCATTACTTCCCCGGCAAGAAACAATTAAAAAACTTCTCAAAGATCACTTTATCTATTTTCTGCCAAGAGATATTGTGAGTGGTGATTTTTACTGGATCAATAAAAAGAAAAGTGAAATATTGATTGTTGTGGCTGATTGCACCGGTCACGGCGTACCCGGAGCTTTTATGAGCATACTTGGCATCTCCTTTCTTAATGAGATTGTAAACAGAGACTGTTATACCAGTACAGGGAGTATTTTGAATCAGCTCAGGGAGTACGTTATGAAAGCATTGCAGCAAACCGGTAAAGAGAATGAACAAAAAGACGGTATTGATATGGCGATTTGCAAAATAGACCAGCATACTAATAAAATGGAGTTTTCCGGGGCTTTTAATCCTGTTTATATTGTTAAAAAATCGAACCTTCTGGAAATTCACGGAGATAAAATGCCTATCGGGATAGCTGCTGATGAAGAAGTGTCATTTACTACACATACCGTATCTCTTGATAAGGGAGATATGATCTATTTGTTTTCCGATGGTTTTGTTGATCAGTTTGGCGGACCTGAAGGAAAAAAGTTTAAATACAAACCTTTCAGGAAATTACTGGTGAACATAAGTGAACTTCCTGCGTATAAGCAAAAAGAAGTATTGGACCTAGAATATCATGAATGGAAAGGAGATCAGCCTCAACTTGATGATATATTAATAATGGGTTTTAAATACATTTAACCTGTATGGATAATACAGGTTTAAACTAAATAATACCTGGTTTCAGTTGAATTCGTGAGATATTCAATTTTTTTATTAATAACCCCATGAAGCTTAAAGCATTCCGTATAAAGAATTTCAGGTCAATAATTGATTCCGGATGGAAAAATCTGGCTAATGATAATATTACTGCTCTTATTGGTCAGAATGAGTCAGGAAAGACTTCAGTTCTGGAAGCCCTTAATAGTTTTTATGCCGGAAATATTTCCGATGATATACTCAGAAGCGACCTGACTTTTCCGGAAGTATATTGTCAGTTCGAATTACAAAATGATAATTTGTTATCATTATTGAATCCGCGTCTGTTACCTGATGAGTTGGTTGATATACTGGAAAAGAAAAAGCAGATCATCATTGGTAGAAAATGGTTCGAAGATCGAAAAAGTATATTAATCACGGGTGATGAAGATATAATGAATTATTATGAGGAGAAGACCAGGAAAAAAGAAGAGATAGAAGAACGCACCCGGCAGGAAATTGATAATCTCCTGAATAAAGCTGATAATATTTTTAAGGAAATGGAAAGTGCAGAAAACGATAAGTTGGAAGCACAAAATGATTTGAATGAGAGTCATGTGAACCTTGAGGTAGCAAAGAAAACCCTCAAAAAAGCCCGAAAGCCTGATGCAAGGTTAATTGCTGAACGTCAGCTTGAAACAGCCGAAAAAGACTATCAACAAAAGGAGTCAGAGTTTAATGTTAAAGTTCAGCAGTTTGAGACTATTAGAGAAAAAACGCAAAAAATATCTGAGAAAGTAAGTGTCTGCAGATTATGTAATGAGTCAGGGAAAGAAATGGAAGGTGCAAAGAAAGTGCTGGATGATTGTTCTTCTGCCATGAAGGATGCTGAACATTTTTTTGATATGTGCATCAGTGAAAAAGAAAAGAAATTTGCATTAGGCCGCCTGGAACAGGCACGTGATGACTACGCGACTGCCCAAAAAAATTACAAAACTCTCAAAGAAAAAGTAGGATATCAGCGTGCAATTGCTGCAAATGTTTTTGACGGCTCATCCTACAAAATGGCTGAAGCTGCAGTGCAAAAAGATGATGACAATGAGAAAAGCCATTATTCTGCCGAAGATATAGGTAGTATTATTTTTAAAAATATCCCGGTATTTGATTTTTTTGAAGATTTTAGCAGTTTGCTTCCAAACAAGATAGATCTTGAAGATGTATTAACAGGCAATATGCAGGCTGAGGGATACAAAGCAGCACAAAATTTTTTGATAGTCTCGGGTCTCACACCTGAATTTTTCAGGGAAAAGAACCACAGAATATTGAAGCAGAAGATCGAAAACCTGAATGGCACAATTACTATTAACTTTCAGGATTACTGGCGTCAGAATGTAGGTAAGAATAATAAAATCAGACTGAATTTTGAACTTGAGCATTATGATTATACGGTACCTGAAAAAAGCGGGAAACCATATCTTGAGTTCTGGATAAAGGATAAGCAGGAGAGGCTTTATCCAAATCAAAGGAGCAGGGGTGTGCGATGGTTCCTTTCCTTTTATCTGGAATTAAAGGCAACTGCCAAGAAGAATACAATAAATAGGATTTTACTGATCGATGAACCCGGGCTCAGCCTTCATGCAAGAGCCCAGGAGGATGTACTGAAGGTGTTTGAAGACCTGAAAGAAGAAATGCAGATCATTTATTGTACACATTCACCTTACCTTGTGGATGTAAATAAACTATACCGGATTCTGGCTGTAGAGCGTGCTAATGAAGAAGACGAACAAAGTGAAACCTTGCTGCGTGATATACATTCTTTGCATTCTGCATCAAGTGATACATTGTCACCAGTCTATTCGCTAATGGGTCTCAGACTGAATGATCAGCAGTTTATCCGGAAAGAGAACAATATAATTATAGAAGATGCTATAGTATATTATTATCTTAACGCTATGTTCCGCCTGCTTTCTCCTGAAAGGGAATTACATTTTATGCCGGCTACAGGCCTTTCAAATATACCTGCCCTTACCAATATATTAACAGGCTGGAAACTGGGTTATATTGTCATGTTATTTGATAATCAACAGTCAAAATCAGTTATAGATGTACTTGCCGGTTCATTGTTTTCTGCTTTTCCTGAACAAGTAAAGGAAAAAATTCTCGTCATAGATGGTGTGGTTTCTATTGAAGATCTGTTTTCAACAATTGATTTTAAAAAGTGGCTGCTTAATGACAGGGTAGGTATTACCGAATCAAATTACGAATACATTGAAAATAATAACTTATCAAGAACTGTTTTGGCATCAAATTTTGTCAATGCTGCGCAGTCTGGTAAAATTAAGCCCGGAGATCTGGATAACGATACAAAGAACAATTTTCAAAGATTACTGGAAAATATTGATCAACATTTGAAAAAGCAGATTACCTAGTGTCTGTCCATAATGTCCGATATCTGCATTGCTGACAAAATTCTAAATCCTCGTATACCTCATATTTTAAACTCTCTTAATTGTGAGGGTTTCATTTATTTATTATTTTTTTGACGAATGCTTGTTTTTCTTTGACTAATGTTTATATTTGTAGTAAGATATTTCAATAGCTGTTTCAAATAACAAAAAAAATGATTTTAATCCTGCTTATTGTTGTTCCTGTTATTTCGATGGTTGTGGTTGGTTATCTTATAGCTACAGCTCCTGAAATTAATGAAGTTACAACAGAATAATTTTAAAATCACATATGTTATTCGTGAACCTGTTTATCGCTGCACGTAGTAGCGCGGTAATATTATTCTTTCCTTAAGCTATAACTATTTTTATTTTTTTTCGTTCTTGTATGGTAAGTATAAAGCTTATACATATTAGTATTGTATTTATTATATCGGTAACATGAGAAAAGGATTTTTTAATATATTCATATTATTCTGTTTATGTCTCCATTCTTACGCGCAAACCGAAAGAATAAGCGCATACCAGACTGGTTTGCGTTTGGAATTTACTTCATCAGATGAACGGCTATTTGAGAAAGCAGAGAAATTATTCCAGGAAGCGGAAAAGCTTGAAAATGAAGCCAGGGAGTTATATGAGTTATTTGATGAACTTGAGAAAAAGGAGGGAGTAACAAAAAAATACATGAAAACTCTGCAAACCCTGATTGAAAGCTCTGATCTTTATTTTGAGGCTCATACCATTATTTACCAGGTATATCAGGAGAAAATTGATGCTTTTTATAAAGGTATGCGTTCAAACAGTCGTTTTGCTGCCGGAATGAACAAAGCAAAATACTATGAAATGAGAGCTAAGCGAAACCTGGCAATAGCAGAAAATGTAAGAGAGCAAATAAGAGATGCCGACCGGTTTATCTGGGTGGACCATAAAATGAAACAAGTATTCGAAGTTGAAAAGAATGTATTGAGGGACAAAGGCAGAGCTTTGCAGATTTACCAGGATTTTCCTGTGGAGTATGATTATGGTTGGGAAGACGATGTAACTCCTGAAGAAGTAGCTGAAGTCTTTGGAAGTAAGGCTGTAAATGAACCACCTGAAGACCTTTTCAGCCGCATTAAGAATAAAATGGATAATGATACAACAAAAAATCAGAAGCAGGAGGTGGGCGAGATAATTTTCAGGGTTCAAATAGCTGCCCATACCAAACCTTTGTCAGATGAATATATTAATTCATTATACCAGGGAAATATTCCTGTTGATATGATTTTTGAAGAAAACTGGTACAAATATCAGATTGGTACTTATGATGAATATGAAGATGCTTTAAAGACTCTTGAGGAATGTAATATAAGCCGTGCGTTCATAGTGCCATACCAGGATGGTAAAAAGCTGGGGTTGAAAGAGGCATTGCATATACTTGGAATTAATCAATAGATACTAAGCCTGTATATTGGCAATTCTTTTTTGATATTTCCTTTACTTTCTACAGTGGTTCTGATTATGATTTCTTTTCCCGGGCTGATGATGTTGATCATTTGACGTACTTTATTATTAAATTGATTGCTTTTATTCAGGTGTGAAATATAAAATCCTCCATAGTAGTAACCAACAGAAAAATCTTTTATCCTGTACCACTCTTCGGATCCCGCGATATCATCATCAATGTAAATACTGAGGCTGTCGCAATTTAAAAGCTCGGATTTATAAACAGGGCCGTTCTCCGGCAAAACCCTATTATTGATTTTCAATCTTGGTTGGGGTATGTTTTTAACAGTGAAGTATTTATATCCAAGTGGGAGTGTGTCTTTAGGACTGATCAGGCAGACTGACAACCGGACTTTTCCTGGCCTGTCAGGGATCAGGTTATAATGATCTTTATCTTTTATCAATAAACCATTACTGCTTATCACGTGAATACCATTTGACCGAATGCTGTCCGGTAATATTATGCGTAAGGGATTATCAATACCTGCATAAAACAATCCTTTTTTTGAATTTAAGACCTTAAAAAATGTTTTGTCCAGTGTTTGTCCATATCTCGACTGACAACAGGATGGTGTAACCGAATAGCATATCAGAAAGCTGAGAACAATTAAAGTATTATAATGATGGTGTTTATTCATTAATGTTTCAACATGGTACTTGTGGCAAATTACAAATTTTTCTAAATGTATTAAAACCTGATAATTTCAGTTTAAAATCTCATTTGGTATGTGAAATTTGCTTGTTTTTCGTTGAAAGCAGACCACAGGCAGCATTAATATCGGTTCCCCGGGAGGCTCTGATAGTGGTAAACAATCCCTTGTTATTAAGATCATCTTTGAAAAGCTTAATAGTATCATCCGGTGAAGGCTCAAATTGAACACCGGGAATACGGTGATAACGAATAAGGTTAATCCTGCATTTAAGTCCGTTTAGTAATTTTACAAGACCTTTTGCATGTGCAGGTGTATCATTTATCCCTCTGAACATTATGTATTCAAATGATAATCTGCGTTGCCTCTTCCAGTCATATTGTTTGAGTATATCTATTATATCTTTTATCGGGTAGATTTTTTCCACAGGCATAATTTTCTTGCGTTCTTCATGAAATGGTGAATGCAGACTCACTGCCAGGTGACATTCACTATTTTCGATGAACTGCCGCATTTCCGGAATAATACCAATGGTTGATACGGTAATACGTTTAGGACTTAATCCCGGTCCGTAATCATTTGTTAGTATTTCAAGGCTTTTCATTACCTCATGCAGGTTGTCCAATGGTTCGCCCATCCCCATATAAACCAGATTTGTTATGCTTTCTTTTTCAGGAAGTGATAATAACTGGTTGACAATTTCTCCTGCCGTAAGGTTACCATGAAAGCCCTGGCGTGCTGTCATGCAAAATCTGCAACTCCGCATACATCCTATTTGCGAAGACATACAGAGTGTTTTTCGATTTTTATCGGGTATATATGCAACCTCAATGAACTGATCCGCCGAAACGGGAAAAAGGTATTTTTTTGTTCCGTCAGAGGATTCGCTGACATTTACAGGCCGTGTAGTCAGTATAATGAAATTTTCTTTCAGGAACTCCCGGTTCTTTTTTGATATATTGGTCATTTCATTAAATGAGCGTATATTTCTCCTGTAGATCCAATCAGCGATTTGCACAGCCGAATAATTGGGCAGATTATTAACCGCCATAATCTGTTGCAATTCTTCAAGTGTTTTTCCGAACAGATTCTTCATCATATATCAGGGCATCTATGAGCTTTCTTAATTTTATCTGAAAAATAAACATTTTGAGAATAAAACTTAAAGACTAAAATAATCAATCTTAATAAAACTAACCTGTATTTCTTTTGATCAATAACAATAAAAAAGCTGCCTACTCAAGGCAGCTTACATTCTTATATGTATTTGTAAATATTAGTAAACTCTAAGTTGATCTGTTCTTTTCACAACAACCTCGGGTGCATTTTCAAAGGCGGTAATTAATCCGGTTGTGACCATATACTGATTTTGAAAATAAATATGCGGCCTTCTGCTGAATCTTCGCGCTACTCTTCCCGGGATCACCACTGAAAAATCATGATATGGGTAATAAGCGCCGAAATAAAGGAAATATTCATCTGTCCCCGGTTCATAGTATACTTCGTGAACTCTGCCATATATATTACGCACTTCTCCTATATGGAATACTGCATCATAAGCCGATACGGTTGCAATGCGATACCCTATGGGATAATGCCAACGTCTTACTGATGGATACATTTTAATATAGTGTCGATGCATTGTTCTGTTCCATACAATATTTATATTTACCGGATGGCGATATGGATAATATTTAGCCCTGTAATCCCTGTTTCTTGGCGGAGTGGTATATATATGACGTGCTTTGTGGTGACCGCTATATTTCCTGTAAGTGGCAGGATTATGCACAACCCGTTTTGAATCCTGCCTGGAATTGCTGCTTGTAGCGTATCCCCTTCGTGCTTGCTGGTTATTTTCTCTTACAGCAGTTCTGTTGGAAACCCCACGGCGACTGTTTTCATTTTGTATTGTTGCCCTGCTATTGGCTTTACTGCGATCATCCCTGGTGGACCGGTAGTTTTCCTCATTATTGTTATTGATTTTTCTGCTGTTCCTGTCGTTAGAAGCATTGGAGCCGGCCCTGGTATTACTCTTTGAGGTTGTGGACCTGTAAGGAGTAGTACGTGTTGCACTATTTTCTGATTCCTTCTTATTATCAGTAGCTATGCTTCTCCTGGTTTCACCGGAAGTAGTTTTCTTATTGTTTTCCCTGGCAGGTCTTGTGTCACTGGCCGTCCTCCTTGAGGTCTGTGTGAATGCAGTTGCTGCCGCCAACAACATTGCCAATGTAAATATATTTCTTTTCATGACCCTGGTTTTAGTGAATAACACATTTACCTTTTTACTTTCAAATAGCTTGCCAAAAATGATTATAGCTTATAGAATGCATATTAAATGACTTATAATCAATGGTACGCGCGAATCATTTTTTATTATACCATAATAAAAATTATGTGTTTAAAACCTGATGTATGAATATTACAGCCCAGAGTTTAAAGGACAAAGCCATTTCATATAGGTTATACTCCTTAATATTATTTTGGTTTCATAATAATTCCTGCGGTTGTGATTTTTTAAATAAAGCAAGGCCTTTATTTCTGCAGGAATTTGTATTTCCGGTAAAAAGTATGCCTTTTGTTCATAGTATGTTACCTGCCTGATCATGATCGGAAAGATATTATTATTATTTTTGCGGGTTAATCCGGTTAATCGACCGGGATGTTTTTTATTAACCGATTTTTAATATTATGCCTTTAAATATACCAGACAGATTACCTTCAATAGATATTTTACAGAAAGAGAATATCTTTGTTATGCGTGAAACAAGGGCTACGCATCAGGATATACGACCAATGCAGATTGTAATTCTTAACCTCATGCCTTTAAAAATAACCACCGAAACACATATCTTACGGTTATTATCGAATACACCATTACAGGTTGAGGTGGTATTCCTGCATACCAAAGATCATATTTCAAAAAACACACCCATTGAGCATCTAAAAGCATTTTATAAAACCTTTGATGAAATAAAGGACCGTAAATTCGATGGTATGGTAATAACCGGAGCGCCTATTGAAATGCTTGAATTTGAAGAAGTGGATTACTGGAGTGAATTACAACGGATAATGGACTGGGTTAAAACTCATGTAACTTCTACCATGTTTATTTGCTGGGGTGCTCAGGCGGGATTGTATCATTATTATAATGTCCCAAAATATAAATTGGACAAGAAGATGTTCGGAGTGTTTAATCATGTGATCAATAATATAAAAATACCATTGATCCGTGGATTTGATGAGGAATTTCAGGCTCCTCACTCACGCCATACGGAAATACGTAGCGAGGATATTGAAAAAATTCCGGAACTTGAGATTGTTGCTGAATCTCCTGAAGCGGGAATTTATCTTGTAATGACGCGTGATGGCCGCCAGATATTTGTTACCGGGCATGCTGAATATGATCCCACAACATTGAAAGAAGAGTTTGAAAGGGATATAAGCAGGGGATTGAAAATTTCTGTTCCACGGCATTATTTTCCAAATGATGATCCGAACGAAATGCCAAAAGTACGCTGGAAGAGTCATGCCAATCTTTTATTTTACAATTGGCTCAATTATTATGTATATCAGTTGACACCTTATGATATTAAGGATGTGGGTAATAAGTTGAGGAATTTTGGATATAAAAAGGGGAGAGAGGGGAGAAGATGAAAGCAGCCGGGCTAAATCCAGCCTTTAAGCTTATAGTAGAATAAGGCACAAAATTCGCGTAAAACTGTTATTTCATAGTGCAACTGGGTCCAGAATTCATATCGTACCATAAGATTACCGCCAAGATCCGGTACAATATTCCGGCTACCCAGCTTATTATCTTCAAACAATAAATTGCTTTCTATAGCTTCTTCAAAAGCAGGGATACCGTTAACATTTTTTATTCCTGTTTTTTGAAAACACATTATTGCACGGCGCATATGACCGGGTGATGTTATTAGCAATACGACCTGGGAGTCCGGATCAGCGATAAGACTTTTACAATGAATGGCCTGTTCCCTGGTATTACGTCCATCCGGTTCAATCCAAATGTACCGGGGATAATCGATAGATTCTGAGATATAATACGTAAGCTTATTCACGGAACTGTTATTGTCAGTTGTATCTCCCGGCAGGGCAAGGATAATTTCAGCTTCAGGATAATTATCTGCAACTTCTTTCGTATAGTAAGCCCTCATCAGATTAGACGGTTCAGGCATACCGCCACCTCCGAGAAATACAATATAATCCGGTGCATTCATAGTTCCTGTTTTTGATGTCCCCAACCAGTAATAAAACCTGAAGGGTACTGTTGAAAAGCTGAGAATGAACAGCAAAAGTGCCGGAATACCGGCGATAAAAATAATATATTGAATTGTCCTAATGATCTTTTTCCCAGTCAGAACAATAAGAGATTTATATTGGGATCGTAAAGGCATATTTATATTTTATGAATAAAGATAAGAAATACCAACAATTACCGGTATAGGCAAAAATAATACCGGATAAAAACTACAGAATGTACAGAAACAGGTTAAATATTAATTATTTTTACGCGGTTCAATTATTAAAATATTTTATAACTTACCATTTATAAAAGGTCATAAAACACCTAAATTTAATTATCATAATGGAAAATAAGAAATCATATACTGGAAAATCGGGACAGTCAGTTAAAAAAGAAACTGATGCTACAAGTAATAATCATTCAACAAAAACAGCCGGAAACACAGTAAAAAGGTCGAAAACAAAAGCTACACGTACCAGGGCACGAAAAAAAAAAGCCGCCACCCGGGAAACTGCTACGGTAAATACGAAAAAACCTTCAGTAGCACCCGGTAATTCGATGAATAGAACAGGGAGTTCAAAAAAGCCGGGAAAATATGACACGACCAAAGCAGCCGGCTCACAAGTGCATTTAACCGGCCATGAAAACAAAATTCCTGAAATAAAAACTTCAGGCACAGGTCAAAATCAGAGTGCATCCAAAACAGATGCATCGGTAATGCCCAAGCTTAAAAAAAGCAAACGATCACAGGAAAAAGTAAGAAAAAACAAACCCCTGTCGGATCAGCAGTTGGAAGCAAGAATTAAAAAGCAGAAGAAAAAACTCTCGAATGCAAAAAAGAAACTGAAAAAAGCAGAAAACAAAACCGATCAGATATTAAAAGATTTTAAAAAAACAAAGAACAGTAAAAAAGATAATAACAAGATCAAAAACAAACTGATCAAAGCATTCGAGAAAGTATTCGTGAGAAAATCAAAAGTAAAATCAAAGAAAAAGAAGTTAAAAAAACTAAATAACAGGTAAACTCATAGATGCTTATATTATACTATAACTGTTAAATTGGTGTCTGTAAATAAAGCTGGTAAAATCTTTAACTGGTCATGTATCTGTTCAGATTGTTCAATTTGAAAAACTTGCATAGTCCGAATACGCGGAATTTACTTTTGTAGTAAATGAGCAATTTTCGGATAAGTGTAAAGCTGCAAATGGGGCTTATGTGCAAACATAACTGGTCTGATCTGTATTATTCTTTATTTTTTTCTTCTGATGGTTTTTTAGTTTTTGATCTTTTCTTTACGGTTTTTTCATCTGATGTCTTTTTAGTCTGGGTACCAGGTTTACCGGTTATTTCTTTGTAAGATGCTGCCTGTTTTTTCTTTTCTTCCTTTTTTTGTTCTTTTTCTTGTTTTATTTTCTCTCCTTTATCTGCCAATTGTTTCAATTCGGGATTAATGGCGGTAACAGGTTTGTTTTTTCTTTTTTTTAACCGTCTTCGACCATATGATTTATTTACTATTTTTCCTCTTCGTGTCTTTAAATCTCCTTTTCCCATATCGTTTTATTGTTTAATTGATTTTACATGTTTTATCAAATGTACAAATTCCTGAAAAAATTTCAATTATCAATATCAAATATCGTTCTTCTATTGATTATCTTTGTTTAAGAGATTAAAATACTTATTATTTTATTTGATAATTTAGATAAAATTATCGTACTTTGCGCTCTGTTAAAAAAAATGCGAACTAAAAGGATTGAGAAGCATGTCACAAATATGCCAGATAACAGGTAAAAAAGTCATTGTGGGAAATAATGTATCCCACTCTAAGAAAAGGACGAGAAGAAAATTTTATCCAAATTTGTTTGTGAAAAAATTCTATCTTCCCGAAGAGGATCGCTGGATAACTTTAAATGTTTCTGCATCCGGAATTAAGAATATTAATAAAAAGGGACTCAAAGCAGCCCTTGATGAAGCAAAAACAAAAGGGTTTATCAGGAGTTATTAACTGCAAATATTTAGAATTATGGCAAAAAAAGGGAACAGGGTGCAGGTAATCCTGGAATGTACAGAACATAAGGATAGTGGTATGCCGGGAACATCAAGGTACATTACCACAAAAAACAGAAAAAACACACCGGACCGGATGGAACGGAAAAAATATAATCCGATCCTGAAGAAAGTAACTGTTCACAAAGAAATTAAATAACAAAACTATGGCAAAGAAAGTAGTAGCAACTTTACAGAGTGGCGCCGGAAGAAATTTTACCAAATGTATAAAAATGGTGAAATCAACAAAGTCCGATGCTTATGTATTCAAAGAAGAAGTGGTAAATAACGATCATATCAAAGATTTTTTTAAACAGTAAAAGTTTAATAAGATTTTCTATATGAAAAAGCTTTCTTTGGGAAAAGAAGGCTTTTTTTGTATAAGTTTTATAGTTTAATCGGATTAAAAATGGGACTATTTACCAGGACAAAAAAGGAGAATTTGGATAAAGGCCTTGAAAAGACAAAGGAAAATGTTTTTAAGAAGCTTTCTAGGGCAGTTGTCGGTAAATCAAAAGTGGACGATGAAGTACTGGATAATCTGGAGGAAGTACTTGTAACCTCGGATGTGGGCGTTAATACTACACTTAAAATAATAGAACGGATTGAACAGCGTGTGGCACACGATAAATATATAGGAACCGATGAACTGAATGCAATCCTGAAAAATGAAATTGCAGCCCTGTTGGAAGAAAATAATACCGGTGAAGCTGAAAGTTTTGATGCACAATTGAAACATAAGCCATATGTAATAATGGTAGTGGGTGTGAATGGTGTAGGGAAAACCACAACCATAGGTAAACTGGCCTGGCATTTTAAACAGGCCGGAAAAAGTGTTATTCTGGGTGCTGCCGATACTTTTCGTGCTGCAGCAGCAGACCAGCTTACTATTTGGTCAGAACGCACAAGAGTGCCTATTATCAAACAAAATATGGGTTCTGATCCTGCTTCGGTAGCTTACGATACACTGTCTGCTGCAAAAGCCAGGGATCTTGATGTTGTTATAGTGGATACTGCAGGAAGATTACATAATAAGGTTAACCTGATGAATGAATTGACTAAAATTAAGAATGTGATGAAAAAAGTCATTCCGGATGCACCTCACGAAATTTTACTTATTCTGGACGGATCCACAGGACAAAATGCATTTGAACAGGCCAAACAATTCACAAAAGCCACACAAGTTAATGCCATCGCGATTACAAAGCTTGACGGCACAGCCAAGGGTGGTGTTGTGATCGGTATTTCAGATCAGTTCCGGATACCTGTAAAATACATAGGTATTGGTGAAAAAATGGAAGATCTGCAGTTATTTAATAAATCCGAATTTGTTGACTCACTCTTTTCTTAGATTATTACATCTGGTTAATATATTACCTGGAACTCACTTAGCGCGATCCTGAAAACCTGGAACTATTAGATATGTTCTTATTATAATTAAATGATAACCAATATAAAGAATAAGGTCATCAATATAGTTACTTTAGGCTGTTCAAAGAATTTGGTTGATTCGGAGGTGCTTATGAAACAGTTGGATATAAATGGCTTTCAGGTAGTACATAATGATGATACAAAAGGGGCGGGGATCGTTATTATCAATACCTGCGGTTTTATTAAAGATGCTAAAGAGGAATCGATTAATACAATTTTACATTATATTAAAGCCAAACAACAGGGTATTATTGACTGGCTGATTGTTATGGGTTGCCTTTCCCAGCGTTACAGGGATGAACTCAGGGCTGAAATGCCCGAAGTCGATGAATATTTCGGGTCTGCAGACATTAGTTCGGTAGTCAGGTTTTTAGGTGCAGATTACAGGAAGGAACTGGTTGGAGAGAGACTTCTTACCACACCCTCGCATTATGCTTACCTTAAGATATCAGAAGGATGTGACCGAAGATGCTCATTTTGTGCTATTCCGCTAATGCGTGGCAGGCACCGTTCAAAAGCTATTGAAGATATTGAATATGAAGCTTGTAAACTGGCAGGTGGGGGTGTAAAGGAACTGATCCTGATTGCCCAGGATCTGACTTATTATGGTGTTGATTTATACCACCGTCAGAAACTGTCAGAATTATTGAACCGATTATCTGATATAAGAGGGCTGGACTGGATCAGGTTGCATTATGCTTACCCTGCAAATTTTCCCTTTGATATTCTTCCTGTGATCCGTGAAAGGGAAAATATCTGTAATTATATTGACATTCCTTTTCAGCATATCAGTGATAAGGTATTAAAATTAATGAAACGCCGGATAACGAAACAACAAATTTATGATCTTATTGAAAAAATTCGTTCGGAAATACCCGGTATTACACTAAGAACTACCTTAATGACAGGGCATCCGGGTGAGGATCAGGATGATTTTGACCAACTCAGGCAGTTCGTGTCACAGATTCAGTTCGATCGCTTGGGTGTATTTACATATTCACAGGAAGAAGATACCTGGTCGGCAAATAATTTATCTGACAACATACCTGAAAGGGAAAAGCAGAACAGGGCAAACCTGATCATGAAAATTCAGAATGAGATTTCGGCTGAGCTTAATGATAAAAAAACCGGTTCATTACTCAGTGTACTTATTGACAGGGTGGAAGGTGAATATTTTATTGGTCGTACCGAAGCTGATTCACCTGAAGTTGATAATGAAGTATTGATTAGAAGAAATGAACAGCAAATAAAGACAGGTAAGTTCTATACGGTGAAAATTACTTCAGCAATGGATTACGACCTCTATGGTGAAATTGTACAATAAAACCCCATATAAAAAAAGCGAATGATTATCTCATCCGCTTTTTATTTATTATTAAAACCTTAGTGTTTGTTTCAATTATTCTTTAAGCATCTTACTTTCCTGTTCACTCTTTATAACCTTCATGGTTATTTCTTCATTCTTTTTGCTGAATCCTACAGAGATCGTATCGCCTTCCTTCAGATCGGACTTTATTATAATCTCAGCCATCGGATCCTCAAGATACTTCTGAATAGCCCGTTTAAGAGGACGTGCACCAAACTGGATGTCATAGCCCTTTTCTGCAATATAATCTTTTGCAGCAGGTGTAAGCTTGATCTTGTAACCAAGATTAGTGATCCTTTCATATAATCCCTCCAGCTCAATATCAATGATTTTATGAATATTTTCACGTGTAAGAGTATTAAATAATACAACATCATCCAGCCGATTGAGAAATTCAGGGGCAAATGCCTTCTTTAATGCATTCTGTATTATGCTCCTGGCATAATCATTAGTTGATGTTTGTTTTGCTTTCGTTGTAAAACCGACCCCCTGGCCAAAATCCTTCAGTTGCCTTGTACCGATATTGGAGGTCATGATGACTATGGTATTTCTGAAGTCTACCTTGCGGCCAAGGCTATCTGTAAGCTGGCCTTCATCAAGAACCTGCAGTAAAATATGGTA
>Ga0307422_1000975_pt1 | contig 15152 bp, 12 predicted proteins | sample SalMarWE160290MG_FD_202153 | JGI IMG/M metagenome (GOLD analysis project Ga0307422, IMG submission 202153) | Salt marsh sediment microbial communities from the Plum Island Ecosystem LTER, Massachusetts, United States - WE1602-90 | ecosystem: Environmental > Aquatic > Marine > Intertidal zone >...
AGTACCTTCCATAACCAGGCCGGAATTGCAGGTCTCGAATGCATCACCGGAGCTGTTTTTTATTCTTCCCGTTTTGGGTTGAAAGAACTGGCTCATGCAGCCGGAACCGTTGTTTTACCTGTAAAACCGGGAACTTTCGGAGTGAGTTATTCGCAATTTGGCACCGGCACATGCAAAGAAACCAAAGCAGGCCTCGCTTTTGCCAGGTATCTGAGCCATCATTTAGCTGCCGGCATCCAGCTGGACTACCTTTCATTCCTGCTCCCTGAAAACCGACACGCCGCAACCTGTTTTACCTTTGAGGGAGGAGTCCTCCTCAACGCTTCAGAAACCATTGCCCTCGGATTGCATCTGTTTAATCCTTTGTGCCAGAAATACAAAGGGTATTCCACAGAAATGGAAGTACCGGTTATCCTGCGATCCGGAGCCAGCATAAACCTCTCAGAATGGCTGGTCCTTGCCCTCGAGATGGAAAAAAGTTCCGGGATCCCTGTCCTGTTCAAAACAGGCATGGAAGTACGCTTCCCGCAGAATCTCTCTTTTCGTTTTGGCGTTTCCGGAGAACCGTTCAGCTATACAGCCGGATTCGGTTATCAGATGGGTAAAATGATCAGCAACATCGGATTTTTTTATCATGGAAACCTGGGATTCACTCCGGCTGTTTCCATTCAATTTATACTGTAACCTGAGATGAAGACAATACGAATTTTCACACTACTCGTATCATGGGGAATTTCCATTCAGGCAATAGCGCAAAAGCCGGTCCATTCTTCCTACACCCTTGATGATATCATAGAATCAATTATGGAAGGACTGGAAGATGAAGTGGACGCTACCAAAGTGATCGAAGACCTGGAAACCTATTATGCAAATCCGTTGCCCATTAACATGGCTTCAGCAGAAGATCTGAAAAAAATTCATTTCTTCAATGATTTTCAGATCCAACAAATTCTAACCTACCGGGAAAAATCAGGGCCTATTTTATCGATTTATGAGCTAAACACCCTGGAAGGTTTTTCAAAGACGATACTGGAAAAAATTGAACCCTTTCTTGTTTTTGATTTGCCCCATGCAGAACGGGAATACCTGCCATCCATCCGATCGGCCCGCCAACGTTTGATGATCCGGTCGGCCCGCATCCTTCAAAAACAGAAAGGATACAGGGAAGAAGAAGGAAATCCTCCGGCCTATGAGGGTTCTCCCTGGAAAATGTACGCACGATACCATATTCAACTCAAAGACAAGATCCAGGCAGGAATTACAGCCGAAAAAGATGCCGGGGAAGCCTTCTTCCGCGGATCCAACAAATACGGATTCGATTACTATTCAGGGCATATCAGCCTGAATATGAAGTCTTTTGTTCGAAGTATCACCGCAGGTGATTTCTCGGTTCAATCAGGGCAGGGGCTCATCTTATGGCAGGGGTTTGCCCAGCAAAAATCGAATGATCCGGTACGTATCATAAAAAATCCCCGGGGATTGCGTCCTTATACTTCATCCGATGAAAACAACTTTTTCCGGGGAATCGGAACAAGCCTGGAATTGAAAAACTGGAATTTTCATTTTTTTCTTTCCCGTCAATCCCGTGATGCCAACCGTGAATATGAGGCTGACAAAACATATTTTACCAGTTTTCAGACTTCCGGATACCACCGCCTGGAAAATGAAATTGCCGATGAAAAAAGCATTTCGGAGACTTCATACGGGGCTGTTTTTTCTTTTCGCCACAACCGGCTGAAACTGGGAGCTACCTTTTTGTATCAAACATTCAGCCACCCTTTAATCCGGGAGGATAAACCCTACAATTATTTTCGTTTTACAGGAACTGAAAATCTAAATGCCGGATTGGATTACTACTATATTAAAGGGAAATACCAATTATTCGGGGAGGCAGCCATTTCGAAGTCAGGGGGTTTGGCATTCCTGCAGGGCTTCCTGGCACATATACACGACCAGGCTACTTTTTCGTTTCTTTTCAGGCATTACGCGAAGGATTATCATGCGCTGCACGGGAATGCATTTTCCGAAAGCTCAGACTCCGGAAATGAAACCGGTTTTTATACCGGAATCAAACTGTTGCCCTTTCAGAAATTCAGGGTGTCAGCCTATACCGATTATTACCGGTTTCCATGGATCACGTATACAACCATGTCCCCGTCACAGGGATTTGATTTTACTGCCAGGATAGATTATCTTTTATCTGAGAAGCTGCATTTTTATATCCGGTTCAAAACAGAAAAAAAAGAGGTGAAAACAACAGAAAATAAGAAGTACATCCACACGGATTTACTGACCCGGAAACTAAGGGTTCACATGGATTTTACCCTTTCAGAAATGATTCAGCTCAGAACCAGGGCAGCCTGGGCTTTTTATAAGAAGAGAGAACCGGAAGAGGGATTTATGGTCTATCAGGATGTTATTCTGTCTCCTGAAAAGATACCCTTGAAAACCCAACTACGGTTCGCATACATTCATACCGACAGTTACAATGCACGCATCTATGCCTACGAAAACGACCTTCTGTATACCTATTCAATGCCTGCATATTATGGCCGAACCATACGGACCTATATTAATCTAAAACTCAATATTACAGACCATTGGGAGTTTTGGTTTAAAGCAGCGAACTCATTTTATCCATCGAATGAAACCATCGGAACGGGCTATAATGAAGTAGCCGGCAAATTCCTAACAGAAGTTAAAATTCAGTCAAGATTGAAATTTTAGCACTTAATTTTGTTATTTTGTTTTCCTAAATCAAATACATCCTGATGGATTATTCAGTTTTCGATGATATCAGGCCTTATCATAATGATGAGGTTCAGGAGAAAATACAACTCTTGTTAGCCGATCCGGTTTTTGACCGTGTACTGATGTATATATATAAAGATCCGGAACAGGTTACCCAGGTTAAACAGATGCTTTCAACCTTCCGGACCATTGAAGATATTCAGTATAAATTCATTTATGAATTGTTGAATTCTGTCATTGCTTCCACAACCGACGGATTGACCTCTGACGGGATGGAATACCTGGAAAAGAACAAGCCTTATCTTTTTATTTCCAACCACAGGGATATCATTCTTGATTCTGCCTTTTTAAATTTGCTGGTCTTCAGAAACGGGATGAACACCACGCAGATTGCCATTGGAAGCAATCTACTTATCCTCGACTGGATTGTTCATGCTGTAAAACTGAACCGTTCTTTCATTATTAACCGGGATGCTACCTCCCGGGAATTGCATGCATCTTCCCTTAAGGTTTCCGAATATATACGCCATGTCATCACCACCCAGAATAATTCCATCTGGATCGCCCAGCGCGAAGGAAGAACCAAAGACGGAGCTGATAAAACCCAGATAAGCCTGCTGAAAATGTTGAACATGAGCAACAATAAAAGTTTCACCCAGGGTTTTTCAGATCTGAATATGGTACCGGTTTCGATATCGTATGAAATTGAACCTTGTGGAACCGGAAAAATCAGGGAGCATTTAATACAGGAGGGTGAAGAAGGGTATGTGAAAAAGAGCAAAGACGATCTGAAAAGTATGGCTAAAGGGATGTTTGGGAAAAAAGGACGGATTCATTTCTCCTTTGGGAAACCACTCCATTCGGAACTAAAGAAATTTAACAACAAAAACCGCCCGAACGAATTGTTTCAAAAACTCGCAGAACTAATTGACAACCATATTCATAAACAATTTAAACTATGGCCTAACAATTTTATTGCGTATGATTTACTGAAACAGGAGAATACCTATCAGGATCACTACACAGAAAAAGATAAAAATAAATTCTGTGCCCTGATTCAGGAAGCGCAATCTGAACTGGATGGCGATCCGGAGGATATCCGGATCCGGTTTCTGAATTTGTATGCAAATCCGGTGATCAATGCCCTTTCCTGAGATCCATTCTTCTTTTCCGTACACAACCATTATCTGGGACTGGAACGGCACGCTGTTGAACGACCTGACCCATTGCGTGACCACCATCAATATCCTGCTTAAAGAACGGCACCTTCCTTTGCTGTCGGACAGCCTTTACAGGGAAGTTTTTTCGTTTCCGGTCAGGGAGTACTATGAAAAAGTGGGATTTGATTTTATAAAAGAAGATTTTTCGGTTCCTGCCCGCCAGTTTATCGAACGTTACAATGCCGGTATCCGGAAGTGTTCATTGCATACTTGTACCAAAAAAGTATTGAAAACCCTGCAGGCAAGAAAGATCAGGCAGTTTGTATTATCGGCCATGAAACAGGATATGCTGGAAGAGACGTTGCGTTTCCACGGCATTCTGCCTGTTTTCGAAAACGTTGCAGGTCTTGGCGACCATTATGCCGTTTCGAAGGTAGAACGGGGCAGAGAACTGCTGGACGCCTCTCAGATCAATCCTGAAAAAACCTGCATGATCGGCGACACGTTGCACGATTTTGAGGTGGCCCGTGAATTGGGTATTTCCTGTATTCTTATTGCAGACGGCCACCAATCAAAAAAACGACTGGAAACATCCGGGGTAAAAGTACTCCCTTCCCTTGCTGATTTATTGCCCCTGGTGATGTAACGGATTACATATGATTCGCGTGGATATCCCGGATATACAACTGAAGATTCTTTTTGCCCCGGAATTCATTTTCAACCACAGAATAACAAATATCAAACGGCATTCCGGATGTGATGATCTCAAATTTATCGGACTGGTTAAAAGCGATTCCGGGGAAAACGTCGGAAGTGAAATCTGGTTCAACAAGGTCCAGTTTTATATGTTCGCCGTTCTTCCCCACAAGTCTGCTCGATCCGGGATCCAGGACATCATCGCTCACAAAAACCGGAAGAGGGTTATGAGGACCAAAAGGGGCAAACTGCTTTAAAAGCCGGTAAAATTTAGGATTGATATCGCTCAGCATAATTTTGGCATCCACTTCTATGGTGTGTACCTGCTGGGCTTCGGTAAGGGAGTTGGCAACAATCTCTTCGAAACGTTCTGTGAATGTCGGGATATTTTCAATCTTAAGGGTGAGGCCGGCAGCGTACATATGCCCTCCGTAAGATTCCAGCAGGTCGTTGCATGAACCGATGGCTTCGTAAAGGTCAAAATCTTTAACAGATCTTGCAGAGCCTGTTGCCAGGCCATTTGACTCAGTCAGTATTACCGTTGGCCGGTAATAATATTCCGTGAGACGCGATGCCACAATCCCTACCACTCCTTTATGCCAGTCGCGGTTATACAAAACCGTACTTTTTCGGTCTCTCAGGAACTCACTGTTCTGAATCATATCAAGGGCTTCCTGGGTAATATCCCGGTCAAGAGTTTTTCGAATTTCATTGTAGGAATTGATTTCATCCCCCAGAGCCGCAGCCAGTGTTTCATTCTGAGCAACCAATATTTCTACCGATTTCTTGCCATGTTCAATTCTTCCGGATGCATTTAACCTGGGACCAATTTTAAAAACAATATCGCTGAGGGTGATAATTTCATTGGTGAGCCCTGAATACTGAATAATAGCTTTTAACCCAACCCCGGGATTTGCATTCAGCTTTTTCAGGCCGTAATATGCCAGCACCCTGTTTTCACCCGTCACAGGAACAATATCGGAAGCGATACTGACCACCACAAGGTCCAGCAGGTCGTAGAGTTCCGTCAACGGAACCTCATTTTTTTCACAATACGCCTGCAACAGTTTGAATCCGACACCACATCCTGAAAGCTCTTTATAGGGATAAGGACAATCAGGCCTTTTGGGATCAAGAACCGCACAGGCATCCGGAATGGTTTTGTCGGGATTGTGATGGTCGCAGATCACAAAATCAAGACCTTTTTTTTCAGCGTTATTGATTTTTTCAATGGCTTTAATTCCGCAATCAAGAACAATAACCAGTGAGAACTTCTCCTGTAAGGCATATTCAATGCTTGTGGGAGATATGCCATATCCTTCGGAATAACGGTCCGGGATATAAAAGTGAAGGTCTTTAATCCGGTTTTTCAGAAAAAGGTACATCAAAGCTACCGATGTGGTGCCGTCCACATCATAATCGCCATAAATCATTACCTTTTCTTCGTCCCGGATAGCTCGTTCGAGGCGTTCCACGGCTTTATCCATATCCTTCATCAGGAACGGATCATGGAGGTCACTCAACCGCGGACGAAAAAAAGCTTTTGCCTCGTTATAAGTCTTTATTTCCCTCTGAACCAATAAATTGGCAATAACCATGTCGACATTCAACGCTGCTGAAAGGTGCTTAATCTCATTAATGTCGCCCTGTGGTCTGATTCTCCAAACTCTTTCCATCCGGTATCCTTGTTATTGCCTTCTCCCGAAGTCAGCCAAAGATACAAAATGCTGCACGATTAATGAAACAAATGTACACGCACACGGGTGTATGAACCCCACCCTGCATCTGAAACATTTAACATTCAGGTGTTTAGTATAAATTAATTCATTTACATAATAATAATCATACCTCCACCATTGCTGTTTCTGAACCGGGGATTCACCACATTGTTGAAAATCGATCCGAACGTATAGGTAAGACCGAAATGGGTGAAATAGGAATATTGCGTTTCGAGTTCTTTCTGCCGTGTTAAGATCTCCTCGGCTGAAACTCCACCTTTAACCAGGGAAATCTGATCATGAATAAGAGAAGCTCCTCCTCCGATAGTAAAAGATAATCCTTTGGTAACACGAAAACCCATATTTCCGGATAAGGATAGATTATTCAACTTCCAGTCGTGTAAATAGTTACTCCATTCCACACCCAGACTGACCGAACCCCATTTCTGAATCACACTGTAGGTAGCATCCAACGAATGAGCCCATAAACTTTCATTTAGCTTTTCGTAGATCGTTATCTCATGGTAGTCGTGGTAAACAAATCCTGCTTCGTAAAGAAAACTGAATTGCCGGCGGGTTGATTCAGAATAGGGAAAAATATTGTATTCGATTCCGGGCATAAATTCGAGATTCCATTTATGGTTCCGGTATGTGGATGATCCTATCTCGAACTCTCCACCTAAGGACCAGTGATCGCTCAGGCTTTTTACGATTAACGCATCAAAGGAACTTGATTTGTTGATACTGGGGATTTTTACATCCCCGATCGTATATTCATCTTCTCCGTGGCTGTAACTCAAATCAAATATTAATTTCCAGTCCTGGGTAACTCTGCTCGCTGAGAAGCTACCGTTTAAATCGGTTGATTTGTATGTTTTCTCTCCATTTATAAAGCCACTCACCCTTGACCGAAATACCCAGTTATTCCATTTATCTGTTGAGACCTCTTCCTGGATTGGCTGGGTAAACGCAATATGTATGTACTTGTTCAACGGAGTTTTGACCACATAGCGCATCAGGGCCATTTTTAAAACAGACACCTGCTTTTGCCTGCGCTGGTCATCTGTGTCATCGGGGGAGGTAGACACAGCAACCGTATCACGCATTCCTGCAAAATTATGCTGGCCCTCCAGAAAATAGGTGTATTCGATACCCCCTGAACCCGTACTCTGCGAAGTACTGATGATATAAATCTGGGCATCTTTTATATCTCTCACATAATTGATAAACGGAATTTCTCTTTTGATGTAATCGCTGGCATCCATGTATACTTTTAAAGCATCTTTTCTGAGTGAATCAGCCGGCTGTATGTTTTCCTGAGCAAACAGGATAAAAGGAAACAGGGTCAGCATAAGAAGAAATGAACGTTTCATAAATGATGTATTCACTGAATTAATAAAATCTGATACAATAACAGGTTTTTAAAAACCGCTGCAAAATAACATTCCGTTTTCAAACAAATGCCAAACCCAGCAATTAATATGCCAATTGTTTACATTTTGTTTTTATATCTTTGCGGCAACGTTAATTGATGCAAAAATGAATAGTCCGGGATTAAGCGAACAGGAACAAATCAGAAGGGAATCGCTGAATAAATTGCGGGAATCAGGGATCGACCCCTACCCTGCTGCTCAATATTTTGTCAATACCACTGCCAGGGAGATTAAAGATCAATTTATCGACGGGAAAGAACCCTTTCAGGATGTTTGCCTGGCAGGAAGAATGATGAGCCGCCGTATCATGGGAAAGGCTTCGTTTGCTGAAATCCAGGACCCCACAAGCCGCATCCAGATTTATGTGAACCGCGATGAACTTTGCCCTGGCGAGGATAAGTCGCTCTACAACGATGTATTTAAGAAACTACTGGATATCGGTGATATCATTGGAGTAAAAGGTTTTGTTTTCAGAACACAGATGGGTGAAATCTCCATTCATGTGAAAGAATTGACCCTTTTAAGCAAATCGTTACGCCCTTTGCCCATCGTAAAAGAAAAAGACGGAAAAATCTACGATGCCTTCACCGATCCTGAACAGCGTTACCGGATGCGCTATGTCGATCTGATCGTAAATCCGCAGATTAAGGATGTTTTTATCAAACGGACCAAAATAATTGATACCATCCGTGAGATGTTCAACGAATACGGGTACCTCGAAGTGGAGACTCCGATTCTGCAACCCATTCCCGGAGGGGCAGCAGCCCGTCCGTTTGTTACACACCACAATACACTGGATATCCCCTTATACCTCAGAATTGCCAATGAACTGTACCTGAAAAAACTGATCGTTGGCGGATTTGAAGGCGTATATGAATTTTCGAAAGATTTCCGCAACGAAGGGATGGACCGTACCCACAATCCGGAATTTACCGCCATGGAGGTCTATGTGGCTTACAAAGACTACCTATGGATGATGGAGTTTACCGAAAAGATCTGTGAACGGGTAGCCCTTGCATTGCATGGAACAACCAACGTACAGGTGGGTGAACATAAAATCGATTTTAAAACCCCTTACCCGAGGATTACCATGTACGAAGCCATCAAAAAATATACCGGGTATGATATCTCCGGAAAAACAGAAAAAGAACTGCTTACAATCTGTGAAAACCTGGGCATTGAAACCACTCCGGCCATGGGAAAAGGCAAACTGATCGGGGAGATATTTGATGAAAAATGTGAACCCCACTTTATTCAGCCTGCTTTTATTATGGATTACCCGGTTGAGATGTCGCCGCTGACTAAAAAACACCGTAACAACCCGGAACTTACCGAACGTTTTGAACTGATGATCAACGGGAAAGAGATTGCCAATGCCTACTCTGAGCTGAACGACCCGATTGACCAGCGTGAACGCTTTGAAGAGCAACTGAAACTTCTGGAAAAAGGCGATGATGAAGCCATGTTCATCGATCAGGATTTCCTGCGGGCCCTGGAATACGGAATGCCTCCCACATCAGGGATGGGAATGGGAATCGACCGGCTGGTGATGTTTATGACCAACAGTCCCTCGATCCAGGATGTGCTGTTCTTCCCGCAAATGAAACCCGAAACCAAAAAGAAAACGGTGGAACTCACCGAAGACGAAAAACAGGTACTGAATCTGCTGAAAGAAAGCTCCCCCGCCGACCTCAACGAACTGAAAACCCAAAGCAAACTCAGCAACAAAAAATGGGATAAAGCCATGAAGGGGCTGGCCGGCAAAAAACTGGCAAAAGTGGAAAATACGAAAGAGGGGCTTTGGGTGAAGTTCATATAAAGCTACGAGCCGCACTTTACGAGGAATTAATTAATAAAAGCCGTAAGACAAAAAATGAATCAAAGCTTCGGATTTTTCCGGGGCTTTTTCTTTGCATGACTCATGGGTTAGAACCGCATAAACACCTGTTCCATCATTTGATAGGTATCATTCATCACCTTGCTGCGCCATGTTTCCGAAGAAGGGTTATACATCTCCATGAAATGCTTCATAACCCTCAGGCTGTCTTCATGGGTATGGTATCCAAATCTGTTTCCCTGATTTTCGAGGATCCTGTTATGAATGGACTTTACCGATCCGAGGGTTGTCAGGGAATTAAGGGTTCCACATTCAAACAGCATAGGCATAAAAAATTTTCCGGGGATTATTTTTCCTATTATAATCACTGAACGATCCGTTTACCGTATAGAAATCCTCTGAATCACCCCAGTCGATCCGGTACCCGTCGAAGATAGCTTCAAGTCGGCTTTTTACGGTCCCATCGTCAATGGGATTCGGGAAGAGGTATAATACACCGCGTTGGCCGTATCCGGTATGCAGATCAATATTCATAACGGTGTCATAGTCTGCTGATTTGTTTTTGATCACTTCTTCGAGCAATGCCAATTGGGGCTCAAAATCGTTCCCTCCGAAATACAATCCTTCCGGATGTTCGTATTGTCCCTGTAAAACAGCTTGTATCAAAGAAGCCATGGATTCATGTATCAATCGGGTTATAGCTGCTACCAGAAAGAACCTTTTTGAATTCCGGCCGGCTCCCGGGTTTCTTCCTTAATAAAAAAGTTTCTACCTTTGGACTTCAACAAGACCAACATATGAACGTATCATCCCAAAGGGTTGGAATTATAGGAAGTGGCAGTTGGGCTACCGCTTTAGCGAAAATGTTGCTGGAGAATGTCAGCTATATCAACTGGTATTTCAGAAAGCCTGAGACTGTAGCTTTGTTTAAACAATTCGGACACAATCCGCGATACTTGCGTGGCGTGGATTTTGACACCGGGAAAATCCGGTTCTTTACCGACATCAATAAAATCACCGAAGAATCAGAAATCCTTGTCCTTGCGGTTCCTTCTGTATTTTTACCCCTGCTCCTGCATAACCTGAAGACGGATATCAGCCGGAAACTCATCCTTTCAGGAATCAAAGGGACGATTTCTGAGAAAAACCTGCTGGTCGTGGAATACCTGAACAGCCACTATCAGGTTCCTTTTAATGCGGTTGGAGTTATTGCAGGCCCGTGTCATGCGGAGGAGGTCGCTCTGGAACGCCTTTCATACCTCACCATTGCCTGCCCGGATGAGAACAGGGCTGATTCCTTTGCCCGGTTAATTCAAAGTGACTATATCATTACCCATACCTCGGACGATATCTGGGGAACTGAATACACCTCAGTCATCAAGAACATCATTGCTATTGCAGCGGGTATTGTGCATGGTCTTCATTACGGCGATAATTTTCAGGCCGTGCTGGTATCCAATGCCATTCAGGAGATTAAACGTTTTGTGGATGTGGTACATCCCATAACCCGCGATATCAAAAGTTCAGCCTACCTGGGAGACCTGTTGGTTACAGCGTACTCCCAATTCAGTCGCAACCGCCTGTTCGGGAATATGATCGGAAAAGGATATTCCATAAAAACAGCTCAGGTGGAAATGCAGATGATTGCGGAAGGATATTACGGGGCACGGTCCATCTATGAAATTAATCAAACCTACCATGTGGATATGCCCGTTTCCGGGACGGTTTACCGTATATTATACGAAAATGAATCGCCTTCGCTGGCGATTGAGAAGCTGGCAGCAAAACTCAGTTAAAAGGCTCCCTCCGCAAGGGTTGAACCGGGTTATTCTACCCGCATTTTTTTCCAGGCGTTGATCAATCCATTGGTGGAGGCATCGTGTCCGGTAATTTCTTCATCGGTCAGCAATTCAGGCAAGATGGCACCAGCCAGTTGTTTGCCCAGTTCCACCCCCCATTGGTCAAAGCTGTATATATTCCAGATCACCCCCTGGACAAAAATTTTGTGTTCATACATAGCAATAAGTGAACCCAGCGTCCGGGGTGTCAGTTTTTTTACCAGGATGGAATTGGTGGGAATATTCCCGGGAAATACCTTGAACGGGACCAACTCCTCCATTTCTTCTTCGGTTTTTCCTGCTGCTCTCAACTCTTCAGTGACCTGTTTCTTCGTTTTTCCCACCATCATGGCTTCTGTTTGTGCAAAATAATTCGCCAGTAATTTCTGGTGGTGGTCACCCAGTTGGTTGTGGCTAATGGCAGAAGCAATAAAATCACAGGGGATCAATTTTGTTCCCTGATGGATCAACTGATAAAAAGCGTGTTGTCCATTGGTTCCGGGTTCTCCCCAGATGATCGGCCCGGTCTGATAATCTACCCGGTTCCCGTTCCGGTCCACATATTTGCCATTGCTTTCCATGTTTCCTTGCTGAAAATAGGCAGCAAAACGATGCAGGTACTGATCGTAGGGAAGGATGGCTTCACTTTCTGCCTTATAAAAATTGGTATACCATATCCCAATAAGTGCCAGAATGACGGGTATATTTTCTTCAAAGGGGGTATTTCTGAAATGGTTATCCATGGCATGGGCGCCTTCTAGCAATTCAATATAATTTTTGTATCCGATTCCACAGACTATGGAAAGCCCGATAGCAGACCACAATGAATAACGTCCGCCAACCCAGTTCCAGAAGCGGAACATATTCTTTGTATCAATCCCGAAAGCTGACACTTCCTTTTCATTGGTTGAGACCGCTACAAAATGCTTCTTTACAAAATTTGTATTCCCGGCCGATTCTAAAAACCATCTCCTTGCCGACTCAGCGTTGGTCATGGTTTCCTGTGTGGTAAATGTTTTTGATGCAATAATAAACAAGGTAGTTTCCGGATCTGTACTTTTTAATGTTTCAGCAATATGGGTTCCGTCTACATTGGAAACGAAATGCAACCGGAGGTGATTTTTATAGGGTTTTAAGGCTTCTGTAACCATCAAAGGCCCCAGATCAGAACCTCCAATCCCGATGTTTACGATGTCGGTTACAGGTTTCCCGGTATATCCTTTCCATCGACCTGAAATGACCTTTTCTGAAAACTCTTTCATCCGGGCAAGAACTGCATTTACTTCCGGCATCACATCCTTTCCATCCACCAAAACCGGGGAATTGGTCCTGTTGCGTAAAGCAACGTGTAAAACAGCCCGCCTTTCTGTTTCATTGATCTTCCCGCCGTTGAACATGCTTTCAATGGCTTCTTTTAACCCACACTCAGGGCAAAGATCCAGCAATAATTTTTTTACCGTATCGTCCATACGGTTTTTGGAATAATCAAGTAGGATCCCCACATCGTTCAGCGAGTACTTTGTAAAACGATCCGGATCCTTTTCAAAAAACTCCTTAACAGCCGTTTCCTTAACGTCCTGAAAATATTCAGCAAGCTTTTTCCATGCATGGGTAGTGGTTGGATTTATTTTCGGCAACATAGTGATGTACGTTTAAGATTCAATTTTTTGAAGCAATACAAAGATAATGGTTTATCTGTATGGTTGACAGATCACGTTTTAACCTTGCTCTATGATTTCTTTTTTTTTTATTTTTGGTGCTATGAAGACCGATACATTCAAAGGGTATGCATTTGCTCTTGTAGCTACCGTTGCTTTTTCCAATGTGTATATATTCAGCAAAGCAGCTTTGAACGAGGTTCACCTGACCCAGTTCGGGCTTTACTGGTTTGCTATAGGTACGATTCTGAATTTGCTTTTTGCGGTCAGGAATAAAAAACTGGGGCAGTTAAAAACGGTCACCCGAAGACAGGTCAGCATACTGATAACATTGGGTTTACTGGAGATTCTGACCACTACCACTTTTTTTATTTCCATTCACATTATCCCTGATCCTTCGGTAACTTCATTTCTGGGCAACATGTTCCCGGTAATGACCACCATGGGAGGGGTTCTGATCCTGAAAGAGAAGTTTGGCTGGATTGAATCGTGTGGAGCCGTTCTGGCTCTCACCGGAGCATTTATCATCAGTTATGCCGGAGGCACAACGCTCAAGACATTTTTTATCGAAGGCACCGGAATCGTATTTCTGAATGCCTTGCTGGCTACTACCGCTACCCTGGTAGTAAAGGTACATGTCAAAAAAATAAGCCCTGAGTTGCTCAATCTCAACCGAACTTCCTGGTTGCTGATTTATGCGGTTATCATGTTTTTTATTTTCGGACAACCAGCCAGCATCCCTTTATCTGCATTCCGAAATATTGCCATCGGAGCTACTCTCGGTCCGTTCCTGGCAGTCCTCACTGTTTACTATTCATACCGTTATATTGATGCTTCACGGTCTGCGATCGTACAGAGTCTCAAAGGTATTTTTGTACTAACAGGTGCCTATCTGTATTTCCGGACATTGCCCCTGACCCATCAACTGATCGGAGGAATTGTATCCGTAATCGGTGTCCTGATAATGACCATGGCCCGATCCGGAATATTCAGGAGACAAGACTCTGCTCTGAATAAATAAAGGGAACTTCCGGTCGATGCCTTTTTTCTGTTTTCCCCATATTTACTGTTTTCTTTCTTTACTGCCGGTAATTTTCTCCATTCCATTTTCACAGGAGATTTGCAAACAGGCTTTTTTTTGAACATTTTTATTAAATTAGAGGACTATTAGCACTAAAAATCAAGAGGTTTAGGTATGATAAACGATGAAAGCCCGGCACAGAAAAAGATACCCAACAAAGTATACGAAAAAGAGTTACAGAAATTACAGATCGAATTGGTTAAGCTACAGGAATGGGTTAAACAAAAAGGATTAAAGGTTGTGGTAATCTTCGAAGGCCGTGATGCTGCCGGAAAAGGGGGAACCATCAAACGGATCACCCAGACTCTGAATCCCCGTATCTGCCGGGTGGTAGCCCTGGGAACCCCTACGGAACGCGAAAAAACACAGTGGTATTTTCAACGCTATGTACCGCATCTGCCGGCGGCCGGTGAGATTGTACTTTTTGACCGTAGCTGGTATAACCGGGCCGGCGTTGAAAAGGTAATGGGTTTCTGTAGCGATGCAGAATACTGGGAATTTCTTCGTTCATGCCCCAACTTTGAACGCATGTTGATTCGCTCGGGAATCATCCTGATCAAATATTGGTTTTCCGTAAGCGACAAAGTACAGGAACAACGATTTCAGGCTCGTATTAACGATCCCACAAAACGATGGAAACTAAGCCCAATGGATTTAAAATCGCGCGAACTCTATATGGAATATTCAAAAGCAAAAGATGAAATGTTCGCCTATACCGACACCAAAATCAGCCCCTGGTTTATGGTTGATGCAGATAATAAAAAACGGGCAAGGCTAAACTGCATCCATCATCTGTTGTCCATGATCCCTTACAAAGACCTGACTCCGGAACCTATGAAACTTCCACCCCGGAGTGAACTCAAGGGCTATGTCAGACCTCCCCTGGATGAAATGTCTTATGTCCCGGAAGTGTATTAAATCAGGATCAGGAAACAATCTTTCTTTATCTTCTTTTCCCCTGCTTAATGAGATCAAGAATT
>Ga0307422_1000977_pt1 | contig 15139 bp, 16 predicted proteins | sample SalMarWE160290MG_FD_202153 | JGI IMG/M metagenome (GOLD analysis project Ga0307422, IMG submission 202153) | Salt marsh sediment microbial communities from the Plum Island Ecosystem LTER, Massachusetts, United States - WE1602-90 | ecosystem: Environmental > Aquatic > Marine > Intertidal zone >...
GAAACACCTTTACCTTTGCCTAAATTAATATAAAGGAAGAAAACAGCGGTGACCATTTCCCAGAAAATAAGAACGAATAATAAATTCGTGGAAAGAAATACACCGGATACCCCTGCAAGCGTCCAGAGAAAATAGGTAAGGAATTGGTTGTCTCCTGTCTTAACTTCGTTACGGGAACTGAAAAGATATATCGAAATCAAGAAACCAAACAGATAAGTAAACAAAAGCATAAAACTGCTTATTTGATTAACTTTAAGCATAAAATCAGCACTGTAATTCAAGAAATTAAGGGACGATAAACTCTCTACCGTACCCGCTAAATTAAATAAACGGTACGAAAGAATAAGAAGATACGAAGTTACACCAACTACTATCAATTGTTTAAACTTTTTCAATCCGGGAACGACAAGGGTAAAAAGCCCGGCAAAGAACGGTATTATAATTGGATACAACAATACATTATTAAACATTATATCTCCATATTATAAAGAGGCGGTGCCTTACCTAACTTTTTCATAATATTTCTGGTTTTATCTACGCTTAACTTCAATAAATCTTTTTCCCTGAGAATCTTCTCATTATTGTTTTTATCGACTACGGCAACTCTCTCTGTACAACAGTAGCAGGGATCGATAGACGCCGTAATCAAAGCAACATCGGCAATTGTTTCTCCTTTGCATGAGGCTTTGAAAGTCGGTAGATTATTAAAAGTAGGAGCCCTGACTTTATGACGGTAAGGCATATTGGAACCATCACTCCTTACATAATGAAAAACTTCGCCTCTCGGAGCCTCGTAGCGTCCGCAGCCCTCTCCGGCTGGAATCTCCCTTATATCCGCATCGATAGCCCCACCTTCGGGTAAGCTTAAAAGAGCTTGCTTTATTAAAGAGACAGACTCGAAACATTCAAGAAGTCTGACTACGCCCTTACTGAAGACATCTCCGTCTTTTTGAACGATAACCTTCCATTTAAGGTCTTTAAAACCATCAAGAGGTTCGTCGTTTCGTACATCCCAGGGAACACCGGACCCACGAGCAGTCGGACCAAGCGCGGAATAAAGAATCGCGTCTTTCTTTTTCAGTACGCCGATTCCTTTAAGTCTCTTGTGTATTACAGGGTCGTCAAGAATTGCATCCGTAAGCATACGAGTAGGTTTCTCCACTTCAACAATTCGCTCTAAAGCATATTCTATCTGCTCTTTATTGAAATCCCTTCTGACTCCGCCGGGTTTAAACATAGCATAGTGATTTCTATTCCCGGTCAACTTTTCACATATCTCTAATATTGTTTCTCTATATTTCCACGCCCACATCCAGACCGTATTATATCCGATAAAATGCCCGGCAAGTCCAACCCATAATAAATGCGAATGCAATCTTTCCAGCTCACAAACGACAACTCTAATCAACTGTGCTCTTTTTGGAATATCACAACCAACAAGGTCTTCAACAGCCAGACAATAAGCCATCGGATGGGAAGTAGAACAAATCCCGCATATCCGCTCCACAAGATACGGAACCTGATCCCATGTTTTTCCTTCGGATAATTTCTCAATACCTCTGTGATTGTAACCTATCTCCACATCAAGATCCACAACCCTCTCACCTTCAACATAGAGTTTAAAATATTCGGGTTCTTCAAGGAGCGGATGATAAGGACCCAGAGGAATTATTGTCTGCTTCATAATCCCGACCTCTCATAATCATAATCTTCATCATTTACATCGGAATGTTTAAAGTCCTTTCTTAAAGGATATTTGCCTTTCGGAAAAGAATCGGCAAGAAGAAGTCTTCTCATATCAGGATGTCCTATAAAAGTAACTCCAAGCATCTCATTTATTTCCCTTTCAACCCACCTAAAAGCAGGTATTTTCTTGCCTATAGACTTAATCTCTAAATTCGGATAAGGGACAAGAGTTTTTACGTTTATTACCATATTTTTGTCCTCTCTTGCTAAATGATAAATTATTTCTATTCCCTCTCTTATATCCATACCGGTAGCTGTGCAAAATTTGCATTTATATTTAAAAAATAAATATTCAATAACTTCAGGAGCTTTCTTAGGTTCTACCCTTATATATATTCTCTTTTTCCGGGGTTGTACGATATCAATTATTTTGCCTTTTAATTTTTCCCTTAAATCTTTCATTACTTCTTTACTCATCAAATAGCCCCCAATCCCATAACGATTCCTTCTATCATTGCTTCAGGTTTTGGAGGACAACCGGGAATATAAACAATCTTTACATCCGGGTCTTCTTCTCTTAGCACCTTATCAACAGGACCAACAATCGAGTAACTATCTCTGAATATACCGGAAGAACAACCACAGGATCCAAAAGCAACAACAAGACAGGGTTTGGGAGTCTGTCGGTAAACTTCAAGAAGCCTGGGTTTGGCATGCGCGTTTACCGCGCCACAAACAAGCAGAGCATCCGCGTGCCTGGGACTTCCGACCAATTTTATACCGAATCTCTCGACGTCATACCTGGGAGTCAAAAGTTCTAAAACTTCAATATCGCAGTTATTACATCCTGCTGTCGATAAGTGAAAAACCCATATAGATTTCTTAAATGCTTTTTTTAAAACATCCATTTAAACTCCAAAATGAGCAAGAAGACCCGCTAAAATCGCGGCTCCGCTCATCCAACCCCAGAAATATTTCATAGCCTGATCAATCCTGACCCTGGGATTGGTATTTTTAATCAATATAAGCAATACGATAATAAGCAAATACAATAAAACACCACCAATAATTCCTTTACCCCAGAAAAGAATAATCAAAAATATAGGTAAACCAAAAAGCATTATAGCTTTGCTTAATTCATAAACAGCAAGAACTCCTCCGGAAAGCTCGAGCAGAATCCCCGAACCGAGCTCTGTTTCCGCTTCCGCCAAGTCAAACGGAACTCTTCCAAGTTTTGCCTGTGTACAGGATATTGCGACGACAAAAGCTATAATGCCATACCAATTCGATATATTCGACCCATTAATCCTCTGCCAATCCATAATAGCCCGAATCGAAAAACTATCAGCTTTTGAAGCTATCATAACAATAACAATAATCATAGGTAAATCATACGCCAAAAGCAGTTTTATCTCTCTGGACACCCCTACTGAACTCAAAGGATTACCGGACGTAGAACCCATATAAATAAGAGCTATCGCAGGTATTGCAAACAAATACCATACAACAATTATATCTCCGATAAAACCTTCACTCATATTAAAGAGAGAAACGCATAGAATTGTAACAGCAAGAGTAACGGAAGCAAGCCCGAAAAGAGGAGCAGCTATAAACCCCGAACCGAAAGCCTCTTCCGGCACGATAACTTCTTTATAAAGTAACTTGCCTATATCCGCGAACCCCTGAAACCACGGAGGACCTTGCCTCCATTGTATCCTGGCTGAGACTTTCCTGTCAAGCCAAACTGTCAGAAGACCAATTACAGAAGCAAATATAAAACCGGGAAAAATCAGATAATAAAAGAGCAATTTCATAGTCTTCTCCAGGGTTTTGCCTTAATCCGAGCATCTACCCGGTCTCTCTCGCTCTCTTCTTCGTAAGTTATTTCTTCAAAACTGAGAGCTCCACTCGTACAAGTCTGTACACACCGAGGGTCCTTACCTTCATCCAACATATCATAACAAAGATCACATTTAGAAATAATATGCCTGATCCTCTTTGCTGTGAGAACACCAAAAGGACAGGCAATAGTACAGGAAAGGCACCCAATACATCTAAAGTTATTATGATAGACCAGCCCGTCTTCCCTTTTTTCCAGAGCCTCCACAGGACAAACCTCGACACATGAAGCATCGGTACAATGTTTACAATGAAGCGGTAAATCTACAGTTATATCGAAATTCGATCGGGAAAGACAGAATTTTTCCGAATGACTCTCATAACAGGCAATATCACATGCATGACAGGAAATACACCTGTCTACATCAAGTACAATTCTCTTCTCTCCTTTCACTTTCACCTTCATTTTCTTATTCTCGCCTTTTCTGCTCCCGGAGATATAATACCATCGGTACCGGAATCAGCAACAAACAATTTCCTGCTCTGCGGATGATGTACCGGCACGGCAATTATATCCTCGGGAATATCAAAAGGTAAATTACTGCAATCTTCAATTTTAAAAACAGAAGAGCTGTTAACTGTCTCAATGGTTACTTCACATCCAAGCGAAAGTTCTTTAATCTTATTAGGATTAACAAATACATAAGGGTCTTGCTTTTGTTCATTCCATTTCATCCTTCTCGTTATTTCTCCACTGCTGTGATGGTAAGGCATTCCAACACCTACAATAGTGAATGGGAACTTTTTATCGGTCAAAGAAGAAGGTTCTTTCATATCGCTTCTTTCCATGAAAGGAATTGGTCTCGCGCCTGAGGCTTTAGCCTTAGTCTTAACTCCGGTAATTTTTGAAAGAAGTTTACTAATAAAATCCCCATCAGATATAGAATCGCCAACCGAAGGAACGCCTTCCCCTAAATTTACTACCTTTTCTTCAAGAGAAATAACCGACCCTTTCTTTTCAAAAGAAAAAGTCGAAGGAATAAGGCACTCAGTTGAATTAGAACTTTTAAAAAAAGATGTGGATAGGACAAAATTTAAATACCCGAAAATATCTTCAAAGTTTGGAATAAACTCAAACGGGTCTCCACCAAGTACAATGAGACCTTCTATCTTTTTTCCTTTCAAAGTATCCATAATATTTTTATTATTAAAACCACCGATAATTCTTCCCACTCCAAGAGAATTTTGCCCTATAGGAACAACAGCAAACTTATTCTCGGTAATTTCCGCAATCCTGGAAAGTTTACTAACAATTGCATAAGGATTGGTAAAATGTCCATAAATATTGGAAAAGAGAATTTGCCCGTCTTCCGATTTCTTAAGTGCCTCTGCCATATCCTCCATCTGCACTGCGGAAATACCTGCAGCGCCTTCATTTAATTTTATATTACTTTTACCTTCAAGAAAATTCAAAAGAACCGAAAGAAAATAAGACATATATCCCGGTTTTACTGTAAAACAATGAGAGAAAAGAGAAACTCTACCTTTCATAATATCCAGAGAAAGCAAACGATTGCCTCTTTTACTATTACGAGCATCAAGTATTGGCTTTGCAAGAGTAGGAGAAAGAGAAAAAACATCCCCGAGGGTCAACACAAGGTCCGATTCACTCAAATCATTAAAAGAAAACTCGTTTTTGACAGATAATAAAGCCTCATCTTCAAAAGGAAAAAGTCCCAGCAATCCTGTATTTAAATCTTCCGAAAGTTTTTTTACCAGATAAGCCTCTTCAAGCGTATGATTGCCGCTTACCAAAATTGCAATATTGTTTTTCTTCACAATGATTCTCTTGAGCTCTGGGATACAACCTTCTATTGCTTCATCAATCGAACAAACTTTCCCAAAAAGCTCCGCCTGTTTTAGACGATAAGGAGAATTTAAGATTTCAAGCGTGAAGTTCCCTCTAGGGCATAAACCTCTTTTGCTTTTTTCATCATAATAAAGTTTAAAGAGAGAATCTTTCCCAAATAAAGCGGACCTGTTCGACTCTCTCTTCAAAATAACATCATCCTGAACACTGCAGAATGTACACTTTGTTCTGTATTCTTCAACCGAAGACATTTGGATAATCCTTTATATCCGCATAACACATATCAGGTCCATCCTTACAGAGATAATACGGACCAATGTTACACCTTGCACATTTTCCGACACCACAGCTCATTCTCCTGTTCATAGAAAGATAAATTTGTTCCGGCTTAAAGCCGACATCAAGCAACTTAAAGGTAACAAATTTCAACATTACTTCCGGACCACAAGAAACCGCATAGGAATTCACAATATCAACCCCCATTTTCTGAAGATAATTCTTTTCAAGAAGACGGGTTACAAGACCCACATTTCCCTTCCAATCAGGATGTGGTTTATCAATTGTTAAATTAACTGAAACATTCTTCTTGTTTTCCCATTTTTTATACTCATTTTTAAAACACTGATCCGAAGGACTCTTGGCTCCGTAACAAATATGAACCTTTTTGCACTTCCCAATTTTATCAAATAAAGCGTAAATGAGAGAACGCAAAGGCGCAAGACCTACACCACCACCCACAACCAGAACTTCTTTTCCCGCAAATTTATCCATCGGATAACCCTTCCCAAAAGGACCGCGAAGAGCAAGGGAATCTCCCACTTTAACCTTTTCATGCAATACATCCGTAACCCTACCAGTCTTCATAATAGTTATTTCCATATCTTTAACATCACCCGGAGAAGAAGAAGGAGTAAACGGCGCCTCTCCAACTCCCGGTACAGTCAACTGCATAAATTGACCGGCTTTAAAAGTCAGCTTTTCATTCAACTTAAGCAAGTAAGTCTTAATTGACGGAGTTTCTTCTTTCATATCCTTTATGGTTGCTTCTCGAGGATAATATATGTTATCCATTTATTTTACCTTCTCTGAATAAGCGCCGGTAAGAACTTCCCGCATATCTATATCTCCAAGACAATTATCTATGCACCGACCGCATCCGGTGCATTTATATACATTATATCTATCGTGAAAACGAAAAAACTTATGATAGTACCTGTTTTTAAACTGGTCCATATGAGAAAAACGCGGATTCATCCCACCTGCCATTTGAGAAAAGCCTTTAAACTGACAGGAATCCCATACCATATATCTTTTATACTGCTCTTTTTTCTTACCTTCCCTGTCAAAAAGGGTAAAACAATAACAAACAGGACATACATTCGTACAGGCACCACAAGAAACACAGGTGCTGCCAAGATCCCAACCAGCATCCGAATCGAAAGTCTTCGAAGCTACTATATCTGGCTCGGAAAAAGCCTCAGCAAAAACCGCGTTGCGTTTCTCCAATTTCTCGGTAACTTTTTTTCTTGCCTTGTTTCTTTCTGCAATTTGATTTTCTTTTACCTCAGGAAGCGAAAGCTCTTGTAGAATCTCACTTCCCACCTCACTTCCACTCTCAATTAAATATCCCCCATTAATTTCCGAAAGATTGATATCAAAACCTGCTTTAGGAAAAGGAGTATAACCCAGAAGATTACAAAAACAACTATCACGTGAATACATGCAGTCCGAGGATACCAAAATTAAAGATTCTTTTCTTTTTTTATAGAAAGGATCAATAAAATCGGGGTCTTCAAGAAAGACTTTATCAAGAATAGAAAAAGAAACAAGGTCACAAGCTTTAAGCCCGAAAAGAACCTTTCTTTCTTTTGCTTCTTTAATATCAGTCCAGTTTTCACTCGGATAATCCGCGACACAAGATCTAATCGGCAGGACAAATGATTTAAAAGTATCAAAAGCCCTGAATCCGGGAACACGATAATCTCCTATCTGGTCTCTTTGCAATTCCCTAATAAATATCCTGGACCCAGAATTCCTGTTCGACGCGATCTCTGCTTCCATCGAGGCAAAAACCCTGCCATACTTAAGAAGGATCTCCATCAAATTTTTTAATTTTGATTCGCTTAAAAAACAACCATTCATTTTTCTTTTATACCGCTTTTGTGATTTGAATCACTAAATATGACATATGTTATACATCAAAAACCATTTGTCAACCCCAGATTTTAATTTTATTTTAATATTTATAATATATTTATTTTTTCTGTGAAAAAATTAAAAAAACAACGATTCACACGAATAACATAACACGGCAAAGCCGTCAAAATATAAAAATCAAAATGGAAAATGATAAATCAAAGTTCAAAAAAAATAATAGCCACGGACTAACACGGATAAACACAGATTAAAAAAATATTTGGGGATGTTGGGTGATCTTGTGTTAATCTGTGAAATCTTGTGGTTACTATCTGGGGTTCGGTTTTTTTAAAATATCATTCATTGCAAGCCTTTTGAAGGATTCGAACAATCACAAAAATCTAAAAGGCATTGACAAAATCAAAAAATAACTTATTTTTCATTTCAACTACATAAATGTTTACTGCAAAAGCGTGAATTAAAGGCAAATTTAGGGGAAAATAAAAATTAAAGGAGGTCTTATGAAAAAGTTATTATTATTGTTGTTTGCCTTGTTTTTAGTACAGGGCATCTCAGCACAAGTTTGGATGCCCATAGGCACTGATTTACTAAATCTCGAATCATTCAGGCATCAAGCCACTCAGGCAATCGAAGATGATCTTGATAATGGTATTGACGGAACCGATATTTTTGCCGTAGAAGGCGCTCGTATATACACCAACCTGAGCAACCTGGTATCGGGCGGAGAGCGTCAGGGTGACAATATGTATTCCGATCAAACAGTTTTAATCGGTGCTACAAGCCCAATCTTCTATAAGGGCTTAAAAGTAACTGCATTTTATGGCAATACAAATCAGGCCAACACTATGGAAGACATACTGGATTCAACTTATTTACAGGATACAGATATAGATGAAGAGTGGGATTATAAGACTTCAAGCTACAATAGTGAGTATGGAAAAGAAGAGATATCCGGGAACGGCATCCTGCTTAATATCGGTAAAACTATGAACAGAGGCAGAGAAATAGCTTTTACATATAAACGTTCCGGATATACAGAAAGTGCAGAAATGGAAGATTCTGCTCATTACATTGCGCAAACCCTTACCCCGTCACTCGTTACTACGGTACTCTGGGACCAATTCGGAAATGAAAACGGAAAAATGCAATCACCCTTAACCACTTACGCGCTATCATATTCTTCGCCCTTCAGAACCTGGGATTTTAGAGGAGATGTTTTCCTTGCAACAGGCGGAGAGACCTACGACGGAAATGAGTTCTACTACTTTTGGCAGGATCAAGACCCTGACGATATAGCAACTACTTTTGAAACTCTTGACACCTTTGACTTTGTCGGCAAATATTCAGCCAATGCAAACATAATTGGCATTAATGCTCAACTCGGCGATTTAGATAAGAAAACAGGCCTTTTATGGGAAGTCGGCGGTAATTATGCAATGATAACCGGAAGCGGAGACAACAACTATGATGAACTCCGTCACAGAATAATCCAGGCAGAGAACATCTCACCCTACATAGAAGTTCGTGACTCTCTCTTTACAGAAAATCTTACCTCTCCTATATCTATTTCCGGTAATGCAATGGGTTTAAACGGCAGGATCGAATGGCAGATTAGCGAAAATGTACGTTTTGGACTGGGTTGCATGCTTAACACTTTCTCGGCTACTTTTGAAGAAGATAGAACTTACAGAGTAGAAGTAAATTCTCAATTCAATGATAATGACGGCGTTACAATTGACTCGGATGATTACGTAATTGTGGCAAGTGGTGGTTGGGACGGAACTTATACACAGGAAACAAATGCGAACAGAATTGCTATACCGGCCGGGATCGAAGTAAATTTCGGTAAAAATAAAGACTGGTTCCTGAGACTCGGAGCTATATCAACAGGTTCAACAATGGAAATGACCGAGGCTTCCGCAGTCGATTCAGTACACTTATACGAGAGATTAGTAACATACGGTAATGGGACTACAGATAGAACTTTTGACACCAGTATGGCTGATCCTGACAGAGAATATACTTCTTCTTCAACCTCCCATGACGTATACTATACGTACGGTCTCGGTTGGAAACCTTCAAAGAATTTATCTCTTGATCTCTTAGGTATGTTTGATGTTTCGGGTGTAGAATTACTGTCAACAGATTGGCTTAGATCTTTAAGGCTTTCAGCCACAATTAATATATATTAAAAACGTTATAGCTTAAAGATAAAAAACTCCTACTCCAGTTCGAGTAGGAGTTTTTTTATTTACAATAAAACATAAAAATTACAATAACTACAAGTTCTAAATGTGAAAAAATTGTTGTGTGGGTTGGGTTTTAAACAAAAATATAATTCTTTGTTTTCTCTCTGTGTCTCCGTGTCTCTGTGTGAGAAATAAGTTTTTGAGTTATGGGAAGGGCTTTGTTCTGACTGATGACTAGTGACTAATGATCCTTTGTGTGTCCTCTGTGGGTTTGTGTGAGATTATCTTTCACTCCAGGTATGGTGACCAATCGGGGGCATAGGTTATACGATTCCGAGTGAGTTTACGCTGTCTCGTGCCGTCCCAATTCATTGTCCATAGTTCATACCGATAAGTCCGATTCGAAATAAATACGATATGCAAACCGTCCGGAGACCAGGATGGCTCTTCATTATTGCCATCAAAGGTTAGTTGGATGGGCAAAAAATCACTGGGATCGGTCACGCAGATTTGCTGGGAATAGTCAGATTGGCGTGAAACATACGCGATCAAACTACCCTTTGGTGACCAGGCAGGTGAGGTATTATAATCCCCATGAAAAGTGAGCCTCCGGACATTCCCACCATAAATATCCATAATGTAAATCTGGGGCATACCCGAACGGTCGGAGACAAAGACAATTTCTCGACTGTTTGGCGAAAAAATCGGGGAACAGTCAACTGCACGGTTATTGGTTAGGCGGTTTAATTTTCTCATTTTCATATCCAAAATGTAAATTTCGGTATTGCCATCTTTGGAGAGGGTTAGGGCAATTTTTGTCCCGTCAGGCGACCAGTCCGGCGCGTAATTTAATCCCCTGTAAGAAGAGATTGCTCTTGAACTTTTCTTTGTAAGGTCAAAGAGATTTAGAATTAAACGGTCATTGCTGTAGGTAGAATATAATATCCTTTTACCATCAGCTTCCCAACAGGGAAAGAGATTGTAATTGTTATTATGTGTAAGCGATGTGAAGTTATAACCATCATAGTCAATCAATGCCAGTTGCTTTTTGTTAGCTTTCAGGTAAGAAAAAACAATTTTTGTTGAGGTAATGCCTTTCTCCCCTGTAAGCATCTCAATAATATTATCCGAGATCTGATGGGCAAAACCCCTCAAATCACCGGAAAGTTGCAAATTCAATTCGCCAATTTTTTCTTTAGATTCAAAGTCCTTGAGTATAATCATCAGGTTTGGCTCGTTCGCTAAAGCCTCAAACACCACACCACTTTTTTTAGGATTGCCGGCAAAGAATACAGTATCAGAATAGATTTCGAAATATAATGAATACTCCAGGTCATCTCTTACGATAGCCTCGATGTTCTTTACTTTTTTTATGAATTCGGGCGTACCCTGGGCATCGAATGGCTCAATCAATAAATTGGTTTTGCCTCCCGCATAATCAGTAAGCCGGAGAAAAACCTCCTGACCGAAAACCATTTCGAACGTTAGAGTAAGAAGAAACAGTACTTTTAAATTAATAAATTTATCAGTCAAAAAATATTTTCTCATCGGGCGGTTAAAAATTCTAAATGGACCTTTAAATAGTCATCAGAAAGTTCCTGAGGCAGAGGCGGTAGTTTCTTAGCGAGGGCAACAGCCCGAATTGTTGATTCATTATAGATCTCATCACCGGAACCATCTTCCATACGGATATTTGAAATTATACCATCCTTATCCACCTCAAAATAGACTATACTCTTCAAAATCACATCCTTGTCTCTATACGGATTGTTCCAGTTTCGACCAATCTTATTCAAAAGAATATTCAAGTAATAAGAATAGGTGAATCCACGACCACTGCCAGTATAAATCTGGGGTCTGATATCGGGTAAACCGTCGGGCAATCCTTTTCTCTTAGACGGTTTCTTCTTTTCCTTTGGCACTGATTTTTCCTCAATCTTTTTGGGTTCGGGTTTAATCTGCACCTCGGGAGCGCCTAAAATCTTTGGCTGAGGAAGCGGTGCAAGACTTACTTTGTAAACTTCAAGTTTAGGTATTGATTTGAAACTACTCTTTGTAGCAATTCCCAGCGCAGAGAATAATGTGGTGTGAAACAATAAAGAGAAGAGATAAAAACGATTCATTTTCCATGGAAGAATTCAGCAACCAACCCCAATTCTTTTACACCTGCCTTTCTCATTTTACCTACAACCTCAATTACAAAGCCATAATCAATGCTTTTGTCGGCTCGAAGATAAACGGTTACACCTGGTGGTTTTTTCGTCAAAATTTCCTTCAATCTCGATTCAAATTGTCCTATGGCAACCTGGTCACCTTCAACGAACAACGCTTTATTTCCCTTGATTGTTACTGTAATTCCTTCCTCATCATGTGGTAATGAAGCATCGGTTCTGGGTAAATTGACATCAATTCCCGGTGTCATCATCGGTGCGGTAATAATAAAGACTACCAGGATTGTCAACGCAACATCTACAAGGTTTGTGATATTTAAATCCTGAATCAAACCCCAATCTTTATTGTTCCGTCTCAACCAATCCCCTTTTTAGATTGGCAAATACCTCACTGATAAATTTATCAAGTTGAGAATCCATCTCAATTACACGAGTACGTAAAAAGTTATTAAATATTAACGCCGGGATCGCGACCAAAAGACCATACATGGTGGTAATTAGGGCATCTGAAATACCCGGGGCAACAACCGTGATATGTGCTGAGCCCCGTGCCCTGATCTCCAAAAACGCCTCCATAATACCCCAAACCGTGCCTAAAAGCCCTAAGAATGGACTTGCAGCCACAATCGTGCCTAAAATCGGCAAGCTCTTTTCTAAGGTTTCTATCTCGGTTGCCTTCGTACGGTCCATCGCCAGTTTTATATTATTAGCCAGTTCCAGTGTCTTAAGACTTGTGCTCGATCTAAGGGATTTGAACTCCTCAAGCCCATTCTTTAAGACCCTGCCGTAGGGATTATCACTCAATAAATGTCCGAGATTATACATTTCTTTGATGTTCTTGCGAAACTTAAAACTCTTTAAAAATGCCTGACTTTGTTTTTTGATGCGTGCCAAATCCTGCAATTTTTTGAAGAATATTGCCCAGGACCAGACCGAAAACAGTACCAGGACAATCATTATAATCTGGGCAATAAGTCCTGATTCAATAAAGACCCTGAAAAGGTTCATTGATTCAACCGGTTCTTTGCCAGTGCGGCCTCGGGTGAATTAGGAAATTCTTTTATTACCCTATTAAAATACATTCTTGCAATCTTTAATTCCTTCGCCTCCTCATATATGATACCGGTTTTATATAGTGCGATGGGCTTTTTATTGCTCTCGGGATATCCGTTTATCAATTTATTGAATATATTAACCGCATCCTGTCTTTTACCCATTGCATAGTAGCACTCACCAATCCAGTACAAGGCATTATCAGAAAGAGGAGATTCGGGAGCAATTTTCATATAAGATCTAAAACCATCGATTGATTCGTTATAATTGCCCTTAACATAATTCAGATAGGCTGACTCATATATCATCCTTGCTTCAGGACTAACCGAAGAGGCCTCGAAGGAATCAGCAACCGCTTTGTTTCCTTTTACCAACTTTTCATTCATCCGCGTCAACTGTGATTCGGATTCATTTAACCTGGTATGGAGCATCTCTATCTTCTCAGCCATTTCGTCTGTTTTGGTATATAAATCTACACGTAGTTGAGTCATCTCCTTCGACTGCTTTGTGGTGTAGTATCTTAGACTATCAAGTTGCCAGTTGAAGTTATTATACCGCTGACGGTTGAAACAACCCCCAAGCATTAGAAACAAAAATATACCGACGAAAAGCAATTTTAGTTGCTTAGGCATTATGTGTTTTTTAATGTATGGAGTTTCTTTATTTTACTACAAACTCACATCGACGATTCTCTTCCAGAACCTTCGGGTCAAGTGGTTGCTCTTCCCCATAACTCACGGTTGAGAGACGATCAGGTGAAAGACCGAGTTCTGAAAGATAATCAAGGGCGGATTTTGCCCTTCTTTCGCCGAGTGCCATATTATATTCCGAAGTGCCGATTTCACAACAATGACCTTCAATAACCACACTTACTTCCGGATACAGTTCAAGCATCTCACCATTCGACTCTAGAACTTCTGCAGCATCAGATCGGATATCGGACTTGTCAAAATCAAAGAATATCCGGTTCAAGATAAGCTCCGGCTTTTCAGGTTCAACCACCGTAGTTGTGTCTTCAATAACTTCCGGTTCTTCGGCTACTTCTTCTTCCACCATCGGCTGACTAGCACAACCAAAGAACAAAACAACAATCAACAGTACTGGTAAAAATAGTTTTAAATAACGCATCCTTGCCTCCTTTTTTTTAAATGATAACTAAAAACTTACGATTGTCAAGCACCTATCTTGATTATTATGATTTCTCAATACTATTCTATTCTTCTTTATCCGTTTCCTTATAAACTTTTAACAAAAGGTCATATCCTTCTTCAATAGACATTGGAATAACCTTCGCCTCACCGATTACGGGCATAAAGTTTGTATCACCACTCCACCTCGGAACAAGATGATAATGAAGATGGTCTTCAAAACCCGCACCCGCAATCCTGCCAAGATTCATTCCGATATTAAAACCATCCGGATTCATTGCTCTTTTTATAACCTTCTGCCACTTTTGAAGTAACTTAGACATTTCAAGCATCTCATTTTCACTCAATTCCTTAAAATCTCCTGTATGTTTATAAGGGGCAACCATTATATGGCCGTTGTTATAAGGGTATATATTCATTATTACAAAAGAAAATTCCCCTCGGGAAAGAACTCCTGACTTTCTATCATCACCGGATGCGGCGGCCCCACAGAAAATACAATCCTCAGAATCCGGATTACTTACGTATTTATACCGCCAGGGAGAATATATTCTTTTCATCAGAAAAGGGATTGCTGTGTTACTACTTTAGCGGGGGTTTTTTCAGGAATTAAAATCCGCCCGTAAACACCATCATAACCCGGGCGTATCTCTACGTTCTCCTCTCTAACTCTAATAACCGACTGCCCTATTCTCTCCTCCGTAGAAGCAAGTAAATCCTTTTCGGGCAAATCAAGTAATATTCTGAATTCGTTACCGAAATAAGTAGTCAGTTTCCTATAGGTATTTTCTACCGCCCGTGTTTTGCTTCCGACTCCCAGAGAGTATGCAATTATCTCTCTGAGAGGAATAAGTCTCTTATAACCAACTCTCCCTTCACTTTTTGCCTCTTCTCTGTCTGCAAGATCATAAATACGGTGAAGCACTCCCAGAGTTAAAGGTCTGCCGCACTCCGGGCAAATATTATTATGTTTTTTTGAATCGGTGGGATGAAAAGTCACGTTACATTTTCTATGTCCGTCGTAAT
>Ga0307422_1000979_pt1 | contig 15113 bp, 16 predicted proteins | sample SalMarWE160290MG_FD_202153 | JGI IMG/M metagenome (GOLD analysis project Ga0307422, IMG submission 202153) | Salt marsh sediment microbial communities from the Plum Island Ecosystem LTER, Massachusetts, United States - WE1602-90 | ecosystem: Environmental > Aquatic > Marine > Intertidal zone >...
CGGGGCTTCCCATGAGGTTGACTGCTACGATCCCCTTCTCATCGAAGAAAGTTTTATTCTGTAATGAAATCCGCTCGTTCGCTTCGAGGATATGCTTGACGACTTTGACTTCCATCTTCGATCTCCACTCCTCTCTCAGCATGGGATTAAATTTGATACCTTACTATTAATCCTACAACCTTTCCAGAGTGGCTCACTTTTAAACGACCATTTTTGGCTCAGTTTATCACGACCATTTACATTTGCTTCAGATTCATGTAAATATAAGGGAAAGAGCCCATCTAATTAGGACTGAAATATTGCTGGCTACAGTAATTTTTAAAAATGAGTGTCCAAAAATCATTGACAGGTTCCGCTCTCTCATATATCGTAAAGATGTGAGAGAAGATCTACAAAAGGCAGATTTGGTTTCATTAAAATTAGATGCAGTGACCAGAAAAACATGGCTAAGGACTGACAGGCCATATAAGTCATTGGATCTTGAAGCAATAGTAGATGGAATGCTCGAATTTAAAGCTCTATTTAAAGGTGATATAATTACAGAGACTATGCTTCTTAAGGGAATGAACGATAGTTATGAAGAGATTAGAAAAATAGCCGATTTCTTAAGATTACTTAAGCCGACAAAATCTTATATTTCCATTCCCACCAGACCAACAGCAGTAAAAGGAATACTGCCTACCAGTGATGAAGCCCTTAATATAGCGTATCAAATCTTCACACAGAATGTAGACAATGTAGAGTATATAATAGGCTATGAGGGAAATGAGTTTGGTTTCAGCGGTAATGTCGAGGAAGATTTACTCGGTATCACCTTGGTTCATCCAATGAGAGAAGAGGCTGTAAGGGAATATTTAAAAGAGGCAGGGGCAGATTGGCGAGTAATTAGTAATCTGATAAAAAGTGGCTCGTTAACAGAACAAAGGTATCAGGGGAAAAATTTTTACATGAGAAAACTGCCAGGCAAGGCATGACAATTATGTAATCGCAAGCACTCTTTTTTCCTTTTCATGGTACAGGAGCTTTGATTGCGCCATATACACAAGCACAGTAAGACTTAAGAGCACCCAAGAATAGTAGCTTTATAAGCTTCGACCGAATGCACAAGCACCGAGTTTCAGTCTTTATTGTTTGTAATCCAGTTGCAATAGTACTTGCAGCTTTTTCATGATAAAGGCAAACGAGGTAACGAAGGCAGAGGAGAAATATTCATGAAAAAATTAACAGTATTAATTATATTGTGGGTCCTTATTTATGGAGGCACCGCTGCTGCTGAACTAACTTTAAAGGGTTACCAAGCAAGAAATTTGGATGAAGAGAAAATTGTGAAGCTGGCGCTTGATTATCAAGAGGCCTACAACTTATACGATCCCAAAAAAATTCTTGCAGTATATTTACCAGGAGCAATAATTAGGGCAGGAATGAAAGATGGTAGATCTGAGCATATGGTTACTAAAGAAGAATATCTCGATATTCTCGTTGACAAGGTTGCCGCATGGAAAATGTACAGCTTTAAGCTAAAATTATTTGCACCCAAAAAAATAAATGTTCAAGGGAACAGTGCAAAATTGAACGTTCCTTTTATAATTTATAGCATTCCTCAAGATTATTGGGAGAAAGGTATATTCAATTTCGATTTTAGAAAGGCAGATTCTAGATGGTTTATTAGCAGAAATACATGGAAAATCCTCGACCTATTTTACAATCCATGAGCTTGATTAAGTGAGCACAACGTCTCTTAATTCCATAGCTCCTCCCCCGTGAGGATTATCTCTCCTCGTATCTGAATTATCCTCCTATCCACTTCACTCGGTTTTCCGCTTTAAGAAATACCCATCCGGCTCACATTCCTCCCGCAAGAGTCTTAAATCTTCTGCACTTGGTTCTTTCAGATGATATATAAAGGAGCGGATTGATTTATCCCACATTATGCAGTTAAACATAGCTCCCCCATCTCCCTTGTATTTCAAGGGGATCGGACATTGTCCTTGCTTTCAACTACCTGTAGTGTCGTTTTCAGCGCCTCGGTTTAACTCCTTTTTCTCTCCAATTGAGCCCTTCTCTTGTCATCATTAAGTAGCTGCAATGCAGTTCAAACGATGTGGTATCAAGGAGATCCGCCTGATGAGGGAAATCACCGTAGCCCGCATCTTTCTCTCCTGAATCGACAAGCGCAGTACATACGTTCTCCCTCCAGTTCCTAACTGCCCCGGAAGGATGAAGTACTTATGCCGCAAGGTCTTGAGCTGTTCTTGAGGCGGGTGAGGGTTCAGAATAGTTCTGTTGAGGTAGACGATCACGTTGTGGTATACCAAGGCGATCATGGTGAGCACTGCCTCAGTGGACCAGAAGTTATGCACATTAAAGCTCTCAAAGCAGTAGCCCTCCTTAAGGTCCTTGATCACGTTCTCACCGTTGGCACGAGGGCGATAGGATCTCCAGATCTCCTCTGGCGGTGCCTCTGAGTCATTGCTGATCATGACACTGAATCGATACTGGCTCCAGTCTTCCATGTCTTTAAAAAGGCTCGGCTGCTTGCCCAAGGCCTTGGGACGACGGGAGATTTATTGCCGCACCACCACATACCTCCTGGGCTTTGTCCGCTTGTGATCTCGGTACTCAAAGACAAACTCACCTACCTCAACACCTTTTGCAACGGTATGCCACTGTGGTACGGCTAAGATCTCGCGCTGAATCGTGGGGGAGATCGGCACGGAAATGATATAGGTGAACCTATTTGCTTCCAGATACGTGATGAACGCGATCTCATAAAAGCCGCTATCGCACAGGACCCGGGTGACATGAAACCTCTCTCCCAGCACCATGCGTGTCTGACGAAAGAAGCTCACCGCACCGTGCCCGCTGCCAGTGTCTCCAGAGCGGTTCCATACATTGACCACATAGCCAGCGCCTATGAAGGCGAGCAGGGGATGGTGCGAGGGTCTTCCTCGTTTCTTGGGATTGTAGCCTCTCTTTGCCCCCTGCTGGTTTCCGTAGCGGATCAGTACCGAGGAGTCGAGGTTGAGGGTGTCCTCTCCGATCCCTTGCCAGTCTATGAGCGTAATCGCGAATCGCCGGGCTGCTTCACCGAGCTTCTCAGATATCTGCTGGGTGCTGATCTTACCCCAAAACCTGGTCACGGTGCTTGAGGCCTTGGGGAGCCAGTCAACTGCAAAGGCCTTCTTGATCGCCTCAATGCCATGAGCCCACCAGGACAGATGGCTAAAACGCTCTCCTCCAGAGAGCACGGTCAGAAAGGTAGCCAGCACTTTCTCATAGATCCCTTTGGCGTTATTGGATTTCTCCTCAATCGGGAGAGCAGATTCTACCCATGAGCGAACCTCCAGGACTTCGAGGAGTTTTGCCACGATGGTAGCCAAGCCTCCCCAGGCCGTGATGGGTTTATTGATAAACTGTATTTTGACTTGATTGACTCGCAGGGATCTGCTATTTTTCCAGCTACTGTGTTTCATTTTCCCTGTAGTAGTTGCTCATCATGGAAAGGCTGCTGTATTGCGACGGGGGTGTTGGACAACCTGCTTAATAAGGTATTCCAGTGTGATCAAGTGCCGTTTTCCGATTTCATTTACGATGACATCGTATGGCAGATGCAAATTAAGTCGGCTTCCCGGTGGCGGAATCGCTTTTTTTTCAATGGCTGAAGGGGGCGGCTGCATTGGAGGCGGTTGGGTGGATCGTTCAAGCTTTTGGTTTAAATATATGTCCTTGAAATAAGACTTGTTTTTCCTATTCCAGCGTTGACACTGTCGCCGATGGCGTTCTTTTCTGCACTCGGCGTTGCAGGTTTTTTGCCGGCCTTTCTGGCGTTCATCTGGTAAGAACCAAGTACGACAGATGCTGCAAGGCTGCTTACGAGGCTTTGTATTCGGCATTGTATTTTCTCCTGAAGGTTTATCAGGCTGAAAATACAATATATTTTGACTTAAATTGTTGTGAATTTTTGGGCGATTGGAGATCTCAGATAAGGAATAGCAGAAAAATTTGATTTATTGCTGATGGACGGTTATGTCATGTGTGTTTGTCAGTAAAGGTGTGTCAATTTATCGTAGCGCTATAGAGAGCACACATTCCTTAAACCGTAATGAGAATTGCTGCGATAAAAGAAGAATAGTTGACTTTCTTTGATCAATTCGTTAACAAAAAAGATGTGGCCAAGCAACAGGCAACTTCACCGATCCCTTTGAAACAGCCCGAAAGGAAAAGAAAACAGACAGAGCCGTGGCAAGGATAAGAGGACTCACCTCGCTAGAGGGATCAGGTAATTGCGATCAAAGACAAAAAGCAAACCGAACACCTTCTGGAGAGATTAAATATCTCAGGCTATCAGGCCACAGACTATTACAAACTCTTATTAATGGTGAGATCTTTTGCAGAGTTTGCTGTAGACCTTTTTATACCTTCTTACAGGGTGCGCGAAGGTATTTCAAAAGACTGGCAATAGAAATGGCCTCAAACTCTTTCTCGCATATCCGAGGAATACACGCTTACCAAACAGGTAAAGGCTACATCTCCAATCCGTGGGTTAACCGTCTCCGCCTCAATCTATACTCTATTTTCTGTCATTGAGGAGGTGTAAAATAATCTGACATTTTTCGTGATGCGCGGCGTACCTTCGGTCTTGGTGGGAAGAGACAAGTATAAGCATACTTTAAACAGGAGACTAGTTATGTTCGGTATAGGCATGCCTGAATTAATCATTGTCCTTGTGATCGCCTTGATTATTATCGGGCCAAAGAAGTTGCCTGACTTGGCCAGAGCCCTCGGCAAGGGCTTAACCGAGTTCAGAAAAGCAACCGACAAGTTCAAGGCAGATATTGATACGGACCATCTTGGGGATGAACTAAAAGGGATGGAGGAGGATGTGGCCGACTCTGCGCGCGGTCTCTTAGATGCAGCCGAAACAGAGGAGGAACCACAACCCAAAGAACCGGTACCATCGGAAACCAGCGACAGCATTACGGAGAAAAAAGAGGATGAATGATACAACACAGCCATTCTTATCCCATTTAGAGGAGCTCAGAAAAAGACTCGTGGTTTGTGCAATAGCTGTAGGCGCCGGGTTTGTCATTTCCTATATCTTTTCCGAACAGCTCTTCTCTGTTCTCACTCTGCCCCTAACAGAGGTTCTTCCTCCTGAAAGCAAACTCATCTTTACCAGCCTGCCTGAGATGTTTATCGTCTATATCAAGGCAGCCCTCATTGCTGGTATCATTTTAGCTTCACCGGTCATCTTCCATGAAATCTGGATGTTTGTAACACCTGGCCTTTACCAAACAGAAAAACGATATGCGATCCCGTTTGTCTTGTTTTCCAGCATCATCTTTCTTATTGGTGCCCTTTTTGGATACTTCATTGTTTTTCCTTATGGCTTTAAGTTTTTTATTGGTTTTGCAACGGAAGACATCCAGGCCCTCCCCTCTGTAAAGGAGTATTTCTCCTTTGCAATCAGATTGCTCCTGGCATTCGGCCTTGTCTTCGAGATGCCCGTAGTGGTGTTCTTTCTCACCAAGATCGGCCTGATAACGCCAGAGGTAATGAAAAAATACCGCAAGTTTGCTATGTTGGGCGCATTTATCGTGTCTGCAATCCTAACCCCACCTGATGTGGCCACGCAGGTGATGATGGCATCTCCCCTTATTATCCTCTATGAGCTGAGTATTTTCATTAGCAGGGGGGCATATCGTAAGAGAAAGGAGAGCAGCCAGAAAGAAGAGCCATAAACCTCTAGCGGTGCGGGGCGGGAATTGTAAAGCGTCTGAGCAGGCAGTGCTCTGGAGGAAGAGTGATTCAGCAAAAGATCCAACGATCATTGCATACGCACGAGAATACCATTTTGGGTATAGCCTAATTAGAACAGAATCAGGGGGTATAGGTATCTCACTGATTTAAGAGCAGCAATACAAAGGGGGACTGGGATAAGAGCAAATGACGGGATGGCTACAAAATGGAGAGAAGGGATTGCTATAGCATTTCAACTAAACTAGATTGGCTCAATTCAAGCTAATCTTCTTAAAAAGTGCCGCTCCTCGCCCTCACAGGGCAAAAAAATTATGCCGTGTTAAATAGTTTCTTGTCCTCTCAATGCAGCCCTACCCATACGCATCAACCCACTTGTGAATTGATCAGGGAACCTGCGCAATTAGATGAAGGCCTTGAGGCAAGCTCAGGCCTGGGCTAAAGACCACCATTTGTTGTTCAACGGCATCATATTGCGAAATTCATCCCTTTCGAAGCGAAAATCGCCGGATGAAAATGTTTGATCGTAAATGATATCTTCCTTTTTGGCCTTAAACTGATTCCCCAACTGTTCTATTTGGTTATAAGCTGTACCCTCGTCTGTGATATCATAAAGAACGCTTATAGTATTTACCTTTATTTCTTCTGAATCGACACAGGCTAAGGCGTTGCTTTGGTCATAGACATACTCAAAACCGCTGGAACGCAAGTTCAACACCCTTTTGGGCATTTTTTTTCTGGAAAAGGAAAAAATGCAAAGCAGCTTGTCGAAGAACACGTAACCCACTTCCGTCCCGCGTACCTGGCGATCTGCTTCACCTTTTCGAAACCTTTTGCTTTTATTTATGAGCGGATAATTCAAGATCATTTCCTTTTGAAAGGAAATGCGCGAATTGTCAAGACTTTCAAAGGTAAAATACGCAATTCCTTCATCACTGTCAAACCCGCATTCTATTATCCCGACAGTAAAAAGGTTTTGCGGTATTTCCTCGCGATACTCAAATACAGGCGTGTTGGTCTGATCAAAAAATTTACTCTCGAGCAGGCACTGCTCCTCAAATGATAACGTTTTAAAGGTGGGGCTGTGTGTGAAAGGGTAACATCTCAGAGAAAAAGCACCCTGTAGCAGTTCAATGCCTTCCTGTTTGCTTGTGTCGGTTTCAACCAGTTCGATATCATAGACTCCGGGTGCCCCTGAGATCCACAGATACCAGGCCGGCTTATCACCCCATACCTGATGGGCCCCCTCAATTCCTATCGCTTTACGGATTTCATCAACCCATGACAGCGGTATCAGCATACTATCAATCTTGGTTCGGAAAAAGCCCTCCAAATCTATAGTCAAGACTTGTCTCCAAATCTATAGTCCTTCCTCTGCTTCCTAAGCATTTCCTTTACAATCTCCTGTTTATCCCTGCCTTCGGTTTCAATTCCATTCATACGCGCTGTTTCAAGCAAAATGTCATCAGGATAAGCTAGGGTCAGGGCATAGCTTGATTCATAGGAACTAAAAAATTCCTCAAATTCATCCTGTTCCTTAGCATCCTGAACCCCAGCTTCAAATCCTGATATAACCGTACCGATCTTCCCAAGAAGATAACGGCTAAAAAATTCTCTCCTCTTTTTATTGATCATGCTAACTCTTTAGACTTCCTTGTTAATGGCCATCCTTCCAAAAATTCAAACTGTATCATGACGACGCTCAAGAAGAGTAGCGTCCACACCAGCGAATTGTCATCAGGCTGTGCAACCCCCGGCACTCTATTTAGGAAAAACACTGCCAATGGTGAGTAATAAAACCAGTAAATCAGCACCCCTATGATTAAGGCAATTATGTTTCGAATGATAGACCTTAACCAGAGCGATTCCGTATTCGGAAAATTATTAAAAAAGTGCTTCAGGATATATGAACCTAAAATAAAAAATCCTGCAATTTGAGCCATATGAAGAAAACGAAAATCAGGACCATCAGTATATTGACCTCCCGTAAAGGCCTCACCCCAGGAGGCATTCATAATTTTAGCTAGTATATACATCATGATTATTCCAAAAATCACGGTAAAAACGAAGGCAAGAACACCTGCTACGCATGTCCCCTCTCCTTCTTTTTTAAACAGCTTCCAGGGATACCCGTCCCAATGCATATCAGAGGCAATAAGCCAGTACAAGGCGGATAGCGCTATTGCAAGGCTGAAAAAAGCACTTCCGGTTCCAGCCATACCTGCCCACCATGACATAGCTGCTGCTTTTGATTGGGCAGGATAAAAAAGATAACCGACATGAGGGTGGAACATTATACTATAAATAATGATACTGAAAAAAGTAATAGCAAAAACCTTGGACCACGCAATAACGCTGGGTTTGTTCGTTTGCCATGGCCAGCGCCCGAAACCAATGGCCCAGACCAAGGATACCCATAAAAAAGCGGTAAACAAATAGATTATTGCAATAGAGGCATTTTCTCGTGCCGACCAAGGTTCAGCGCCTATGCCACCTGAAGCGATAATCTCCGATGGGCTAAAATAGGCAACGCCTAGTCTTCCTATAAAATTCCATAAGACAATGTAAACCATGACATACATGAAAAGAACAGCGACGATAGATAATACGATTCCTCTCCAAACTCTATTTGGTGGCAGCACCTTATCAATGAAAGCAGGATAATCGATGACATTCCTCATTAATACAATACCGTATAGAAAAACAAGTATCAGAGCGAACCCATAAAACGGGGTATAGAGCTTCATTACCGCATCCTGATTCATAAAAATATACCATAAAATCCATACAACAACAAAAGTCACAATCAAGTTGATCAATCCTAGCCAATAACTGAATTTTTTTTCTGCAATTTCAGTTCCCATTTAACTTCCTCCCCATCCTCAGTATGTGAAGGAGGGGAAAACAGTTTAATTTCCCCCTCCTCCTATTTTTATGGATCCACCAACAAGGTCTACGCGTTTTACGGCTAGAACGTTACACTATCCCCGTTGGTCAGGAAAACGTTACTGGATTTGGCAACCGTTGAATACTTCTTATAGGTCTTGTATTTATCGGTGCCTTTCACCACAGGAACACCTTCTTGCGCTGCCTTTTCAGCCCAGATCCAGCCTGTGCAGTGGTTGCATCCCAACTTTTGAATCTTGAATGACTTGACGCCCTTAATGATATCGTCAAACTTTGGTTCCCATGTCTCAAACAAGCTGATATGGAGACCACCATAGCACCCATAAGGCTGATACCCATCGAAGTTCCTCTTTGCATAGGAGAACAGGGAAAGAATACCCGGATGGCAGCAGCCAGTCACCGTGACGATACCTTTGTCCTTCACGTTAAAGTAGATCACATTTTCGCCCCTGACCCTCAGTAGAATAGGTACATCAAACATTCTTACTGCTACACCGGGCATGAGTCTGTAAATGCCCTCCTTGTTTTCGCCCTTGGGGTCAGTCAAAACCAATTTCCCTGTATGGGGGACATCATTACTGCAGATGTGCATCATTTCTCCGGTATTCTTATCCTTGGCTTTATGATGCGCTTTGTCCTTCAAAAGGGCCATATCTTCGGGAAAATAGGTACTGGGCGCTATAAAAGTAATGTCTGGTTTATGCTTCAGTGTAGATTGGATTCCCCAGTAGTGGTCGAGATGCCAGTGAGACAGCACCATGAATTCGACCTCCTTGCTCTTCAGCATTGCTGGAATGTTGTTCATTTCATAGATGTAATCCATCCATCCATTATTCCAGCCCGTATCCAGCATAAACTTTCTTTCATCCCCTTCAAGGGTGGTTACAGTCATCAAGGTAGAATACCCACCTGCATTTTCCCAATCCCAGGGTATGGTGTACTGGTTCGTCATGCCCCCGCCGTAATCCATGATATCTTTCTTGAACTGATCGTTGTTGAACCAGCTCGTTTCGGTAAGGACATCGATCCTAACGCTCTTGATCTGACCGATATCAATCTTTTTGGCTGCCTGGGATTTGCGTGGGAGCATGAGATCGGCGCCTCCTGCCAAGGAGGCGGCGACACCTGTTGCAGCCATGGACTTAAGAAATGTTCTTCTTTCCATTATACTTCCTCCGTTTTTAAGGATTTTGAAAAACTATAGCTGGCAGCCTGACCCGCCTCCTCTTCTCTGCCCTGCGGGTGATCATAGAGGAGATTCATGATCATTTCGTTTTACTTCTCACCAGAATCGAACCCGTACCTCGATCCTGCCACCAGAGCCCCTTGCCCTCGCCTTACCCAATTTTACGGGCTCAGCGACATGGTTATCTCTCCAGGCATTTTATGACATAAACCTTTGAGGTTTTTTACTTCATCTGTTGCTCAACTCTTCGGCACCCTCTTGAATTCCTACCCTTATAAATCAGCCTGGAATGAGGCCCGCACAAAGGCACAGCACCAATGTGCTTTTTAGTGTAAATCTGCTTTTTCACCTCCTTTCCTGAGTTTTTTGTTTGGTTAATACCTGAAAAACTAACCTCTACTTAAATTAATTCTGATTAACCTGCACCATGCTAAAAGCTAAGGGAAAATCCTTTAAAACTGATTGCGTATGATGATCTTATTATCATTAGTCTCAAAATTCATGCCAATATGTCATATCGGCATATATACTTGTAAGTATCTGAAAACTCTGAAAATTAGTTCATTCCATCAATAGTCATAAACTTGCATATACAGTAACGTTGCAAAAAGGGAACAAATTAATCCCATATTCTAAAACAAATGGGGCATTGTGCACCCAAACTCATAGACCCTGAGGAAAGCCGGGGATTTGAAAGTGTGAACTGCTCAAAGGGGTTAAACCTCAACTGAGGGTCTTGAGGCGTTTTGTTAAAATGCTGATATCCGCAATTGAATCTGTGACCAAAAAATGTTTGGGTAGTATACATCGTTTTCAAACTATATTCCACATTCTCCCTTAAATATCAAGCTCTTAGAGCCCCACGCAGAGTAGATTGTTTACCCTGATTAATTACTAACATTCATTCTCTAAGCCGTTTAGCATTGACATATGTTGCTTGTCAAGTTAAAAATACATAGGTAAAGGTGAAATCGTAACAATGCAGCTCTTTGGAACTAACTGGGGCGTGGGTATGCGTCTCACCAAGGGTAACTATTTTGCCTCGAATAAAGGCCAGGATTAGTTTTCAAAGAGCTAAAAGGTTACATGGAATCTATATTCGGTATCTTCTTGTTATCAATTGCATTCTTTTGTGAGTATGTCCAAAAAACCGACGCAAAAAAACAGTCAAATGATACTTAATAGTGTTGCAGACGGCCTTTTTTCGGTCGATCTGGATTGGCGGGTAACCTCGTTTAATAGCGCCGCTGAAAAAATTACCAGTATTTCAAAAAAAGATGCACTCGGGCGGTTCTGTTCAGAAGTCTTTCAATGCAATGTATGCGAAAAAAATTGCATTCTTCGCAAGACAATTGCGACTGGGAAACCCATTGTGGACACTCCCGTTTATATCCTTCGTGCAGATAAGACCAGCATTCCCGTCAGTGCTAGCACGGCGATCGTTAAAGATTCACATTGTAATATGATTGGCAGTGTCGTCACTTTCAGGTATTTGCCCTCTTCCAACAAACTCAAAGAGGAAACTACGATACAACACAGCTTCAAGGACATTATCGCTAAAAATCCCAGGATGTTGAGCTTGCTCTCAATCATTCCCAGGATAGCGCAAAGTCAGAGCACGATCTTGATTCAAGGAGCGAGCGGAACAGGGAAAGAAGTTATTGCGAGAGCTATCCACAATAACAGTTTAAACCAAAAAGGACCTTTTGTTGCCGTTAACTGCAGCGCATTGCCCGATACGCTGATTGAATCGGAACTTTTTGGGTATAAAGTAGGCGCCTTCACAGATGCTAAAAAAGATAAGCCTGGCCGATTTAGCCAGGCCCAGGGCGGAACAATTTTTCTTGATGAGATCGGAAATGCATCCCTGCCTTTGCAGATTCGGCTTTTACGCATTCTTGAAAATCGGCAGTACGAACCTTTAGGATCCACTGAGTCAGTTTACAGCAATGCACGTGTTATTATCGCGACTAATGTAGATCTTCAAAAATTGGTTCAAAAGGGAGAGTTCCGGCAAGACCTGTTTTTTCGTATCAATGTGATCAGGCTTTCATTGCCTCTGCTCGTGGAAAGAAGAGAGGATATTCCTTTGTTGGTGAATTATTTTATAGACCGTTTTAATCACCTAAATTGTAAAAACATCCTTGGAATATCGCATGAGGCCATGACTGCGCTTATGCTTTATGACTGGCCAGGCAACATACGCGAACTTGAAAATGCTATTGAGCACGCATTTGTCCTCTGCCAGGAGGATTTGATTAGTACGGAACATCTTCCGGATCAAATCAAACCGCATAACAGCGCCTCGCCGCTTATGCAGTCGGGTTTAACCCTGAAAGAAATCGAAAAACGTGCTATACGGCAGACTCTAGTGAAAAATCAGTGGAAAAAAGTCGCCACGGCTCGAGACCTAGGCATTGACAAAACTACGCTACGCCGGAAGATTAAGCGGCTTGGCATCCAAGAAATCCATTAGCCCAAATATTTAATACTGACAATCGTATCCGTTGGTACAGCATGAATTCTGCCATATCTCCAGAGTGCTCTGCCAACCTACCTCAAAGAAATCACCGCCGGCCTCTTCACCGGCTCTTGCCTTCTCGAATATGGCTTCCACTGATTCCTCTGGCCTTTCTTTGGTACATATACTATCAAAGATTGTGCTTGCGAGCCACTAAATCGTTGAGAGAGCTTTTAACAAAAGAGTAGGTTTCTTTCATGAAAACAACGCAGTATTTCAAATTGATATAAATTTGCGGAAGTGCATGGGAATCGAACCCACTCACAAGGGTACGAGCCCCGCGTACTGGATTTGCAGGCTAACGTTCCGGATCCCCATGGCAGGACTTTATCAACGAGTCGCCTTTAAAATCATGCCTTTCCCGTGATCTTCTCCCCTAACCACTGGAACCAGGTCTTCAGCCCTTGACCTGTGGTGCAGGATATGGGCATGACAGTAAGCCTCGGATTCACCTTGAGTACCTCAGCTTTGAATCGCTCCATGTTAAAATTGAGATGGGGCAGGAGGTCAATCTTGTTGAGGAGCAGTACCTGGGAGATCTGGAACATGAGGGGATACTTCTCCGGTTTATCGTCTCCCTCCGTGGTTGAGATAATCATAGCCTTATGGTGCTCTCCGATATTGAACTCCGCTGGACAGACCAGATTTCCCACATTCTCCACTACCAAGAGCCGTATGCCATCGAGGGTGAGCTCAGCCAGTGCTCCCCTCACCATGTTCCCGTCAAGGTGGCAGGCGCCGCCGGTATTGATCTGCACCGTGGGAATCGAGTGTGCCGCTATCCTCTCTGCATCGTAAGAACTGGCGATGTCTCCCTCAATGACCGCCATAGGCGTAGTCTCTTTCAACGCCTCGATAGTTCGCTCAAGGAGCGTGGTCTTCCCCGCCCCGGGGCTTCCCATGAGGTTGACTGCTACGATCCCCTTCTCATCGAAGAAAGTTTTATTCTGTAATGAAATCCGCTCGTTCGCTTCGAGGATATGCTTGACGACTTTGACTTCCATCTTCGATCTCCATGTGTCCTATATCCGGCTCGCATGCTGATCGCCTGAAGCCTTTAATCCCTGCTTCTGTGCCAGCACATCCAGATGCAGAGTGATGAGATCCTCCAGCTCAAGAGGCGCAGGAAACCCTATAAGCCTCATATCGAGGGTCTTGATATACCGCCTACATTTCTTGCAGAAATCAATGCGGTAGCCCTCATCTTCCTCGCTGGTGAAATATCCTAGATCCTTTGCCCTTTCCTCACCACAGAAGGGGCACTTAAGACGTGGATAGTGCCACTCATAGCCACAGAGCTCGCAGTGGAGGAATCTCTTGCCTTCGTCGCTGAGGTAGGCCATGTTTGGTGTTGAGCCGCACAAGGGACAGTAACCGTAATTCCAGGTATAGCCCTGGACCACTTCTGTCGTCAATTCCCGCAGGGATCTCATTGAAGGCTGTAAGGCCATGTGGGCCAAGAACCTTGCTACCATTGGCCAGAGTGCTACCTCCAGGGACATCGTGGTGATCCTTCCCTCATCACCCGAGAGAAACGCCCATATCATATCCCGTACCCACGTGGGCTTGCCCTGTACCCTGTTGAGCGCCTGCTCCAATGCATCCCTATCCTTCCTCTTCGTAGAGGACAGATGCTCCAAGAGCCGTTGAAACAGCAAGACGGCACCCTCATGGTCAATGGGCAAATCCCCCCTTGAGAACAAGGGAAACCCCTCTCTCGTCTTTATTTCGCGAACTGATGCATCCCCTGCATCATAGGTAATCACAGGTTGGATCTCATCCAAGAACCCCAGTAATTCCCTGTATACTAAGAGGGCCTCCTGGTATATAGGTTTTTGTTGGATGAGTTGATCTATCTTCTTTCCCAGCTTATCGAGCATTAGCGCTATTGCCTCGCATGCATGGTGGAATTGCTACAAAAGGGGTACCCCCTTGTCTTATGGACACCCCTTTTTTAGCCGTTTTTCTTAACCGGCCAATCCCTTGAGCATCTGCCACTCTCTGGATAGCTCTTTCAGAGGCTTTGCGATCCTTTTGAGGGCCATCTTTCTATCTATCCCCATTGGCGTTACCGTAGCGTGCGCATACTCATGGTACTTTAAAGGTTCATCCGCCAAAAGGTAGAAGACCCTCACGTCCTCAAGGCCAGTGACCACGGCTTTAGGGAACTTGGACTTCGCCTCGGCCAGGCGTTCTTTGGCCAAGGCAACCATCTCACCTCGATCACCGAAATTCATGGCCCCTGTGGGGCAGGTCTTGACGCAGGCAGGCAGAAGTCCATTATGAACCCTGTCCACACACATGGTGCACTTTGCCATGTAGCCGGTCCCCTTCTCAGCCCTCGGAATGTCGTAGGGGCAGGAGTCCCGCACGTCTTGGCTGGTCTCTTTTTTTAACCTATCCGTGTACAGGACCGCGCCGGTGAGCTGATCGATAATAATAGCATCTGGGTCTTCCGGAATCTCCTTACAGGGCGGTTCAAGGCAATGCCTGCACTGATCAGGAAAAAAGTACCACACCGGTTTATCGTCGCTTCCCCTGTGTTCGGAAAAACGCACCAGTTTATAGGTGTAAAAGGAGAGATCCTCAGGATTCTGGAACCCTCCCCTGTTTTGGGTCTTGGTCGCCGGGAGTTGATTCCACTGCTTACAGGCAATCTGGCAACCCCTGCACCCCATACATAGGGTAGTATCAATGAAAAATGCCTTTCCTTCCATCAGATTACCTCCTTTACATCTTTCT
>Ga0307422_1000981_pt1 | contig 15089 bp, 13 predicted proteins | sample SalMarWE160290MG_FD_202153 | JGI IMG/M metagenome (GOLD analysis project Ga0307422, IMG submission 202153) | Salt marsh sediment microbial communities from the Plum Island Ecosystem LTER, Massachusetts, United States - WE1602-90 | ecosystem: Environmental > Aquatic > Marine > Intertidal zone >...
TTGCCTACCCCCCAAAATTTTTACGTCAATACGCATAAAGTTAGTTATTGCAACGTATATGAGAAATTATATGCTGGGGAAAACTATTCTCGAACATTCGCAAAATCAGAGGAATTGCTGTTCGATAAAGACGCGGTCAATTTCCCCTGCTCGCCCGATGAAATAGCTGTTCAGCAAGTAGCGTCTTCTATTTCACCGGGCGAGGAAATTGCCACTCGGCTCTCGGGCTTGTCCCGTGGAATAGAGAGACTACTTGCAGGACAAACTATTCTACGGGATGAACTCCTCTTGAAATACAAGAATTTCAAGAGACCATGCCCGCCTGCCCCATGGAATAGAAGAGCTTCACGCTTGAGAAGCTATTCCATGGGGCGAGCCCTCCGAGACGCAAACCTTTCCAGCAACCCCTCTGATTTTTTATCCAGGGCATTATTAAAAAAAATGGGAGGTAGGCAATAACCTCTTTTACCTTGACAGAAAGAGAACAGCCATTTATTATCTCAGTATGGTAATAATCAAAAGTTCAAAAGAAATCGAAGGAATCAGGGAGGCTTCAAAGATTCTTGCTGAAACCTTCGAATTCATAGACGAAATTATTAAAGCGGGAATGAAAACAAAAAACCTGGATAGAAGGATAGATGAATTCATAGTAAAAAACAAAGCTGTTCCGGCTTTCAAAGGTTATAGAGGTTTCCCGGCTGCTTCCTGTATATCGATAAACGAAGTCGTAATTCACGGGATTCCCGGTGAAAAATCGATAGAAGAAGGGGATGTTGTTGGTGTGGATGTGGGAGTAAAATATAAAGGTTTTTACAGCGACGCCGCCTACACCTTCGGAATAGGCAATTTAAAAGAGGAGGCGAAAAAACTAATCAGAGTCACAAAAACTGCGCTCTACAATGCGATTCAAGAAATAAAGATAAACAGTAGAATAGGAGACATATCGAATACGATTCAAAAAACAGCCGAAGATACCGGATATAATGTGGTGAAAGATTTTGTCGGTCATGGAGTGGGGAAAAATCTGCATGAAGATCCGGCTGTACCTAATTTCGGGCAGAAAGGGGTGGGATTGAGGTTGAAAAACGGTATGACAATCGCTATAGAACCCATGATAAATACCGGCACCCATAAAGTTAAAGTTCTAAAAGACGGCTGGACAGTGGTTACAGAAGACAAAGGCCTATCAGCTCATTTCGAACACACAGTATTGATATCCGAAAACGGGTCAGAGATTTTAACAAAATCATCTTTATATGAGAAATTTAAGAAAGAACCTTGAAAAAGTTGAAGAAAAAACTCTTGCTTCATACGCGGTTTTTTCAGGTAAAAGCAAAGGAAGAGTTTATGAAGAACCCGCCCCGACATACCGAACTCATTTTATGCGGGACAGAGACAGAATCATTCATTCTACCGCTTTCAGACGATTAGAATATAAAACGCAGGTTTTCGTAAACCATGAGGGGGATTATTACAGAACAAGATTGACGCACGCTCTCGAAGTTCAGCAAATAGCGAGGACTATCGCGAAAGCTCTCGGCTTAAACGAATCTCTTACAGAAGCGATAAGCCTGGCTCACGACATTGGACACACCCCTTTCGGTCACGCCGGAGAAGCCAAATTAAATGAACTCATGAAAGACCAGGGGGGATTTGAGCACAATGTCCAGGGTTTAAGAGTGGTAGATATTCTCGAGCATAGATACAGCGACTTTAGAGGATTGAACCTGTGTTACGAAACGAGAGAAGGGATAATAAAGCATGAAACCGACTATGATTCGCCTTCTCAGGTAAACGATGATTTTGATCCGGACTCCTCAGCTTCTCTGGAAGGACAAATTACCAGTGTCGCGGATGAAATAGCTTACAATGCGCATGATCTCGATGACGGCTTAAAGTCAAATTATATAAAATTGGATCAATTAAAAGACGTTACTCTCTGGAACGAAATTTACGAGAAAACCAATCCGGAACTCGATTCACAGGAAAGAATATATATGGCTATAAGGAATTTTATCAAAATCGAAGTAAAAGATATAATAGAAACCTCACTGAACAATATAGTAAAAAACAGGATAAATTCAGTAAAAGATGTTTACTCGAACCTTCCTCTCGTTAAATTTTCGGATAAATTGATAAAACTAAACCGCGAATTAAAAAAATTCTTAATGGAAAATCTGTACCAGCACTACAAAGTTATAAAGATGCAGGAAAAATCCAAAAGAATAATCGAGGCTCTTTTCTCGATTTATTTAAAAGAAACCAATCAACTTCCGCCTCAATTTCAAAAAATGATATCGGAATTCGGCAAAGAAAGAGTAACATGTGATTATATAGCGGGAATGACAGACCGTTTCGCTCAATATGAATACGAAAGACTTTTTCTTCCGTTCAAGAAGATGTAAGATATCTCGTCTTAATAAGTATCTAATAAAGCAGTCGCTGATACCTTTCATAGCGGGATTTTCTCTTTTTAGTTTTATTCTTCTTATGGACAGAGCTTTCCAACTGTTCGACTTTCTAATAGGCAAAAGTGTACCTTTAATAGCGGTTATTGGTATTTTTGTGTACAGTTTGCCTTTTATAATGGCTCTGACTATCCCGATGGGGGTTCTGGTTTCCGCGATTGCCACTTACGGAAGGATGAGTGCGGATTTTGAAATTCTCGCCATGCGTTCCCTGGGAATAAATCCCATAAGTTTAACCAGAGGTTTTTTTCTCATGGCTTTCGGAATAACGATAGGTATGACTTTTTTCAATATTTATGTATTGCCTGAATCCAATTTCCGGCTGAAACGACTTTACTCGGAAGTCTCGAGAGCCAGACCAACTTTACACCTTCTGCCTGAAAAATTCAATGAGATTAGCGATGGTTATACACTATGGGCAAGGACAATAGATCATTCGACCTCAGAGCTGACTGAGATCATGCTCAAGAAGGATAGGCACGGGGACCCCACAGAAATTATATATGCCGAAGAAGGGAAGATGAAAGTTTTAGGTGACAGTATAACTTTTTCGCTCAATAGCGGCGAAACCCATATATACGATCGTAAAAAACCGACCGAATACAGAATAATAAATTTTAACAATTATGTTATTTCAGTACCGCTGGAAGAGAAAACAGCAAGAAGTGTAAGCAGAAGTTATAGAGAAATGAATTTAAAACAGCTTCTGGAAAACGCCAGAAGAGTAAATGTTAAACGAAGGAAATGGCGTTATCTTTTAGAAGCACAGAAAAAATTCTCTATCCCTTTTGCCTGCCTGGTTTTTGTTCTTATTGGAGCTCCTCTGGGAATACAAACAAAGAAAGGAGGGCTGGGGAACGGAATAACTTTGAGCTTTTTCCTTTTTATGCTTTACTACATAATATTGGTGGGAGGAGAAGAATTATGTGAAAGAGGAACTCTTTATCCCTCTCTTGCCATGTGGTTTCCCAATATCATTATAGGAATTATCGGAATATATCTTTTTTACAAAATAATCTATGAAAAATAGAATCTTAGATAATTATATAATAAAAAAATTCATCTTAGCATTAGTGCTTTCCTTGGTGGGATTTGTTTTTATATATATAATCACGAATCTGTTTGAAAACATAGGGTACTTCGTAGACAGAAAAGCATCTATTTTTACTGTTTCCCAATATTACTTCCTGTTCACGCCGAAAATTATCGTCCTTTTGATGCCCCTTGCCACTTTAATGGGGATTTACTTTTCTCTGGGATTAATAACAAAACACAACGAGGTACTGGCTATAAGGGGTTTAGGAATCCCCCCTTTCAGAATATATAAACCTATTTTTTTTTACGGGTTTTCGGTTTCGGTATTGGTTTTAGCTTTTAATCTCTCTTTGGTTCCAAGGTCCAAAGAACTTCTGAGGGAGTTTAAAAGAAAAAAAATAGATAAATTAGAGGCTTTCGCAACCAGCTACGCCAGGGACATAAATTACCTGACGGAGGAGGGGAAAATCGTAGGCATAAGCAGACTGAAAGGTAATTTTATCTATGATGTATTTATTTTAGACTACGAAAACGGAAAACTGGTTGCCAGAATAGATGCGGGAAAAGGAGAGTGGAAGGATTCCGTCTGGGTGTTTTCTGGAGTTTATATTAGAAAATTCGACGGCGACATAATAAAACTTGAAACCGAAAATGAAAAAACAATCGAAAGTTTCAAGGCTTCTCCGGACGAATTAGCTAAAAGCAAACACGATCCTGTAAATCTTTCTCTTTTGGATCTTCTAAAATACATCTCGAAACTGGATAGAAGCGGTCAAAAATCGAACGTGGAAAGGATAGAATTATTCGAAAGAATTTCGTATCCTTTCGTCAGTACTATTATTCTTCTTTTTGGTTGCCCTCTCGCCCTGGAAGTAAAAAGAAGAGGACTGCTTTTCGGATTCGGACTCGGAATACTTGCCTCGTTTACTTTCTGGGGAATAATACAGCTTTTTAAAGAACTGGGAATCAAAGGAAATTTACCGCCTTTTCTTTCAACGTTGATCCCTGACATCCTTTTTCTTGCTCTGGGATTGTATTTTATGATTAAAAAAGAATATTTGTAATAATCACATCCGCATTACGAATAGAGGAGGTACAAGATGAAAAGTTATAAGAAAGAATTATGGTTCAACACGAAAAACAGAGTAGAATTTGTAAATATCACACCACAGGTAGAAGAAACCTTAAAAGAAAGCGGAATTAAAGAAGGTTTATGTCTGGTTAACCCAATGCACATTACAGCCAGCGTTTTTATAAACGACGACGAGTCGGGACTGCATGAAGACTATAAAAAATGGCTGGAAGAAAAAGTCCCCTACGATCCGCCGAGATATAAACACAACACCTATGAAGACAATGCCGACGCGCATATCAAACGTCAGCTAATGGGCAGAGAAGTAGTTGCAGCGGTAACAGACGGACAGCTCGACTTCGGCCCCTGGGAACAGATATTCTACGGGGAATTCGACGGAAAAAGAAAAAAAAGAGTTTTGATTAAGATAATCGGAGAATAAAAAATATGGAGGGTTAAAAATGAAAATAGTTGTAGTGTATAAATCCATTACAGGATTTACAAGAAAATATGCCGAGTGGATTACAGAAGAATTGAACGCGGATATTTTTAAACGGGAAGAAGTAAGTGTGGATAAATTGTTTGAATATGATACTGTTATTTATGGTGGATGCTTACACGCGGCAGGAATTACAGGGGTTAATATTATAAAAAAGAACCTCGTACAATTGAAGGATAAAAACATAATAGTTTTCGTAACCGGAGCATCCCCTTTTAAAGAGGGACTTATCGATGAAATAAGGGGGAAAAACTTCAAAGAGAGAGAACGCAAAAATATCAAATTATATTATTTCAGGGGTGGTTTTGATTTTAACAAATTAAACCTTACAAATAAAATTATAATGACTTTATTCAAGTGGAAATTGCAATCAATCAGAAATAAAACGCCTGATGAAAAAGAAATGCTGGCTGCTTATGAACACCCCGTCGACTTTACAAAGAGAGAGAATATTAAAGAATTAATAAATTATGTTAATTCTTTAATGTGAGGTTAGCAGGTTAAAACAAAAATAAAAGCTCTGGGTCTTGACAATAAAACCTGATTTATTACTTTTTCGATAAGATAAGGATATCAAAAGAGGAGTTAATATGTATAAGAAATCTTTTTTTCTCGTTTGTACTCTGATCGTCTTTTTGTTGCCGTTATTTTCATCTGCGGATAACTCAATTAAAATAAATACAGAAAAAAGAGGAAAACCTATTTCTAAATACATCTACGGTCAATTCATCGAACATCTGGGGAATTGTATATACGGTGGTTTATGGGCTGAAATGCTTTTGGATCGAAAATTTTATTACGAGATTAAAGACAAATTCGATCCATGGGCTTACAGGAATGAACCCTACTGGGATACAGACTATTATAAATTTTTAAACGCTTCGCCCTGGCAGGTAATGGGCCCTGGAGGGACTGTAACAATGGATTCTGATGATCCCTACACCGGGAAACATTCTCCGGTTATCCATGGTAATAAAAATAAGCAAAAAACAGGAATTAAACAATCATGGCTTACTTTGAAGAAAGGTAAGAAATACACAGGGAAAATAATTCTCGCAGGAGATAAAAAAGCCGCGCCTGTAACAGTACAGCTTGTTCTTAAAAACGGTAAAACATTATCTCAGAAGATTAAAAATGTAACTTCGGAGTATAAAGAATATCCTCTGGAATTTGTTTCTCCCGGATCTTGCGGAGATGTTGATTTGGAAATATTCATTCAAAACGAGGGAAAATTTAAAATAGGGGCTATTTCATTGATGCCCGCGGATAACATCAAAGGATGGAAAAAAGACGTGGTCGGTTTATTAAAAGAACTGGATGCGCCCGTTTATCGCTGGCCGGGGGGAAATTTTGTCAGCGGATACAACTGGAGAGACGGTATCGGGGAGAATCGCGAAAAACGCCCTCCTCGAAAAAATCCCGCCTGGCAGGGTGTAGAATCCAATGATGTGGGCATATATGAGTATATGGAATTAATGGAAATGATAGACGCGGAACCTTTTGTTGCCGTAAATACCGGTCTGGGCACAATAGAAGAAGTCGCGGAAGAAGTTGAGTATTGCAATGGTTCTAAAGAAACTCCCATGGGAAAACTTCGGTCGAAAAACGGACATCCTGAGCCCTATAATGTTAAATGGTGGGCGGTTGGTAATGAGATGTACGGGAGCTGGCAGTTAGGGCATATGCCAATCGAGAAATACACGGAAAAACACAATGAAGCGGTAAAAGCTATGTGGAAAGTGGACAGCAGCATCAAGCCCATCGCTGTGGGAGAGGTGGGAGAATGGAGCAGGGAAATGCTTGAAAATAGTTCCGATTATATGAACCTTATCAGTGAACACATATACGTGAAAGAAAGAGTAGATATACCCGAACATACGGCTCAGTTGGCGGACGCCATACGGGGGAAAGCGGATGCGCACAGGCAATACAGGAAAGAAATAAAAGGACTTGCCCGGAAAGACATAGATATAGCAATGGATGAATGGAATTACTGGTACGGTGATTATATTTACGGTGAGCTGGGAGTTCGCTACTATATGAGAGACGCTCTCGGTGTCGCCAGAGCTTTTCACGAATACTATAGAAATAGCGATATAATATTTATGGCTAACTACGCTCAAACCGTGAATGTCATAGGCGCCATAAAAACAAACGATACAACTTCAACTTTTGCCGCAACCGGTATGACTTTGAAATTATACCGCAACAATTTCGGCTCTATCCCTGTCGAAATATCAGGTAATGCGGGTGCATTGGATGTTTTTGCGGCTTTAACAAAAAATGAGGATTCAATAACCATTTCGGTTGTCAATCCCACCGGAAGTGAAAAAAACTTAAATATAGAATTTCCGGAGGTCGGTAACAGATCGCAAGCAATAAAGTGGGAGATACATCATCCTAACCCGGCCGCATATAATGAACCCGGCAAAAAACCTGAGGTGGATATTACAGAAGAGAATGTTATCATAGATTTAAATAAGATATCAATTAAAAAGTATTCTGTTACGATATTTAAAACGCCTCTACTCCGAGAAAAGGAAAAAGTGAAAGAAGAAGAGAAGGATTTTTTTACTGATTAGTGTATTGTGTGTGTTTCGTGACTCCGTGTAAAGCAAGGAGTTTCTTTAAAATTTTGCCTTGAGATAGCAGTTCAATATAAAAGAACCCACACTCTCAGATGAGAATTCATCTGTTTCTTCTCCCGAAACAGGAAAGTAAATACCGGTTAAAAAATCCACTCCGTGCATGACTTCATTCTGATAATATGCGGAAATAAGACCGCTTTCATCTTCGAGATTGAAAATGGCGGAACAACCGATACTTCTTCCCATAGGAACAAAATGAAAGGCATTAAAAAAAAGGTAATGAGTACCCATAAGAGATAAACCTTCTCTGGGCGATTGATACCTTTCTCCTCCGTTGTAAAGATACTCAAACATAGTCATAAAATTGCCGAAACTGTAGTCGAAACCGGTCGCGCTGGTTACGTTAATGCTGTCACTCCGCGCAATCTCGAATAAAGTTTCGTTAAACAAAGATATTACTAAATCTCCTTTAAAACCGAATCCGGTCAGAAAAGTTTCTCTCTTTCCCTCGTACATACCGATAATACTGTAGTCGAAGGAACCTACATGAGAGGTTAAATTCAAAAGATGTGAGGAAGAATCGACTACTGTTTCAGGTCTGCATACGTACTCCAGTGAAGTCATGGGTGTGAGAAATTTTCTTAAGCGCAAACCGTCTATACCTTTATAAATAACACTTTCTTTAAAAAACTGCGGTCCGAGAAAAACATTCAACGGTTGGAAAAAATTTGTATAATGATACTGCGGTAAAAATCTTCCCAAAGTTAAATGTATATCGAACAGACTCGTCTCAAAGTTCAGTCTCTGGATATCGAACTCCTCCTGTATTTCCGTACCGGGCTGGGTAATTAAAGAAAATGAAAGATTTGTCTCCAATTCAAAATCGTCATTAGAGGGTTTGAGCATTTTTAAATAAAAAAGGTTGAGATCATAGTACTGCCAATCTCCTCTTATACGCATGATCGCTAAATTATTATAATACGTCCCGTATGTGTTTATCTGGGTATAAGCAAAAAACGGAATCAGCAGAAAGCATATAAAAACAAATAATTCTTTTTTCATTTCAAAAGATTTTGCCTGGAAAAAGTTCCTTCAGGTATTTTAACGTTTAGCTCTAAATCTTTTAGCTCAAAAACAGTGGAAGACCCCTTCCGCAGCTCATCTGTCATTTTTATTTTAACAGGAAAGTCTTTCCCTTTTATCTTTCTTGTTTCCAGAACTTCAGCGCTTTTCATCAGTCGTCCGGACAGCGCGTAAAACTCATATTTATACGGTACAAAATTTTCTTTCCCCACCCATATTTTTTGCCTGGCATAGGGGGCGTCTTCTTTATCGGATTCTAAATCAAGAATATAGCACATCTCCTCTCCGATTTTTTCCTCTCCCGCGATAGTCGCTTCATACATTTCGCTCAATTTTTGACTCTCCATCATATCTTCAAAACTGAAATCGGAACCCATAATACTTCTTTTAAGCAAATGTCCCGATATTTTTATCACATCCTCATCTTCGGCAATCCAGAGCTCGTCTTCGATTTTCAGATATTTTACACCGAAATCTTCTCTGTTTGTAAATTCTACAAAAGCCTTTTCATCGCCGACCGAACTGCCTTTAAAAGTTTTCACGAATGTTCTGTCTCCTTTATTGATGACGAACTCACCCGTATAAACCATCGTTTCCGCGTAGGAATTATCCTCCATCTTTTTCAGTATTTCTAAACCTGTAAGCTCGGCGGCTACGGTCGGGATAAAACAAAAAAGACAAAAGAAGAATAAAATATATTTTTTCATATTAAACCTCCTTTCAGGTCGCCCTAAGCGCTTTTATGGGATCGACTTTAACCGCTTTGAAAGCGGGTATGGAAGCAAAAATTATAGTAACCAGGAAACCAAATATAAAAGCGAATATTACCGTTTGCCACTCTGCCCTTAGATAAATAACATTGGAAATATTCATTTCCGACATAGTATCGCCGAAGAGCGCCAGTGTATTAATGCCGACTCTGGACAAAATATAAGAAACTAAACCACCGGAGAGCGAACCCAGCAAACTGCCTATAAAACTCAATATGCCCGCTTCTGTTACAAAAAGACCAAGAACTTCTCCCTGACTCATACCCAGCGCGGTCAAAGCGCCTATCTCCCGTTCTCTTTCGTAAACTGATATCAAAATAGTATTTATTATAACAAAACTCGCGAGAAGCAGAAAGAAGAAATAAACAACATTGTAAATTTGACTCGCAATCCGGATCATATTATAGTAATTACCCTGCTCTTTCCACGACTTAGCTATATACTCTCCGGGCAGGATAGAGTTTGCTTTATCCTCAACCGCCTGACTTTTTTCTCTATCATCGAGCAAAAGCAGCAACTCGGTCGTTCCATCTCCCATCTTCACCAAATCCTGAACTCTCACGATCGGAGCGATGAGGAGTCTTTCATCAAGAGCTTTTATCCCGTAGGTAAATATTCCTTTTATTTTGAAAGATTCGACCGAAATGGAGTTGTAAATGGTTTGAGATAATAAAGTTATCTTCTGCCCGGTATGCAGGTCGAATTTTTCGGCAAATCCCGAACCGACCAAAATACCTTTAGAATCGGAAGAAAGATATTCTCCTTCCACTATTTTTTCATGGATTACATTAAATCTTTTTTCTTTTTCAGGATCTATACCCATAAGCTGGGTGTAATAATTTTTATCGTTAAGATTCAGCATTACCGGAGCTTTAATACGGGGTGTGGCAAAATCGACGTTTTCCAGATTTTCCAGATTTTCAATTTGTTTGTCGACCTCGTACACGTAATATTCCAGAGGCTGGATTTTTTCTTTTTCCAGATATTTCTTATGCGCTATTTTCACATGACCGGTTTCCAGCATTATCGCGTTATTTAAGGCGTTATCCCAGAGACCACCTATAAATGATTTAAAAATAACCACCAGAAATGTGGCAAAAAAGACAGCCGTAATGGTTAGAAAAGTCCTCCTTTTATTACGAAATATATTTTTAAAACCGAGTTCTATTATTTTTTTCATCCGAATTTACCCGCGCTTTTTAATGTCTCGGCAATACTTCTTTTCAAAGCCCTTCTGGCAGGGAATATAGATATAAAGCTCGCCGATACGGTCGTAAATATCACCGCGGTTATCATCATGCCGAAATCCCATTTTGAGCGAAAAACAGCGGAAACCCGATATCCGTAACTTATATCTCCCACATAATTCGACATATCCCATCCGTATTGAATCAGATACCATGTGACGATCGCGCCCAGTACGAGCCCCATAATACCTCCCATTAGCCCCAGACCCCCTGATTCAAATATAAAATTTAAAATAATCTCTCTGTTGGTCATTCCCATCGCCCGCATCATGCCTGTTTCTCCCGTTCTTTCAAAAACCGCCATGTTCATCGTGTTCGCGATTCCGACTGCTATTATAATAAATGTCATCATAAGCATCATAGAAGTGCCGCCTCTTTTCCCCTCTCTGATATCCATGTAGTCCTGAGCCAGCTCTCCCCAGGTTTTAACAGTCACCCCTTCTATGTCTCCGATTTCTTTTTTTATTTCCCGGCTGAGCGTTTCTGCTTTTTCTTCTGTCTTGATACTTATCAAAGTAATATCTCCGCCCATGGCAAGCAAAGTATTCGCGGCATCGATCGAAATATAGAAAAAGTTTTTGTTCACTTCGGGATTCGGAGTCTCGAACAAAGCTGTAATTTTAAAAGCGTCCGCGTTATGAGCTCCTGTTTTTGTATCCGTTTCTACAATAAGATAATCTCCAATTCCAACGTCAAGCAACTCGGCTGTGTTCTTGCTTATCAATATCTCGTTTCCATTTTCGGGAAGACTCCCTTCATATACCATCTCATACAGGTCATAGACTTTCCTGTGAGATTCTGCTTCTATGCCCATACCGAAAAAAGGATAAGAATCTCCGGTAACTTCATTTATCAAACTTGCCTTAAATTTAATTTCGGGAGTATATTCCAGACCCTTTTCTTCTAAAATTTTTTCTATCTTTTTCCTCCCCCTGATAACTTCATCTACCGGGATGTAGTTTTCTTCTTCGAAAAATTCAGAGTTACCTATTTTCATTGAAGCTGTTTCGTATTTTTTAAGATTTCGAATAGATGCGTCGTCAGCCCATTCCAGCATTCCGTTAAAGAACAAAAGGATACAGACCCCGATAGCGAGAGAAAGGCAGGTAAGAAAGGTTCTTTCTTTATACCTGAGAAGATTTTTAAAACCTAATTTAAAAAGGAATTTCATTCGGTAATCTTTCCGTCTCTAAGTTTTATTCGCCGCCTCGAGTATTCCATCACCATGGGATCGTGGGTGGCAAAAAGAAAAGTTATCTTATCTTCCTTATTAAGTTTTCTCATAAGCTTCATAATTTCTCCCCCCGTAGCGGAATCGAGATTAGCGGTAGGTTCATCTGCCAATACGAGTACGGGGTCTTTGATAAGAGCCCGGGCGACAGCCACTCTCTGCTGCTGACCTCCGGAGAGCGCCGCCGGTCTTCGCTCTTCCATTCCCTTAAGCCCAACCTTTTCTAAAAGACTATAAACCTTTTTCTTTATTTCTTTTTCGGAAATACCAAGTAAATTTAGAGGGAAAGCGACGTTTTCGAAAGCCGTAAGAACGGGAATCAAATTAAAAGTCTGGAATACGAATCCGATTTTTTCTCTTCTGAAAAGAGTCCGTTCTTTTCTGTTTAATTTACTCAGATCGTCACCGTCGAAAGTTATCATCCCGGAGGTAGGGGAATCCAGAGCTCCTATCAGATTAAAAAGAGTGGTCTTCCCGCTGCCGGAAGGCCCCGTAATCACCGAGAATTCTCCGTTTTCTATTGAAAGGGTAACTCCTCGCAGGGCTTTTGTTTCAGTTTCTCCGGAAATATAAATCTTACTTAAATCTTTAGTTTTAATTAGTTCCATATCTTCCCCCTATATTAGATACAGATTAACACATATCCCGTACTGTAATTATCGGATTTTAATTTTATTTGTCAACCTCGTAACCACAGATTACACAAGACTTCTTTTTTGTTTTTTGTTGCTGTTAACAGAGACTGTGCCAAAATTATCAATTTCGCTCGTAGGGCACGGCTTTAGCCGTGCTAAGATATTGGCAATCATTTATTTTGCAAACCTAAAGGTTTGCCCTACAATGAAAAACTGGGATTTTGGCACAACCTCAGCTGTAAGCTGAGAGCGAGTTTTTACTACTAACTACTCTCTACTTACTACTCCTTATAATCATTTGACATTTCCGTTGTATTTAATTATAATATGGAAGCGATATTTTTATATTGCATTTTATCGCTTTTAAAAAAAGGGGGTAATTTTATGTTTCGCTTTTTAAAATGTATTTTTATATTGATAATTCTTATCTTTATCGTTAATTGCCCGACCGGACCTTATATTAAAATCGATAAAAGCATCGAGGAATTACAGGAAGCGCTGCGGGCAGACACCAATAATGCTGTAGCCTACTACAATCTGGGCATTGGATATACAGCCGAGCAGCAATATGAAAATGCTCTGGATTATTTTCATAAGGCTTTAGAGAGAGAGCCTCATTTTTCCGACGCCTATTTCGCGATTTACTGTGTCGAGTTTGCCAGAGACAAGAAACTATACGCGAAATCATTCGAAGAAGAACTCGAACCTGAAATTCAAAAGAAAATCGACGAAATCCGAAGTTATTTCGAATACGCTATATTATATGATCCCTTTTTCGACTGGAAACTTTCTACTCTACTTCTGGAAAGAAGACCTATAAGTGATAATCCCTTTACACAAATGCTTATAGATAGAATTTATGAAGGTCTTGTTCAATTCAGACTTGGCAATTATGAAAAAGCAGTGAAAAAGTTTGACTATTTAATTGAAAAAGCACCGGAATTCAGACAGGCTTATCTTTTTAGAGGAATGGCTCAAGCACAGCTGCAAAATTATGAAGAAGCTATCGAAGATTTCCGGTTTTTAATAGATAAATTAGAGGAATATAATAAAGAAAAGGTTCTGCCCATTTATCTAAATCCCGCTGAATTGTATTACCTGATCGCTTTCGCATATATAAAACAAGGTAGTATTGATGAAGCTGAGGAAATGTTTAAAAAAGTCATCATGGAAAATATGGGTTTTTATATGGCACATTATCAGATTTCAAATATTTGTAAAATGAGAGGAGATTACGCGGGTGCATTAAAAGAATTAGATGCGGCAATAATCGGTAATCCAAACGATGCGATTTTTCATTTTTCTAAAGGAGTATGTTTGAATACAATGAGAAGAGATTGGGAAGCTATACAGGAGTACAAAAAGTCCATATCCATAAACCCTTACTACCCCAAACCTTACTATACTCTTGCTGTCGTTTCTGAATCATTTGAGAATGAAGAAGAAGCGATTAAAAACTATCGAATTTTTATCGATAAAGCCCCTGAAAGCCTGATTGAATTTATAGAAAAAGCACAAATGAAAATAGATTCGTTAGAAGAATAATAACCTTTACAAAAAAACTAAAAAATGAGGTTTTTTATGAAAAAAAAGATATTAATATGTTTAGTGTCCCTGATTGTTTCTTCTGCAAATAGCCGGGTTTACGCACAGGATGATGGTTTGTATCAGGAAATGATGTTTTTTTCCAATGTTTTGAATCATATAAGAGCAAATTATGTTGAAGAAGTAGAACCTTCGAAACTTATAGGAGCGGCTGTGTACGGCGTTTTGACCTCTCTCGACCCTCACACAATTTATCTTAATTCTTATCAATATAATAAATTACTTGAAATTTCTGAGGGCAAGAGCTGTGGAGTGGGGATAGAATTTGCCATAATAGACGGATTGCCGACTGTTATTTCGATTATAAGAGGAGGCCCGGCAGATAACAATGCCATACAGACAGGTGATGTTCTTATAAAAGTCGACGATAGATACGTCACAGACAAAACAGAACCCGAGCTACAATTACTACTTGCGGGCGAAAAAGGGTCGAAAGTCGACCTGACTTTTAAAAAGCCATCTATGCACGGTGATTTTATAGTTGAAATTAAAAGAGGAGAAGTGCCGATTCGAAGTGTCGATTATTATTTCATCGCAGGTTCAGGCATCGGTTATATTAAAGTAGACAGATTCTCAAAAAAAACGCCGGAAGAAATTTTAACAGCTCTAAAAGATTTAAGAAAAAAAGGAATGGAGAATCTGATTCTGGATTTAAGAGATAATCCCGGAGGATTGCTTGAAAGCGCTGTAGGCGTAAGCGATTTATTTATCCCTGAAGATGAAATCATTGTCGAAATTAAGGGAAGAAAAGAGGTTTCGAACAGAACTATACGTGCCACCGATAGAACAAAAGAACCAGTTTATCCTGTCATTATTATAATAAACCGGGGTTCTGCCAGCGCCTCGGAATTGGTGT
>Ga0307422_1000983_pt1 | contig 15085 bp, 13 predicted proteins | sample SalMarWE160290MG_FD_202153 | JGI IMG/M metagenome (GOLD analysis project Ga0307422, IMG submission 202153) | Salt marsh sediment microbial communities from the Plum Island Ecosystem LTER, Massachusetts, United States - WE1602-90 | ecosystem: Environmental > Aquatic > Marine > Intertidal zone >...
TTCCCAAACAGGGATTGACGGTAGCGCTGTCTCAGTTCAAAGAGGGGGGCATAGGACCCTACCCCTCGAAGGTCTCCATCTCCCAGGGCGACGAGCTGCAAGTGGAGATTCGATATACTTCGCTCGAGTTCAATAGACCAATCCCTGAGGAGCTCTTTGCTTTGAATCCGCCGCCTGATGTCAGGATCATCCGAAAAAACTATCAGGGGCAGTAAGCCATTTCGCGGTTGGCAGGGGGAGCAGAGAAATGGCCTTTGTGGTTGACAGCATGCTCGGCGCACTGGCCAAGTATTTGAGGATCATGGGCTACGACACGGCGTACCAGCCGCAGTACACCGATCAAAGGATACGCGAGCTGGTAGGGGAGGGCAGAGTGCTGCTCACGAGGAGCAGTTTGAGAGCGGCACAATATGAGAACTCGATCCTTGTTGACCGTGACCTGGTGAAGGATCAGCTGGCTGTGCTTGATAGAACCGTAGGGCTCACCCGTGATCGCAAAGCCTATTTTCGCAGATGCATACGGTGTAATTCGCCCTTGGAGAAGGCCGAGGAGGAGGTTGCCAGGGAGAAGGTGCCCGATTACGTGTTTACCACGCAGAGGGACAGGATCCTGTTCTGCCCCTCATGCGGACGGTGTTACTGGCCCGGCACCCACCGGGATAGGATGGAGGGGATATTGAGAGACTGGGGATATTGAAACCAAAATAGGCTATTTCAGGCAAGACGGGGAAAGCCTTGTCAATAGGGCTTTCCCTTTTCTGTTGCCGATTTCAGAGATCTTCTAACTTTTTACTTTGTTAGCTTATGTTTGGGGTTTTTGATCGCCATAGTTACAAAAATGGTTACAATTTTTCTGAGCAGATAGGTGCGATGACCTGGGGTTGAAGGCACACTAAGTCGGGCTATACGTAAATGAGCTCTGACAGTCTCTGAGATCCATATTTAGATTTAGAACGAGTGGAACTGGTGGTGCCTGATTATTCCAACCGCAAGTAAACATGATGTGGCATGTATGTAGACTATCGGTAAGCGGCGAAAAGGCTCAGGAATATCCGGGTGACTGGAAGGTTGCTATCTACCTTGACAATCAACTGCTTGACTCCAGGGCGTTTGAGATCAAGCCTGTCTTGGCACAGAGGAAATCCTATGCCGTTATCGTGGGTATCTCCGGTATCGCTACGCAGGGCAGAGTGGGCTCACCAACCTGCCCTTTGCTGGCGATGACGCAGTGGATTTTCGCGATTCGTTGCTTGTTATGATACGGATCCCCGTATTCCGGTCACGGGCTACCTGAATGACATCGTAATTATGAAGGCATGGACTTAGTTTTCTTTGATAGAACGTTCTCTCACTCTGTAGCGCATGGTTAGGGAGACAGGAACAGCGTGTGAGTTGACATGAGAAAACGATCGATCTTCGACAGAAAAAAGGTTTCCGGAAGGATTCCGTGGGGAATGTGCTCTACCGGGGCGAGAAGGCGGGCATAACCGTCACAGTAGGCCAGACAACCAACGTGGGGACAATTCAGGTTTCACCAATTTCTTCTACCACGCCCACCACCACAATGACAAGACCGACAACAACGACCACCCCTACCACCACCACGACAACCATTCCCTCTGCCACTGTGTTTGATGATTTTTCAGTAAATACTACAGGGGATTATGAAGCCTATTTCTGGCCCCGGCCGGGTTGGAATGTAGGTCCAAATTCAGCACAAATCTATTTGATGCGCGAGCGGCATTATCCTTTGTAGGGTAGCCAGGCTCTGAAAAAAGGATTTGCAAACCTATATTCATCGCCGCTTTCGAAAAGAATGTTGAGTTTGACTATGCGTGTTATTGCCCTCCGGACGGATGACGGATTATTAAATCCGGCTGCCTTCATAAAGGGGACTGAAAAGATTTTTTCCCCGTCTTCTCTCGCAATGGCCATGAGGCATCTGAGCTGAATGTTCGTTAAAAGGCCCTAGTTTTCGAAATTAAAAAGCTTGGTCCTGCGAGAACCTTCTGGTCTAACTACAGCAAAATAAAAGGCAAGGCCTACAAGCCTGGCCCTTACACCCGCTTTAGGATATATGAACCGAAAGAGAGGCTCATCAGCGCCGCACCTTACGAGGATAGGGTTGTTCACCATGCCCTGATACGGGTAATCGATCCGATATTTGACCTGGCCATGATCTATGACTCATACGCCAATAGAACAGGAAAGGGCGCCCACAAGGCAGTAGACAGGTTCACCCAGTTTTCCAGAAAACAGTCCTACGTGAGTGGAAAGTCCCCTATAAGTCTCTTGACTTGTGATTACTATACGTAACATCTACAGGCTTGGTCCAATGCTTTTAACTGAATCCATCAACTCGGGGTAGTCTAAATCCATTGCATATTTCAGCCGCAATTTACCATCAAGGTAAAGCCTGCAATCGAAGATTGCCAGGCAGCACCACATGGCGACCTCGAACCGCTCTGAAAGACTTTCCAGAGGGATCTCGCCGGGGATCACAATGCTGCTGTGGGGTATAACAACAAGCAGCTCTTTCAGTTCCATTCAAATCTCTCACAATGATCCTGAACACAGCGATAATATGCTGATTCCCGAGGATTGCGGGGGATAACAAGACAGATTCAGAACCAAGTAAAAATACCCCATGACGAGGCGCTGAATCCGGCTGGCCATGGGGTGTTTTCCTTATGCATCCTGAGAAAGGAGCGCCTTCTTTACCAGCGCTTTCGCTATCTCAATCTTATAGGCATTCATGCTAAGCGGAACGGCCCCAGCCACGGCCGCTGCCCCGGCTGTTTCCGCACTGGAACGGTCAATAGTTTTGCCTTTGATGGCCTGCTCTGCCTCAGTCGCCCGCATCGGCGCCGGGGCTACCGCTCCCAGCACAATCCGGGCATCCTCACATTTTCCGTCTTTTTCAGTGATAACGGAGGCCACGCTGACGATAGCAAAATCAACAGCCTCACGCACGCGGTGCTTGAGGAATGTCTGCCTGGCTCCATCTGCAGGCTGGGGGACCTGAATCTCGGTTACCATCTCACCCGTTTCCAGGATATTCCCCAACCTACCAAAGAATTCCGCAATCGAGACTGTCCTGATGCCCTTGGGGCCGGCAATGGTTACGCTGGCATCTAAAGCTACTAGTGCCAGGCCAATATCCGAGGAGTTCACAGAGACACAACTGCAATTGAAACACCGATTGGCCTCTGCAGTAATCTCATTCAAGCCTAGGCCATGATAGTCCTCAACGTCCAGGCTTCTCTCAGCTGTGGGGATTTTGGGCGCTTTCGTCCGGCTTGTCTCTTTGAGATACTCGCTGTTGAAGGTCAGGAAGGGTTGAATTGCTGCCTCATCGGACGGTCTCTCTTCAATAATCGCTAGATAGAGGTTCATAGCGAGTGCCGCTTTTTTACCCGCGGCAATGGCCTCGATGACGGTTGCCGGACCGGTTACCACATCACCGCCGGCCCATACGCCTTGCCTGTCCGCAGCCAGGGTATCGGCATCAGCCTTAAGGGTATTGCCTTCACCAACCTGCAGATCAAACCCAGCTGGGATATCAGGGATCTGCCCAATAGCGGCTAGTATCGAATCACAGTCCATAGAGAATTCGCTGCCTGCAACCGGTACCGGGCGCGGCCTGCCGCTGGCATCGGGCTCCCCGAGTTCCATCCGAACACAGTTCATCCTTAATTGACTCTTGCCCCCGGCTCTAATACTGACCGGATTGGCCAGGAAAGTAAACTTCACACCTTCGTTAACGGCTTCTTGTACCGTCTCCTCAGAGGCAGGCATTTCCGACCGGCTCCGGCGGTATAGCAGGGTCACCTCTTTGGCTCCCAGACGTAAGGCTGTACGTGCGCTGTCTATGGCTACCTCACCACCGCCAATCACAGCCACCTTGTTTCCGACCCTAACCTTTTTACCCAGCTTTACCTCGCTCAGGAAGCCCAGGGCTTCCATGACACCCTCGGCATTGTCGCCTTCGATACCCAGGGTGGCGCCACGCTGGGCGCCGATGGCCAGGAAAACAGCATCGTAGCCCTGCTGGAAAAGGCTGTCAATGGAGTCGACTTTGGTATTCGTTTGTATCTCAACCCCTGCCTTCCGTATGTGTTCAATCTGGCGCTCCACTATAGCTTTGGGCAGGCGGTAATCGGGAATGCTTGACCGCAGCATGCCGCCCGGTTCAGAACCTGCCTCAAAGACGGTGACTGAATGCCCTGATCGTGCCAGATAGTAGGCGGCGGTTAACCCAGCCGGGCCGGAGCCTACTACGGCTGCCCTCTTACCGGTACTAGACTTAGTTGGTTTGTTAATCTTGTCGGCATTCTTCAGGATATAGTCACCGACAAACCGCTCAATATCCCGTATTGATACTGATTCATCGAAGTCAGCCCGGTTGCACTCCTGCTCGCAAAAGTGGGGGCATACCCGTCCCGTTATTGAAGGGAGCGGGTTGGCGTCGAGCAGCATGCTGGCGGCGGCCGGCAGGTCGTCTTCCCTGATCTTACTCAGGTATGACGGTATATCCACGCTAGCCGGGCAGGCCGAACTGCACGGCGGGCTTGTCTTTGTCCAACCGCCGAAGATAGAGTGATACCGGTTCTCTCCGGTCAGGGCGCAGCAGCCCTTACCGCCCTTGAGGTAGCAGAGGATTCTGCCGCCGATTTCATGGGGATAACGGTAATACCAGCAGCGGGTATCTTGCGCAAGGTTGCCGCCTATAGTGCCCATGTTGCGGATTTGCGGCACAGCCACTGACTCTGCCGCTTTGGCCAGCATAGGATATTTCTCTTTAACCAGCGGGGATGAGGCGATATAGGCCAACTTGGTCAGCGCCCCGATTTTCAATCCTTCTTGATCCTGTTCAATACCATCCAGACCGGGGATGCTCTTGATGTTTACCAGCAGTTCCGGATAGGTTGGCAGCACCCTATCCTTAAGTACACCGAGTAGGTCTGTGCCGCCTGCAATAAGTCTGGCCTTACCCTGGTGCTCTTTAAGCAGATCCACCGTTTGATCTACAGTTTTCGCGTCTCTATGTTCAAAGGCCTTCATTTCGCTGTGTTCACCTTTACTGTGCCCAAGGCCTTAAGGATCTTATCAGACGTCAGGGGGTAGCTCATTATCCTTTGGCCAATGGCATTATAAACTGCCATTAACACGGCGCTGGGGCCGGGCGAAGTGGCTATTTCCCCTATCCCAAACGCCCCGAAGCGATGACTGGGCGCCGGCGTTTCCAGGATAACGTTGGTAAACTCCGGCAGGTCGGCAAAGGTGCGCCATTTGTAGTCGATCATGTTGCCGTTTAACATTTGTCCCGTTCTGGCATCCCGAACCGTTTCCTCAAAAATAGCCGTATCCAGCCCTGCCGAACCGAGCGCGCCGTGAAGTTGCCCCTCGAGTATCATGGGGGAGATAATCTGGCCAGCGTCGGTGGCGTTGACCACGTTTATTAGCTCCAGCTTGCCTGTCTCGGTGTCCACCTCGACCTCTACGAAGGTCATCAGGAAGTTGCACAGGGAATAGTCCGGCTCGAAACGGCCCTCGCCGGCAATCGTTCGATCTAGCCCCATGATGCGGCGCCACGGGACTCTTTGCTCTGGGCGGCCGATAATATATATCATGCCGTCCTCTGTATCCAGATGGTCAGGCGTGGTGCCGAGCTTGACGGCAGCTAGATCCAGCAGCCTGCTCCGGGCGTCTTCCGCCGCTGCTATAACTGCCGAACCTACGGCATAGGTGCCGCGCGAGCCTACCAACCCGAACTCGAAGGGGTTTACCTCTGTATCCGGGGCTGACATCTTAACATTTTCCAGGGGCAGATTTAGCACTTCAGCCGCCATCTTGCACAGGCTGCTTCTTTGCCCGTGCCCGGACTCGGAAATACAGACATTCAGCATCACCCGGCCGTCGGCGGAGAGCTTCACCTGGGCCTCGGAGACGTCTTCGCCGATATCGGCATTACTGTGCACACCGACCCCGACCCCTCTCCGCTTGGTGCCGATGACAGAAGTGGGTTTACCCCATCCCTGCCATTTATCTTTCCATCCGAATGTTTCGATACCTTTGTCAATGGCCCTGGTGAAATCCACTCCCCGGAAGGTCCACCAGTTGCCGTCCCGCCAGAACCAGCCCCCGCCTTTCTTAACGACATTCTTTTTGAAAAACTCCACCGGGTCAACCCCGGCTTTTTCCATTGCCAGCCCCAGTACCGGCAGGATAGCACTCTCCAGTTCCTGCCCGCCGTAGCCCCGGACAATGCCGGCAGGGGAGTTGTTGGTGAAGACAAGGGCGGTGTCAAGGTTCCAGTTGAGGCACTGCAAAGCAATTTGCAGCTCACCGCAGCCGACGGCGATCTGATAAGGACCGGACTCCGAAGCCGCGCCGATATTAACCAGCCACTGACCTTCAATGGCCGTCAAGGCGCCATCTTTTTTGAGGCCTACTTTGGCGTGAACGCGGGAGCCCAGCCGCACAGAATAGGAGTGAAAGTGCTCTTCCTTGGTATAATATATTTTCACCGGCCGGCTGGTTGCTTTGGAAAGCAGGGCAGCGTAACCCACCGGCGTCAAGTTGGCGTTTTTGGTGCCGTAGCTGCCGCCGCACTGGGTGCTGATAGCCCGGAAATCGGCCAGATGGACAAAAGGCAGGCCGATAAAGCGGTTCATGCCTATGGACTGTGAAGGGGTGTAGATAGTCAGCCGGTCCGGTGCTTCCCATGCTGCGATTACCCCAGGGGGTTCGGGGGGCAGGGGGTTGGGGAAAATCTCATATCCGCAAGTCCCCTCTGCGACGAAATCGGCCTCGGCAAGCCCCTTTCCCACATCGCCCATCTTAACGCCCCGCTGGATATTCGGCTCGAACGGGAGAGGCTCCGAGAACGTATTGTTGACAAACCGTTCGTACAGCTGCGGCCGGCCTGGCTCCATAGCTTCTTCCACATCATAGACGGCCGGCAACGGCTCGTATTCCACCTTGATCAGTTCCAGAGCATACTCGGCAATGCCTAAGGTATCCGCAGCTACCATGGCCACCGCATCGCCCACGTAACGCACCTTGCTATCCAGTATTCTGATATGTTTGGGTATTCCCCATTCCCATCCTTCAGTATCCTTATGGGTGAGGACAGATCTGACGCCTGGCAGTGCTTCCACCCGGCTGGTATCGATATGCTTGATATTGGCATGGGCGTGTGGGCTTCTCAAGACCTTCCCGTACAACATGCCAGGCAGACTTATATCATCGAAGTACTGTGCCTGGCCGGTGACGATTTCCCGGGCATCTTTACGCGGCGTTTCTTTGCCTATGTGTCTATATTCCTTAGCCATTCTTATCACCTTCTCGGACTACATCAGTCACGGCTTGGACTACCTCGTAGTGCGAGATGCAACGGCAGTAATGCCCGGCCAGAGCTTGCTTGATGTCATTCTCTGTGGGTTTCGGATTGCTATCGAGCAGCGCCTTGGCGCTCATGAGAATACCTGGGGTGCAAAAACCACACTGAAAGGCCGTATTATCGATAAAGGCCTGCTGGAGGGGGTGCAACCGGCCGGTTTTCCGGTCTTCCAGCCCTTCGATGGTTAAGATATCCTTACCATCGCATTCCACAGTAAGGGTCATGCAGGAGAGGACCGGGTTGCCGTTCATAATGACCGTGCAGGCGCCGCAGCCGCCCCGGTCGCAACCTTTCTTTGTTCCCTTTAGACCTAGTGTTTCTCGGAGGGTGTGCAATAACGTGTCTGATGGGGCCACGCCGCCGTGCATATTACCAACCGCCAGCTCATAAGGCTCTCCGTTCACCGTAAGACTGATGCATGGCTTGTCTTCAGCAATGCTCCCTTCTTTATCAAATTGTTTTCCACTCATGGCATCTTCTCCTCAACTCGGAATTCCTGAATCTGCGCTTGTAAGGAGCTAAGAGAGATGTTTTTGTACTGTTCGGGCAATCTCCTGGAGTTCCTCGATATCACCCTTGCCCATCTTCCACTGCGACACCGACATCCCGTCCTTTTCCCACCGCGGCATGATGTGCACGTGGAGGTGGGGGACAAGCTGGTCTGATGCCTTGCCGTTGAGCTGCAGTACGGTGATCCCGTCAGCCCCCAGTGCCTCTTTCACCGCGCCGGCGCATCTCTTTACCGCGCCCATGACTGCCGCGAGATCCGCCTCCGAGATCTCGAAGATGTTCTCGGCATGGTTCTTGGGAACAACCAGCATATGCCCGCGAGAGGCGGGGTTGATATCCATAAAGGCAAGGACCTTGTCCTCATCCAAAACCTTTACCGCCGGTATCTCGCCTAGTACAATCTTGCAGAAGATGCAATCCATCATAAGCCCCCTGTTTCAAACACCGGATCACGCTTTCCTGCAATCCGGGCAGGTATCCCAGAAATCCTTCGAGAGCCCTTCGGTGATTTTCCCGAAATAGTCCAACTGGAACCAGGGCGCAAAACTCCTCCCGCACACCTTGCACGTTTTCATAGGAAGGGTTCTGCCCCAACGAACAATGGTCCTCTCGGTTTCTGTTTCCTTGAGCTTGATGCAGTTGGTGGGGCAGACATAGACACAGGCGCCGCAGGCTATACAGGTCTTTGGATTGATCTCTAAAGGCGGTCCTACCTTTCTGTTCGAACCCCTTCCTAGAAACGTAATCGCATCAACCCCGACAACCTCGCGGCACACCCGCTCACACAGACCGCAGAGGATGCAATCGTCATGGTCGAGCGTGAATCGGGGCTGGCCCACGGAATATTCCTCGGCCAGATCCTTGAGAATGGGTGCATCAGGGCACCTGGCCAAGAGCAGCTCTATGATCATCCGCCGGGCCCTCATGATCTTTTCGGTATTCGTCTGTACACTGACGCCTTCCATTACCGGGTAATTACACGAGGTGGTGAGCCGAGTCCTTCCTCCCTTTGCCACCTCAACCAAACAGAGCCTGCATGCCCCATAGGGCTTGACTGCCTCGTGATAACAGAGATGAGGGATAGTAAAGCCGTTGTCCAGGGCAACCTCAAGCACATTCTGGCCCTGTTCGCCTTGAACCTCAATACCGTCTATGGTGAATGTTATCATCGTTACACGACCTCGATTGCGTCAAATTTGCATTCAGAAACACAGGCTCCGCACCGGATACATTTCTCCGGATCGATCCTGTGGGGTACCTTTTTCTCGCCCGTTATGGCATCGCTTGGGCATACCTTTTTGCACATTCCGCACGCAGTACACTTATCAGCGTTGATTCGATAGGTTATGAGGGCCTTGCACACGCCTGCGGGGCATCGTTTATCCTTGATATGGGCCTCATATTCATCCCTGAAGTATCTGAGCGTGCTCAGCGCCGGATTCGGAGCCGTCTGCCCGAGGGCACACAGAGATGCCTCCTGCATCACCCAGCTCAACTCCTCAAGCAACTCGATGTCACTCTCTTCCCCCTTTCCCTGCGTAATTCCATCCAGGATTTCATACATCCTGCGAGTTCCTTCCCGGCAGCTGGTGCACTTCCCGCAGCTCTCATCCTTCAAAAAATTCATGAAGTACTTGGCGATGTCGACCATGCAGGTTGTATCGTCCATGACAATCATGCCGCCGGAGCCCATTATGGATCCCACCTCAGCAAGCTTATCGAAATCAACCGGTATATCTATCAATGAAGCAGGGATGCACCCCCCTGACGGACCGCCGGTCTGAACCGCCTTGAGCTTTCCGCCTCCAGGGATCCCGCCGCCGATATCGAAAACGATCTCCCTGATAGTCATCCCCATGGGGACCTCCACGAGGCCCGTGTTGTTCACCTTCCCCACCAAGGAGAAGATCTTGGTTCCCTTGCTCCCTTCGGTTCCTATCGTGGTGTACCAATCCGCGCCTTTGTTGATGATAAAAGAAACGTTTGCCCATGTCTCTACGTTATTGAGATTGGTTGGCTTATCCCACAGCCCACTCTCAACGGTATGGATATGTTTTGCTCGAGGCTCTCCTGCCTCCCCCTCGATAGAGGCCATCAAGGCCGTTGACTCCCCACACACAAAGGCCCCGCCTCCCCTGCTGATCTTGATGTCGAAATCGAACCCCGTTCCGAGGATATCTTTCCCTAGAAGGCCGCATTCCCTGAGCTGCTCGATAGCTGTCTTCACGTTTTCAGAGGCCAGCGGATATTCATAGCGGACGTACACATACCCCTCGTCGGAACCGATGGCATACGCACCGATCATCATGCCTTCCAGCACGCTGTGGGGATTCCCCTCCAATAGGCCCCTGTCCATGTAGGCCCCTGGGTCTCCTTCATCGGCGTTACAGATCACGTAATGCTTGTCACCTTGAGCGTTCCTGCAGGACTCCCACTTCACGCCGGTGGGAAACCCTCCCCCGCCCCTGCCGCGTAATCCGGATCTCTTCGCTATATCGATGACCCCCTCAGGGGAATACGCAACGAGCACCTTGGCAAAGGCCTCATATCCTCCTATGGCAAGGTAGTCCTCTATATCCGTGGGATCGATGAGGGCGTTATTCCCAAACACGATGGGCATTTGCCCTTTGTAAAAGGGTACCTCGTCTTTTCGTGCGATCTTCTCCCCTGTCTGGGGATGAACGTAGAGGAGCCGATCCACAACCCTGTCATTCAGGAGGGTCTCGGTGATGATCTCCTCCACATCGTTCGGCCCAACCCTCTGGTACATGATCTCCTTGGGATGAATAATCACCAGGGGTTCTCTTTCATCGAAACCCTGCCCGCCGGTAACACGGAGGTCTATCTTCTTACCCAGTCTTCGCCTCTTGAGCTCATCCCGGAAGGCCTTCACGACCTTTTCGGACCCATACGCCCTTGCTGAGGTACCTGAGGTAATGGCAATGCAGGGTTTTTCGGGATCTCGACCATTCTGGATCTCTTTTCTGACCTCTTCCAATTCCTGTGGGGTAGTAATTCGTCTCATCTCATTTCCTTAAAAATCGTATTGCTGTTCAGCCACTAAGACACAAAGACACGAAGAGTATCGTATCGTTCTTTTCTATTTGATCGGCCAGGCATGATTCATTTTTTTCCTTTGCGCCTTGGTGGCTTAGCGGCCGGTTTAGGAGGTTTCTTCCCATAGTTCTTCATGGTTGGTGCGACCTTTGCCGGCGTCATCTGGCCGTAATAGTCGCCTCCCGCCACCACAATCGGCCCCATGGCGCAGGCCCCTAAGCAGTTGACCGTTTCAAGGGAAAAGAGCCCATCCTTGGTCATCCCTCCGACCTCAACGCCGAGATACATCCTGATCCTGTCTAAGACCTTTGCTGCTCCCCTCACATGGCATGCCGTTCCCAGGCACACACTGATGAGGTGTTTCCCTCGAGGGGTAAGGCTGAAGGCATTGTAAAACGTGGCGATCCGGTAAATCTTCGACAGGGGCATGGAAAGCTTCTCAGAGAGGTATTCCAAGGAGTTTTCTGGAAGGTAATTCTCCAGCTCCTGGAGATCCTGGAGCATAGCAATAATAGAGGAATGTTCGTGGTTGTGTTTTTTTAGTATCCGATCAATAGCCCTAGTATCCATTTAGTCTCCCTCGGTCATGGTTACCTTTTTTTTAGTTTTTCATATTCCTGGACAACCCGTGCCTGAATCTTTGCGATCATGCTCTCATCCAGATGCCGAAACCGCCCTTGTATCTTCAGATAGTCGTTTACGGGTCGAAGCTCTCCTGTATCCACCGTAATCCTGTAGCGACCATCCTCCACCTCGTAGAGGGGGAATACCCCTGTCTCGACTGCCAAACGCCCGGCCTTGATGGAAAGCTCAGGAAGGAGTCTCCACCCTGTAGGGCATACTGAGAGAATGTGGATATACGCTGGGCCCTTTATTTTCGCTGCCTTTTTTACCTTTTCTATAAGGTCTATAGGGTAACTTGGGCATGCTGTGGCAACATAAGGGATATTATGGGCCGCAGCGATTTCAGGAACATTTTTCTTCCAGGTTGTCTGACCGGGTATAACCTTTCCTGCAGGAGAAGTAGTAGTAGATGCCCCGTATGGGGTAGAGGATGAACGCTGAATTCCGGTATTCATGTATGCCTCATTATCATAACAGATATAGATAAAATCATGCCCTCTCTCAAGGGCGCCGGATAAGGCCTGAATACCTATATCACTCGTCCCTCCATCACCTGCCATGGCCAGAAATGTTATCTTTTTTTTCGGCACTTTCCCTTTTCGCATCAAGACCTTCATGCCTGCTTCTGCGCCTGATGCCACTGCTGCTGCATTTTCAAATGCAACATGTATCCAGGGGACCCTCCAGCTCGTAAAGGGAAGAGGAGATGATATAATCTCCATACAACCCGTAGCAGAGGCAACAATGGTATCCCTCCCCAATGCCTTGGCAACAAGCCGAACAGCCAGGGCCTCTGCACAACCCTGACATGCCCTGTGGCCCGGCGCAAAATAGTCTTTTTTGGTGATCAGTTTGTATGCATATACATTGGTTGGTTCCAGTATTCCCATTACTTACCTCTTACTCCATAGTATTCAAAATCTTCTTCTCGAGGATGTTCTTTTACCTTTTTCATGGCCTTATGATACATAGTCTTAAAATCGCCAATAGTTACGTCTCTGCCGGCGAGACCACAGATAAAATTAGCGATATCCGGCTGATTTTTCTCTTTATAGAGAACAGAGCGTAAATCAATAGCCAGGGGACCTCCCTGGCCTCCATATGATATTGCCCTGTCAATAACAATAAGGTTTTTTGCCTGGCCTGTAACCTTCCTGAATTCATCAAAGGGAAATGGCCTCCAAAGCCTATCCATAATGAGACCAACTGAAATGCCGTCACCCCTTAATTCATCTACAGCCAAAGAAACAGTTTCACCATAGCTACCCTGAGTAATAAACAATGTCTCGGCATCTTCACTTCTATAGGTCTCAATAGGGTTATAATATCTTCCCACAATATCTCCGAGCTCTTTCCATGCCGATATAATAGTGGACTTTGATTGCTTAAGGGGCTCATCCTGGGCAACCTTTGCCTCTGAAAAGATGGATGGCATTCCAACCCCCCCCATCGTGACCGGCTTATCAGGGTGCAAGGTATGGATAGGTTTAAAATCTGGAAGATACTGTTCTACCTGTTCTTTCTCCCAGAATTCTATAGGCTCAATCACATGTGTTAATATAAAGCCATCCATATTTATGATAAGTGGCAGCATAACATCATGGCTTTCCGCTACCCGATAGCCGAAGAGTACGTGATCGAATACCTCTTGTCCATTATTGGCAAATACCTGAATCCATCCGCAGTCCCGTATAGACATAACATCTGTATGGTCATTCCAGATGCTGATAGGTCCTGACATAGATCTATTTGCCAGAATCATCACAACAGGCAATCTCATGGAGGCAACTATGTGAACAATTTCATTCATCAATGCAAGCCCTTGGGAACTCGTGCAGGTGAATGCCCTTGCTCCAACAGCAGATGCACCGGCACTTACACTCATGGCAGAGTGTTCAGACTCTACCGGTATAAATTCTGCATCTAATACACCATCGTTTACCAGCTCAGACAGGTGTTCAACAATATGTGTCTGGGGCGTAATAGGATAAGCAGCGATGCAATCTACATTTGCCATTTTTACAGCCTCAGCGGCAGATAGTGATACCTCAAGCCCAATCCTCTTTCCCATTACTCTTCCTCCTCAACCATTTCTATGGCCTGGGTAGGGCATTCATGAGCACAAATTCCACACCCTTTACAATAATACAGGTCTGCCTCAAAAAAACCTTCCGCTGTCTCGTAAATGGCGGCATCAGGGCAAAATATATAACATGTACCACATTTTATACACTTCTTATTATCGACGACCGGCCGCATGGATCTCCAGTCACCACTCTTATATTCAGCGGCATTTCCAGGGGTAACAATAGTGGCCCCTACCTCAAGTTCCTGCCATGTCAAATCCGTCTTTGTCTTGCCCACTGTTCGTCTCCTCTATTCAAAATGACAGCTCTGTTTCCTTGATGGCCCGCTTGAATGCATTGATATTCTTCTCCGCTATTCGCCCGAACCTAGCCTGAAGCGGCCCTATGAGGGAATCGGCGTTCACAATGGGTTTCGCCTTCAGTAGTGCTCCGAGCATAGTGGTGTTGGTAATGGGGATACCCAGTTCTTCAAAGGCGATTCTGGTGGCATTCACCACCGCAAGCCTGCATTTCAAGTCCAGTTCCTTTCGTATCTCACCGGCCGTGTACCGTGTATTTGCAACAAGAATTCCATCATCTTTCAAACCGGCTGTCACGTTTACAATCCGCAGTATGGAAGGATCGAGCACCAGCACCAGGTCCGGGTTGGTGATCTCCGTTCTCACCTTGATCTGTTTATCGTCGCTCCTAAAAAAAGCAACGACAGGCGCTCCGCGTCTCTCCGGACCAAAGCTTGGAAAGGCCTGGCCGTACTTTCCCTCGTTGATCGTTGCCAGGGCCAAAAGCTCTGCGGAGGTTACCGCCCCCTGTCCACCCCGTCCATGAAGTCTGACTTCAAACATCTCAGCTCCTTGCCTATAAGATACCTTCTAAAAGATTGCCGCTATCTATAACGTCGTGATTGCCGTGTTGTCAAACCATTTATTTCATTTCAGAAAACAAACTCCTCAAGGCGTGGATTCTTTACTGAGCTAGCATATAAAATCGACTTTAAGCGGGTAGTTCACCCAAAAGAAAAAACCACACCCATTTGGTCATGGGGGTGGCTTGGATTTGCACTTGCTGCCGAGGGAAACGAGGGCAAAGCACGCACCTATGTTCCTCGGGCCCCATTACTCCCACAGGTCTAGATCGATGGGCTCGATGCGGGCTGCATACTTGGCGAGCCCCACCTGACCCTGCACACCGGCCTTGCGCACGATATTAACCTCCTGGTTCTCCACCGTCTTCCTGCTGATGCATAGGATGTCGGTGTGTACGGCGGGATAGTATCTCTCATTATCGTATCCCCATCTCCTCTTCCTTCTTGGCGATCGCAATGCGCGTCTTGATCACGGTGTCCGGTATCAGGCTGATGGAGTCGATGCCGCACTCCACCAGGAAGGTGGCGAACTCGGGGAAG
>Ga0307422_1000984_pt1 | contig 15084 bp, 7 predicted proteins | sample SalMarWE160290MG_FD_202153 | JGI IMG/M metagenome (GOLD analysis project Ga0307422, IMG submission 202153) | Salt marsh sediment microbial communities from the Plum Island Ecosystem LTER, Massachusetts, United States - WE1602-90 | ecosystem: Environmental > Aquatic > Marine > Intertidal zone >...
GCTGATCCTGACCACGATCCACGAGGGGATGCCGGGCCACTACCTTCAGCTGGTCTACTCCAACCGTTGCCCGTCGCTCGTTCGGGCGGTCTTCGGCAACGGCGTGTTCATCGAGGGCTGGGCCGTCTACATCACCCAGGTCATGATGGACTCCGGGTACCGGGCCGGCGATCAGGCGCTGCGGCTGATCCACTGGAAGTTCTACCTGCGGGCCATCATCAACGCCCTGTTGGACGTGGGCATCCATGCCGGCTCCATGACCGAGGCCGAGGCCATGGAGCTGATGGTCAGGGGCGGTTTCCAGGAGGAGGCGGAGGCCCGCAGGAAGTGGGATCGGGCGCGGCTGACCGCGACTCAGCTGTCAACCTACTTCGTCGGCTCGATGGAGATGTGGAAGCTGGAGCGCGAGCGGCGGGAGCGACTGGCTGAGGCGTCGGGCGATCCGCGCGGGGCCGGAGCCGTCCCGGAGCCGCGGGTCGTGGGCGGCCTGGGTCGCACCCCGGGCTTCTCCTACAAGGCGCACCTGGAGTCGCTGGTAGCTCACGGCTCGCCGCCCATCCCTCTGGTGCGGCGGATCCTGCTGGGCGATCAGCCGGGCGCGGCGGCGGCTTCCTCCAGGGCGTCGAGGCGGTAGCTGCAGGCGTCGGCCGCTCGTGCCAGCGTGGCGGCGAGGGTCCTGGCCGAGGCCAGGCGCGGCGAGATCCCGGTCCGAGCGCCCGGCCGGAGCGCCTCCTGAACGGGTAGCCACCACACCAGCCGGCGGAAGGCGTCCCGGTCGAAGTAGGCCACGCCCTGCCATACGTTGAAGCCGATAGCGGCCCGGACCACGTCGTCCTCGGTCAGCGCTCGGGCGATGGCGGGCGCTCGCCGGGCGGACGGCAGCTTCGCCACTGACGAGGGGAGCGGCAGGCGGTGCAGGGCGGCCGCCAGGGCCGCGCCGCCGGCGGGGGCCAGGGCTTCGGCGATGACCGGGCAGAGCAGCATCTCGCCTGCGTCGCCGGAGCAGGCTGCCCCTTCCACGACCAGCCCCGCCAGGAGCGTTTGCCAGGTCTCGGGGTTGTCGAGCTCGGGGCCCAGGGCGCTGCGCGCCGCCTTGGACAGGCGCAGCGCCGCCTCGACGCGCGCCTCGAACGTGGCCGCGGCCTCGTCCACGTCGGCCGCGGAGCCGCTCATCTCGGCCACGGCCCGCAGCACGGCGGCCACTCCGGCCCTGGCCTCGGCCAGCGGCGCCTTTGCGACCGTCCCGCGGCTCGCCCCCGTCTCGGCCACTCGCCCAAGCGCGCCCGCCTCGATGAGCCCGCCCAGCGCCGCCCGGAGCGGCTCCAGCTGCATCTCGCGCAGGGCCTCCACGACGCTCGGCACGCCTCGGCCGCCCAGCTTCTCCGCCAGGCGGCGCAGCTGCCCGGATGGGCCGTCGTGCAGCTCGTGGATGTCCAGGAAGACCTGGCAGCCGTAGGCGTGCAACTCCACGTACAGGCCGTCGTGGGCCAGGTCGGAGGAGCGTCGGATGTACTCCAGGCCGGACCGCTGCTCGCGCAGAAGAGCGTACCAGTCGCCCTCGCTGTGCAGGCCCAGCCCTTCGGCCAGGGTGCGCTGGACCAGCTTGCGCCCGCCCGAGCCGTCGGCCACGGAGTACGCGGCCGAGGTCTTGATCCAGCCTTGAGCCTCGGCGTACTTGTTGTGGTAGACGATCAGGGCTCGTTCATGGCCGCGCCCGTTGGAGTAGGCGAAGATGTCCTCGTTGACCCAGCCGCCCTGGTCGAAGACGTCGTAGAGCAGGAAGTCGGTTGCCTCGGCGAACAGGTAGCGGCGGTGGAAGAGCGGGAACAGCTCCCGTTCGTGGCGCTCTACCAGCCACTGATCGGGCTGCTCGTCGCGGTAGGCGCGGCGGTACTCCATGCCGTACTTCTCGGCGAAGCCCTCGATCTGGCCGTGCCCCATCATCGGCAGGCCGGGCATCGTGGCCAGCAGGGTGGCCACGCCGAAGTACTTGTCGCCCTTGCCGAACTGGTCGACCGCGGTGCGCTCGTCGGGGTTGTTCATGAAGTTGACAAAGCGCTTCAGGACCTCCGGGTCGAACTCCATGGTGTCCTTGACAACCTGTCGGTAGCTTGCGTTCTCCTCGTCGCGGAGCATGTTCATGAACGCGCTGTTGTAGACGCGGTGCATGCCCAGGGTTCGGACGAAGTAGCCCTCCAGCAGCCAGAAGGCCTCGGCCAGGAGCAGCGTGTCGGGCACCTCCGCCGCTACCCGGTCCACAACCTCGCGCCAGAATTCGTTGGGCATGCGCTCGTCGAACACGGCCCGGGTGATGGCCCGCTCGGCACGCGACGGGATCGCCCCGCCCTGGCCCGGCTCCGGGTACCACAGCCGCTGGATGTGGCGCCGAGCGAGGGTCATGGCCGCGTCGAAGCGGATGATCGGAAACTGGCGGGCCACGTGGAGGATCGTCTGGATGACCGCCTCACGGACCTCGGGCTTGAGGAAGTCCAGCTGGGCCGTGTCGTTCCAGGGCATGCTCGTGCCGTCGTTGCCGTGGTAGATGTAGCGGGCGTCGCCGGTGTGCTTGTCGGTGCGCTTGAAGACCACTGCGGCGTCGGTCGAGTTCCAGTAGTGGTCTTCGATCTGGACGGCCACCCGATCGTCGTCGCACAAATCGCCGCCCTCGAAGGAGTAGACGGGGTATGGAGGCTCCGGCAGCTGCATGAACCAGTCGGGGTGCTCGATCACCCAGCGCGAATCGATGCCCATGTGGTTGGGCACCATGTCGCTGGAGAGGCGGATGCCCCGGGCCCAGCAGCGGTCGCGCAGGTTGCTGAACGCCGCCTCGCCGCCCAGATCCTCGGCCACCGTGTAGTCCATCAGGGAGTAGGCCGAAGCGGCGGCCTCGGGGTTGCCGCGCCACTGCTTGATGCGCTGGCTGGCCCGGCTGCGCTCCCACAGGCCGATCAGCCACAGGCCGGTGAAGCCCCGGCGGGCCAGCGTGTCCAGCTCCTCGTCCGGGATCTCGTCCAGGCGGCGAATCCAGCGCCCGTACTGCTTGGACAGTTGATCGAGCCAGACGAAGGTCGTCTTGGCCATCAGCACCACCCGTGGCATCCAGTCGCTGTCGGCGCTGAAACGCTCGTACTCGTTCTCCAGGCCGCCCAGCCCGGGGCCGTGGGCGACGGGCTGGGCGCCGGCCGGGTGCATTCGCATCCAAAGCGCGACCTCTTCTTCGTGCAGCACGTCGAGGGTCACGATCAGGCGGTCGAGGAAGGGGGTCAGGATCAGCCCCCACCGGGAGCGCATGTAGCGCAGCTGGCCGGCCAGCGAGTTCGGCTTGACCAGGGCCGGGGCGCGCAGGAAGTCCAGCAACGTCAGCTCTTGAGGCCCGAACGGGGGCTGCTGGGCAAAGAAGGCCTGCAGGCCGTCCGTGACCTTGTCGTAGGCGGTCTCCCGAGACAGGCCGGTGTCGTCGAACAGGTCGTCGAAGGGGCCGAAGGCCGGGTTCAGGTTGGCCAGCCAGAGAAGGAGCAGCTCCTCCAGCGCGATCTGGCGGTTGGCGACGCCCTCGCTGGTGTCGGCCAGGTAGTCGGCCGGGTCTCGACCGTCGCGAGCCACGGCCAGCGGGGGGAACTGGTCGACGAACTGCAGCAGCGCCTCGTCGAGCCTGCCGGCTCCCAGGTCTGCCTCCAGCGCCAGCAGGGCATCGGCCATGACCCGGTGATTGACCGTGCGGCGGTAGATCTCGATGGCGTGGTGCAGGATCTCGTCGATCAGCCCCATCGCGTTCAGCTCGGCGGCGTGGACGACGCGCTCCGGATAGCGCTCGCGGTCGCAGCGCTCGTTCATCAGCCGGGCCAGGGCGCGAGCCGCCGGGAAGTCCGGGATGATGACGTTGCCGGTGGTCTGGAAGAGAGCGCTGTCGAAGCCGTACCGGCCCCGCGCCGCCTTCGAGACGTGGAATTCGAATGCCACCGCTAACCAGCTCCGAGCGTTGGCGCCGACGCTCTACCCGATCCGCCGGGGCCTGCGCCCGAGTCTAGCAGGCCCTCGCCCCGCCTCTCATCACATCAGGTAGCGGACCCACAGGTAGCCGGTCGAGATCAGGAGCGATTCGAGGACTACCACCGAGCCGTACTTGGCGAAGTCGAAGAAGCGGATTGGGTAGCCGGCCCGCTTGGCCAGGTTGGCAACCACGACGTTGGCCGAGGCGCCGACGATCGTCAGGTTGCCGCCCAGGCAGGCGCCCAGGGCCAGCGACCACCACAGCGGCTCGGCCGGAAGACCGGACCGGGCCAGTTCGTCCACGACGGGGATGGCGGTGGCGGTGTAGGGGATGTTGTCGACGACGGCCGAAGCCACGGCCGAGAACCACAGCACCGAGACCGAAGCCAGCGTGGCGTCGCCGCCCGTGGCATCAGCCAGCGAACGGGCGACGCTGCCGACGATGCCGGTGTGGACGATGGACTCGACCAGCACGAAAAGGCCCACGAAGAAGAACAGGGTGGACCACTCGACCTCAGTCAGGGCCTCGTGCGGGTCCACCCGGCCGGCCAGCATGAGTACCGTGGCGCCAAGCAACGCGATCGTGGCCACCTCCACGCCGAGGGCGGTGTGGAAGAGAAAGGCCAGGATCGTGCCGCCGAGGACAATCATGCTCACGACCAGCAGCCGCCGATCGCGGATGGCGCGCCTGGCGCTGAGCGACATGACCACTGCCCGCTGCTCACTGTCGACGGTCATGTCGCCGCCGAAGAAGAGGCGCAGGGTGACGATGAAGACGACCAGGATCAACAGCACCACCGGGCCCAGGTTGAAGAGGAAAGCGCCGAAGTCCAGGCCGGCATGCGAGCCGATGAGGATGTTCGGCGGGTCGCCGATGAGGGTCGCCGTGCCGCCCACGTTGGATGCCAGGATCTGGCTGATCAGGAACGGGTACGGCGAGACGTGCAGCATCTGGGCGATCGAGAGCGTCACCGGCGCCAGCAGGACGACCGTGGTGACGTTGTCCAGGAAGGCCGAGAGAAGAGCCGTGATCAGGGCCAGGATGACCAGCAGGCGAAAGGGCTGTCCCCGGGAGAGCTTGACCGCCCTGATGGCGACCAGCTCGAAGAAGCCGGTCCTGGCCAGCACGCCGGCCATGATCATCATCCCGGCCAGCAGGAAGATGACGTTCAGATCGATCGCGGCAAACGCCTCGTTCTGGTCCAGGACTCCCAGCGCCACAGCGCCCAGGCCGCCGGCCAGGGCGATCAGCGTCCGATCGAAGCGTTCGGTCGCGATCAGCCCGTAGGCGACGACGAAGATGGCGCCGGCGATCCAGGGGTCCATCGCTCTCCTAAGGGGTCGGCTGGTGAGCGGCTTCGAGGGCTTCGCTGTAGATCGCCCCGCCGTTGATGCGGCGGGACGGTGAGGACAGTATGGACAGGTCGGCGACCAGGCGCCGCTCCAGGCCCGCCTCCGTCGCGGACTCCATCAGTCTGGCCGCCCGGGCGGCGCACAGCAGCAGCTGCTTGGTCTCGACCCTGACTGGATCGTCCCAGAACCAGCCGTCGCTGGCGAACATCGCCAGGCGCCAGCGCTGCGCTTCCAGGATCGTGAGAAGCGCGTCCCGTTCGTCGGGCGTGGCCCCGGGGAGATGCCGCTCCCCGAACGCCTCGGCCGTCTCCGCCCCGAAGACGACGTCCACGTACTCGTCCCTGGCCTGCCACAGCGCCGCCGGCTTCATGAAGCGTCGCACCCGCTCCTGGGCCAGGATGTCGATGCCTGCCGCCAGCCGTTCCAGGGCGGCCCGCAACGGCCCCTTCCAGCGGCCGTCGGCGGCATCGGGACACTCCGCGGTCCAGCGGGCGACGCCGTGGTGGCAGCTCCAGGAGGTCCGTTCCACGATCCTGGCTGCGGGCAAGGTCGGCGGCGGCGTGGCGCAGATGACGCGCCCGATCGTTGTCACGTCGAAGGGGCGGGCCGGCGTGTCCGGGCCCGGGTTCACCAGCCGCGCCAGGAACAGGTCGCGAAACTTCTGGTGGTGGCCGTACAGCTCGCCGTCGGTCGCGATCAGGGCCAGGTACGGCGTGCCGTCGGCGAGGCCGGGGCCGGTAAGGCGGGGAGCGACCTTGTCGCGGGCGAAGGCGTCGGCGTCGATGGTGGCGCCGCCGTCAAACGAGACGGCACTCGAGAGAGCGGCGTCGTAGAAGACCACGGCCAGGGAGCGGCCATTCCCCAGGTCCACCCGGTAGGGGCGGCGGGTGTCCAGGCGCGAGCTGGCGGCCTGCCAGGGTGCCAGGATCGTGTAGCGGATGCCCTCGTCGGCCAGGATGCGCAGCGTCGGCAGGTCGACTGCCGTCTCGGGCAGCCACATCCCGGTCGCCCGTCGCCCGAAGCGCAGCTCGAAGTCGCGCAGGCCCCAGCGGATCTCGGTCCGCCGGTCGGCCATGGAGGCCAGCGGCAGAATGGTGTGGTTGTAGGCCTGGGCGATGCCGTTGCCGCAGGCGGCGTCCGGGTCGGCCGGGACGCCCGCGGCGTCACGATCGGCGGCCAGGAAGCCCTTGTAAGTAGCTGGGTCGTGCTCGGCCAGCCAGATCGCCAGCGTGGGCCCCAGGTCGAACGAGATGCGTCCCAGGTTGCCCTGCTTGACGTTGGGCTTGTAGCACTCGGCGTCGATGCGGGTATTCCAGTCCCGGAACGGCGCGGCGCCGGCCTGGGGCGCGATCTCACCGCTGAACGGGTCCCGTCGCTCCGGCTGGTAGAAATGGCCGTGGACGGCCAGCAATGATCGGTTCACCTGCCCGATGGTACCGGACAAAGGCCTGCGGGCGGGAGCAGTCTGCCGGCCGACGCTTGCGGGAGGCCGGCGACATCCCTCGATCGCTACTCCGCCAGGGTGACCCGGAGCATCCTCACCAGCGCTTCGCGCTCGGCCTCGATGCCCTCGCTCAGGCGGGCGGCGAGCACAACCGGGCGCCAGGCCGCGACGGCACCAGGGTCGACCGCGCGGAGCCGCCGGTAGCTGCGCAGGTACGAGCGCGCGAACAGACGCCGCACCGCCGTCACGGCAGATCTCTCGAGAATGCCGGTCTCGCCGGGGATGCGGGCCTCCGTCAGCAGGTAGAGCGTTCGGGCTACGTCCGCCGCCGGATCGCCGCGCGTGACCGTCAGCCAGTCAATGGCCAGCGGGCCCGTGGAGGTCATCAGGACGTTGCCCGGGTGCATGTCGCCGTGGCAGATAGCGTCTCCGTCGGGCAGCGCCGCCAGTCGTGTCCGGGCGGCGGCTTTCATCTCGGCCGGGAGGGCTTCGCCGGCGCGCTCCATCTTCTGCTCGAGGTGACCGCGCAGGTCGGGCAGGCCGGCTCCGGAGGCGTTGTGCATCGAGGCCTGCAGCCCGGCGAACTGGCCGGCCAGGCGTCCGGCGAGCCAGGGTCGCCTGGCCAGGGTATCCATCATCGACCGCCCCTCGACTCGCTCATAGACCAGCCCGAAGCGCCCCTCGACCCGTACTGTCTCGTAGAGCCGGGGAACCGCCAGGCGGGCGGCCATCGCGATCGCCATCGCCGCCGCTTCAGCGCGGCCGATCCTCTCGGGCATGCCGGGCCTCAGCAGCTTCAAGATCCTTCCGTCTCCCCAGGCGAAGACCTCGGCCGTTCGGCCAGCGGCGATCGGCTGTGCCAGGGCCACGCGCTCCTCCTCCCTAGCGGGATTCCTCGGAGGATCGGTCGACCGATTGCACGGCCCGGAAGCGGATGGCCCGCGTCGTGCTCTCGCCCGGGGTGAGCGAGACCGGCCAGCGGGCCAGGAGCGAACTGCCCTGGTAGACACGCTCGAAGCCAGCCTCGGAGTTCGAGACCGTCTCGACCGGGTACCAGGTCAGGCGGGCGGCAGGTTCGACCGTCAAGCCCACCTTCACCCCCTCGTGGTCGTTTCCGAAGGCCAGCCTGGTCGCGGACTCCAGGTCTCCCGCGCTGTCGTGAGAGTCGTGCGTCCCGTCGGGCAGCTCGTAGAAGGCTGCCGGATTGTGGCCCCCGCCGAGCATGTTGAAGTTCCATTCGACGGCCAGCTCGAAGGCGAGTTCCGTCTGGCCCGTGTTCTCGAGGCCAACCACCAACTCCAGCGTGGGCACACGGCGGCTACCGCCGAAGGCGAACATCTTCTCGACGGTCAGCGATCGAGTGTGCGTGTCGGCCCGGACGGACCTGCCCCGTCGCACCGCGCCGCTGGATCGCACCGCGCCCAGCCGTCGAAGGGTGGCGCTGCGGTCTGTCAGGTCCGCGACCTCGAAGGGTTCCTCGGCAAAGTCGCCCAGGTCCTCCCAGTCGCCCGCTGCCAGCTGCTCCCCGGTGGGGGCGCCGTTCGATGCCAGGAGGTGGATCAGGCCGCTGCGGCGCTCGAAGCGATCATAGTGCAGCAGCTCCACCAGCCCCGGCTCCTTGACGCTGACAATCTCGTGGATCGTCTTGGGTGCGCCGCCGGGTTCGCCCTCGGCTGCGCCCTCTTCGGCGCTTTCCGATTGGGGCCGGCCGGGCGACCGCCCCGCCGCAGCCTGCTCGTGGTCGATCAGCTGGGCGTGGTAGGCCTCCAGCCGCCGCCGCATGACCGACACCAGGGCCATGCGGCTGGCCCGCAGGTCCCAGGACGAGACGTTCGCCCCTTCGGCCGGTTCGACAACCAGCGTCTGAGAGGGAGTGGTGACGAGGATCTCGTCGAGGGCGTCGAGGTCTGTGTCCACCAGGCGCGCCCCGTAGGGCTGCCCCCCGGCCGCGGCCTCGGCGGTGTCGGCCAGGTCCTCGGCCGCGATCAGGTGCGACAGCGTGGCCATCCTCATGTGCGGGATGTATATCCCACCGAAGAGCCCGTGCCAGTAGCAGTCGTTCGACTGGCCCTGGTAGAGGTGATCCAGGGCCCGTGCCCGCGTGGCCCCGGAGGCGGCCCCCGCGCCCGGGATCCCTGCCGCGGCGTCGGCCATGGCCGCGACCTTGTCCGAGGCTCGCAGCATCTGCTTGTGGAGGTCGTTGATCTCGCGGTAGCGGGCCGCGAAGTTGCGCCAGAAGCCGCCGCGCAGGTAGCGGGCCGCGGGATCGCCCTGGTCCCGCGCCTCGGACAGCAGGCGGACGAAGACCGGCGCCTCATCGGGCGGCAGGACCCACTCCGTCATCTCCGTGTACGAGCTGTCTGGGACGTAGACCCGGGTCGTGGGCGGATGACTCTCCAGCCACTCCGAGGGGGTCAGCATCGTCAGCCAGTCCGCGCCCTCGACCGCCTCGAACAGCCGCTCCACCCAGCGGTCGTTGGTCCAGCAGTACTCGTAGGTGCCCGGCCACGAGCCGAACTTCTCGCCGTCGTCGCCCATGAAGCCCAGGAAACGCCCATCCGGCGTGACCCGCTTGCGCAGGTAGGCCATCAGGTCGTTCACCGGCTTGAACGGGATCAGATAGCGCAGGCCCATCTCGGTCCCGAAGACCGTCAGCCTCCGCCCCCGATCGTCGGTCGTGAAAGCCGTCCACATCTCGTCTTCGGGGATTGAGGCGGCGCGCAGGTGGTTGTCGTCGACTATTGTCCAGGCGTAGCCCGCCGCCGCCAGGTCGTTGGGCAGAGACGGCTCCCAGACCCGTTCGGCCAGCCATGCCCCGGCCGGGCGCCGTCCGAACAGGGCTTCCAGCTCGTCGGCCATCCGGACCAGCTGGCCGTGACGGTCGCGGTCGGGCAGGGTGACCAGGATCGGCTCGTAGTAGGCCCCGCCCACGACCTCGATCTGGCCCCGGTCGGCCAGGGCGCGCACCCGCTCCAGGGCCTCGGGCCGGTTGGCCGCCAGCCACTCGATCAGGGGGCCCGTGTAGTGCAGCCCCAGGCGGATGGCGGGATGGCGCTCCAGGGCATCGATCATCGGCTCGTAGGCGTGCTTGTAGACGTCCTCGATGACCCAGCCGAAGTTGCCGACTGGCTGGTGGTTGTGGATGACGAGCGCCAGTGAGACGCGACCGGACACGCTCAAGACTGACCGGCCTCTGCGGGCTTCGCGTCTGCGTCGCCCGCGCCGCCCGTGGCGGCCGTGGCCGCCTGGCCGCCTGCGGCGGCCTTCTTGACCCCGGCAGCGGGCAGGTACATCTCCTCGACGTACTCGTGCATCATCCGCAGCGTGGAGAACTGCCAGAGGGTGCTGGCCATGGAGCGGCGCATCTGGGCCACCCAATCGGCCGGGGCTCCGGCTTCGTCGCGCGCGTAGTAGAGCGGCACTACGACCTCCTCGAGCAGCCGGTAGAGGTCGTGCGCGTCGGACGCGTCCTGGGCCCCTTCGTCCGGGTTGGTTTCGCGCCCGCCGATGGCCCAGCCGTTGTCGCCCGTGTAGCCCTCGTCCCACCAGCCGTCCAGAACGGAGAGGTTGACGACGCCGTTGACGGCGGCCTTCATGCCGCTGGTCCCGGAAGCTTCGAGGGGCCGGCGGGGGTTGTTGAGCCAGACGTCGACGCCCTCGACCATGAAGCGGGCCACTCGCAGGTCGTAGTCCTCCAGGATGAAGACCCGGCCGCGGAGCTGCGGCATGCGGGACCGGGCGAAGATCTCCTGGATCACCTGCTGGCCCGGGCGGTCGGCCGGGTGGGCCTTGCCGGCCAGGACGATCTGGACGGGCCGATCGTTGTCCCACAGCAGACGCGACAGGCGGTCCATGTCGGAGAAGATCAGGGCCGCCCGCTTGTACGTGGCGAAGCGCCGGGCGAAGCCGATGGTCAGCGCGCCCACGTCCAGGACCGATTCCAGCTCTTCCAGCACCGCCGGCGCCTCGCCGTGGCGGGCGAACTGGTGGCGCAGCCGGTTGCGGGCGAAGATCATCAGCTCCAGCTTCTGGCGCTGATGGGCCTCCCACATCTCGGCGACGGGGATCCTGGCCAGCTTCTTCCAGAACTGGCCGGCCCCGTCCGCGGCGTCGAACTCTCCGAGGCGCGCGTCGAGGTAGTGCTCGAGCAGGCTGCCCACGGGCTGGCCGACCCAGGTCGGGACGTGGACGCCGTTGGTCAGCGGCATGATCGTCTTGCCGCCCAGGCCCTGCCAGGTGTTGTTGGCCGTGACTGCGTGCAGCTTGCTGACCCCATTGGCGGCGCTGGACAGGCGCAGCGAGAGAGCCGTCATGTCCAGCTGGTGAGAATCGCCGTCCACGCCGCGGGCCAGCTCCAGGACCCTGTCGACGGGGATTCCGCCGCTGCCCGGCTTGCCGTCGCCGTCGCACAGCGGCCCCGCCACGCGCCGCACCAGGTCGGCGTCGAAGCGCTCGTTGCCGGCCGCGACGGGGGTGTGGATGGTGAAGACGGAGTTCGACCGAACGCGAGCCAGGGCATCCTCGAGAGCCGTTCCCTCGGCGACGAGGGTTCGGGCGCGCTCCACCAGCAGGAAAGCGGAGTGGCCCTCGTTGAGGTGCCACACGGCCGGTTCGATGCCCAGCGCCCTGATGGCCCGCACGCCGCCGGCGCCCAGCACCAGCTCCTGGTGGAGCCGCATCTCGCGGCCGCGGACGTACAGGATGTGGCTGATCGGCCTATCCGACTCGTCGTTCTCGGGGATATCGGTGTCGAGCAGCAGAACCGGCACCCGGCCCACCTGGACGCTCCAGACCGCGACCGTGAGCTGCCGCCCCGGCAGCTCGAGGTGAATGGTCAGCGGATTGCCGTCGAGGCCGACGACGTGCCGGATCGGCAGGCGGGTCAGGTCGAAGTCGGGGTAGGCGTGCTGCTGATGGCCGTCGGCGTCGATCGTCTGGCGGAAGTAGCCGCGCTTGTACAGCAGGCCCACGCCGAGGAAGGGCAGGGCCATGTCGCTGGCCGACTTGACGTGATCGCCCGCCAGGACGCCCAGGCCGCCGGAGTAGATGCCCAGGCTCTCGTGGAAGCCGTACTCGGCACAGAAGTAGGCGATCGGGCCCTTGACCGAGGCGCCGTAGTGGCTGTCGAACCAGTGCTTGCCCTCGCCGGCCATGTAGGCCTCGAACTCGGCCAGGACCGCCGTGCACTCGGCCATGAAGGCGGGGTCGTCCAGCAGGGCCGGCCAGGCGACGGGCTGGGCCAGGACCTCGATGGGGTTGCGGTAGCGCGACCAGGCCAGGCCGTCGATGCGCGAGAAGAGCGACCGGGCTCGAGGGTTCCAGCTCCACCACAGGTTGTAGGCCAGCAGCCGCAGGCCCTCCAGCTGAGGAGGCAGCCGGAAGGATGCGCCCGGTAGAGTGGGAACGGGGACGGGGTCCATCTGGCGGCATTCTAGCCCACGTCCGGGCCATCCTCGCCGGCTGTCTCACACCTCAAGGGGTGGGCAGGGGGTGCCTTCGTTGCCTGAGCCGACTACCATGGCCGGGACACGCCTAGTGCGCGCGGTTGCGCCGGCCGGCGGCAAACCAACATAGAGGAGCCAAGACCGGATGCGCGTCGTTTTCATCAGCGCCGAGTGCGAGCCCTGGGCCAAGACCGGTGGACTCGGCGACGTGGTGGACTCCCTGGCGCGTGCCATCTCCTCGCTGGGGGCGCGGCCACCAGACCCCGACCGCATCGTCGCCCCCCAGGTCTGGGTCGGCACCGGCGCTGTCATGGGGCCGCCGCCCGAAGGGCTGGAAGGCCTGATCGACAAGCCGGTCGAGGTCTTCCTGCCGCGTTACCGGGACACCGAGGTACCGAAGGGTGCCACCTCGTCTCCGCTGCGGGTGCCCGATCCCACCGCGCCCGACGGGGCGACCATGGTCAACCTGGTCGAGTTCGAGGCGGACGGCTACCGGGTTCGCCTGATCGACCACCCGCCGGCCTTCGATCGAGAGGGCTACTACGGCGACGACGACGGCGACTACCCGGACAACGGCTGGCGATTCGGCCTGCTCTGCCGGGGGGCGATGGAAGCCCTGCTGGCCGACGATCGACCTCTCGACCTGATCCACCTGCACGACTGGCAGTCCACGCCGGTCGCCCTCATGCGCGACCAGATGTACGCTGCCTACTCGAAGATCCACGGCGCGGCGATCATGCTGACCGTCCACAACCTGGCCTACCAGGGCTGGCTGTCGCGCGACCAGATGGCCGGCTTCGCCACGGCGAACGAGATCTCGCACCTTGTGAGCCGCCACGCTGACGGCATCCTGCTGTTGCGCGAGGCGATCAAGCGCGCCGAGTTGGTCAACACAGTCAGCCCGGCCTACGCGGCCGAGGTCCTGACGCCCGAGGCCGGGATGGGCATGGAGAAGGTGCTGGCGGGCCTCGGGCACCGCTTCGGCGGCATCCTCAACGGCCTGGACGTGAAGGTCTGGAACCCGGCCACCGATTCGGAGCTGGCGGCGCCCTACTCGAAGGGCCGCATGAACGGCAAGGCCGAATGCCGGCGGAAGCTGCTGGCGGAGATAAACCTCGACCCCGAGGACGACGGGGCGGTCATCGGCATGATCGGCCGGCTCGACCCCCAGAAGGGCTTCGACCTGCTGGCCGCGGCTGCCCCCGACCTGCTCGTGGAAGGGGCGAGGATAGTGGCCCTGGGGACCGGCGACCCGCGGGTCATGGCCGAGCTGAGGAAACTGGCCTCGCAGCGCCAGGACCGGGTGGCCGTGGTCGAGCGGTTCGATCGCGCCCTGGCCAGGCGGATCTACGCCGGGGCGGACCTGTTCCTGATGCCGTCGCGGTTCGAGCCGTGCGGCCAGGGCCAGATGATCGCCATGCGCTACGGCACGCCGCCGATCGTCAGCCGCACGGGAGGCCTGGCGGACACCGTTGTCGACGCCGACGCCTTCCCGGATGAGGGGACGGGCTACGTCTTCGACGAGCCGACGGTGCCCTCTCTCCTGGACGCCTGCCGGCGGGCGATGTCCCACTTCCTGGCCGGGGGTTATCACTGGCAGGAGATCCAGGAACGGGGCATGGCCATCGACTGGTCGTGGGAGTCTGGCCCGGCCGAGCAGTACGCCGCTTCATACCAGCGGGCCGTCTCGCTACGCAAGGAGCACTCGTGAGCGAGCCGGACGAGCCACCCGGACTGCTGGTCCTCGGCGCGGGCGCGGCGGGGTTGACCGCCGCCCTGACGGCCGCCGAGCAGGGGGCCCGCGTCCTGATGCTGACCCGGGGCCACGCTCCCGACTCGGCGAGCTGGCACGCTCAGGGCGGCATCGCCGGGGCCATAGGCGACGACGACACCGCGACCCTGCACGCCGTGGACACGGAGCGGGCCGGCCGCGACCTGTGCCGGCCCAGCGCGGTCATGGTCCTGGTGCGAGAGGGGCCGGAGCGGGTCCGCGAGCTTATCGCCCTGGGTGTCCCCTTCGACCCGGAGCTGAGCCTGGAAGGCGGGCACTCCCGGCGCCGCGTGTCGAGCGTCGAGGGCGCGGCGACGGGCTGGGCCGTGACGTCGCTCCTGGGGCGGCGGGCAGCCGCGACGAAGGGGATCGAGGTCCGCGAAGCCACCAACGTCCTGGGGCTGTGGACGGAGAGCGGACGGTGCCTGGGCGCCATCACCCCGGACGGCCCGATCGCGGCCCGGGCCACGGTGCTGGCCATGGGCGGCGCCGCGGCCCTGTGGGCCCGCAGCTCCAACCCCGAGGGACAGGTGGGCGACGCCATCGCCGTCGCCCACGCCGCGGGCGCGGCCGTGGCGGACCTGGAGTTCATGCAGTTCCATCCCACCGTCCTGGTCGGTTCGCGTTTGCTGCTGACCGAGGCCCTGCGAGGGGATGGGGCGCTGCTGCTCAACGCGAATGGCGAGCGCTTCGTCGATGAGCTGGCGCCCCGCGACGAGGTGGCGCGGGCGATCGTGGCCCAGGGCGAGGCCTGGCTGGACCTGCGCGAGATAGATCGCGGGCGCTTCCCGGGCCTCATGGCCGAGATCGTGAAGGCGGGCTACGACCCGGAGCACAAGCCGGTGCCCATCTCGCCGGCCGCCCACTACACCATCGGCGGCGTGGTCACGAACCTGGACGGCCGGACCGACCTGGCCGGGCTGTACGCTGCCGGCGAGAGCGCCAACGTCGGCATTCACGGCGCCAATCGCCTGGCCTCCAACTCGCTGCTCGAATGCCTGGTCTTCGGCCGTCGGGCGGCCCTGGCCGCGCTGGGCGAGCCCGCCCTGCCGAAGAGCCTGCCGAAGCCGCCGCCGACGCCC
>Ga0307422_1000987_pt1 | contig 15072 bp, 12 predicted proteins | sample SalMarWE160290MG_FD_202153 | JGI IMG/M metagenome (GOLD analysis project Ga0307422, IMG submission 202153) | Salt marsh sediment microbial communities from the Plum Island Ecosystem LTER, Massachusetts, United States - WE1602-90 | ecosystem: Environmental > Aquatic > Marine > Intertidal zone >...
GGATGATCAGGTCTTCGCTTCTTGAGAACCGTGAGCAGTGATTCCGCCCGAGCGAAGTCCTCCACATAAGAACAACTGATAGCATCATTCAATAGCGAATCGATTTCAGGCGAAAAATTAGAAAACAGCAAAAACAAGATAATCATATTAAAAATCCCTTCCTTCTCCGCTAAACACGTTCGGATAATCTATATTGAACTTATTTTTATAATAAATCTTCTGAACCCCTAAAACCGCCGCAAAAAGCGGAATTATTACAGGAGTTATAAAGAAAACAATAATTGCCAGTATTCCGGGAATCGCCCTAAAAGAAAACAGGATAGATTTTTTTGTGCGTTTAATATAAGCAAAAACAAATATCGGAAACGCCAGACCTGCCCCTATAAGACATATATACCCTCTTTCTCCTAAGAAATAAGCGGTAATTATAGCCGATAAATCGAGAATCACCGCCAGCAAAAGAGTTTTTTGTTTTCCTAAAAAAACACCGGTCGTAATTTTGCTTCCTTCTCTATCTCCTTCTATATCCGGAATTGTCGTGTTTACAAATACAGCCGCAACAGCGAAAAAATACGGAATCGTAACAACAAACATTGAAGCCGAAGGTTCTGACGTAGCCAGCCATCCGACTATCAAAGCAAGTACACCATATCCCGCGGCATTCCAGATAATATCCAGGAAAGGTTTCCCTTTTGTCTCAATTTTAGGAAGTGAATAAGTAATTCCCAGAAAAAGAGAAACCAGGAAAGCGAAAAAAATATCCACGCCGAGAAAAAAAGATACTGAAACAGATGTTCCGAAAAGTATTATCATTTCTATATACGCGTATTTAAGAGGAACAATTTCATCGGAAAGCAAAAATAATTTTTTGTTTTTCTTATCCGATTCTCTGTCGACTATCTGATTAAAAATATAAACACCCCCCATAAGCATTGTGTATAGGATAAAAGCGATTACCGCCCTCGAGGAAATCTTTCCTTCGGCGTGATGAGCTCCAAGAAGAAAAAAAATCCATAAAGGGAGAAATAAAGTGGGACGAAGCAGCATAAAATAATCCATCAGGAGGAATTATAAATAATAAAAATCAAAAGTCAAGGTATATCAAAAAACACAGGATTAATTGCACAGCAGGCTTCGCAGAGAAAAAAAATAAGGAATGTCTTTTTACTCCATCCAATCCAATTTACGAGCGAAGTTGTTTTCTTAACTTCCCGAATATTTTTCCGCTCTTTCCAATCTTTCGCCTATCGGCGGATGGCTGTAATAGATAAGCCTGACCCAGAAATTCGGATAGGCGTTGGAAAGATTTCTGTTCGCCAGACCCGCCATCGCCCTTTTAAAAGCGTCCGGATTTTCCGAGAGTTTGAGCGCCTCATCATCAGCCTGATTCTCGAACCGGCGAACCATTGCGTTTTGCAAAATTTTTAAGAGGGCTAAATCTATAAGGCTGAGAAATAATAAAAACATGGGGAACAGAGCGATATTGGCCCTGACACCCGTTAAAAAATCGGGGAATAAAACGGTAAAAATAAAATGCAAAAGATAAAAAGAAAATAGATTAAAAAAAAGCCCGGTGAAAATCATCTTGGGCATATGCGCTCTCCTGTAATGCCCGACTTCGTGCGCCAGAACTGTTCTTATTTCGTCCGGTTTCATATTGTTTATAATATTATCAGTTAAAATAACCCTTTTGGTTTTGCCCAGACCCGCGAGCATCGCGTTTTCTTTTGTGGTCGTTTTGCTGGTGTCTTCCCTGAAAAAACCCTTGATTCTAAGACCTCCTTTTTCCAGAATACCCCGAAGAGAACTTTTCAGTTCTTCATCTTCTATCGGCTTGTATTTATGAAATATGGGCATAATCCACACCGGAAAAATCATGGACATAACAACCGAAAAGAAAACCATAAAAAGGGATGCCACCAACCACCACAAATCATTATATTTTTGAAACATGTATAAAAGCGCCCCGAAAATCAGTATACTTATAACTAAAGAAACGAGGAAACTTTTCGCATGTTCCTTGAACCATTCCCTTCTGGTCTGGTTGGAAAAACCGTATTTCTTTTCGATAACAAATCCCGAAAGATAGGATAAAGGGAGACTGATAATCTCCTGCGAAACCGAGTAAATAAACATATAAATAACAAAAACAAAAATAACAGACGAAAAGATGTGCCAGTTCGCAATCTCGGAAGATAATCCTGAAAAATAAAAAAATAGATTAAAAACACCGGATAGAAGCATACTCCACAAACCAATTTTACGATTGGTCCATTCGTACACTTTCGCTTTTTCCTGTTTTTCCCTGTCCAGTAAAGGATGAATCTCTTTTTCCATGATTTATTACTAAGGAAGATTATAAAAAAATCAAAAACCGCAAGGGGGGAATTGACCGCAAAGACGCAGAGACCGCAAAGTATAAGAACAAGTTAAATGATCAAATTGTCGAATGGTTAAACCGCCCTTCCCGCGCCTTTAAGATTTTTCTATTTCACTATTTTTTAATTCTAACCATTCAATTTAGATTCGGAGAATCTATGATATTGCCACAGATTAACACTGATTTTTCATAATATTTTTTTCTATCTTGTCAGAAAAGAAAAAAAGCATATTATTTACAAAATGAAAAACCTTCAAGAACAAGCTTTTTCTCTTCTAAAGAAAAACATAAAAAAAGGATTCAGTAAAAATTTCAAAAGAAATTATTTTTACCTCTCTCCCGATTCGGTTCATTTTCACCAGTGGTTCTGGGATTCGTGTTTTCACATAATAGTGATGTCAAAATTCGACCCCGAAATAGCGAAAAAAGAATTCGAAACCCTGACTTCAGTTCAGCAGAAAGACGGTTTTATACCCCATATTATTTTCTGGAAATGGAGGCTTAGAGACCGTTTTCAAAAATGGTGGCAGAAAGAGGTAAACTCGAAAAAGACCAACCTCTTCACAGCGGAAATTCAACCTCCTGTGATAGCTCTCGCTCTTCTTGAAATTTATAAAACCACAAAAGACCTTGAATTTGTTAAGAAAAACGTAGAAAAAGTAGAGCAATATTATCTTTATCTCAAAGAAAAAAGAGACCCGGATAGGGATGGATTGATTTCCATAATAACACCAATGGAATCCGGCATGGACTTATGCCCGCATTATGATATTCCTTTCGACAACACAAAACACGACCCTCTGGTAACAAAAAAACACATAACGGAAATACTTACCCGATATAAAGAATGGAACTGGGATCTCGACAAAATCTTCGAATCGTCTCTTTTCGATGTCGAAGATGTATCTTTCAATACCATTTACTGTCTGGGTTTATACGCTCTCGCGGAATTATACGAGGAACTGGACAAAAACAAACAAAAAGAAATAGAAAAATGGGCTAACAGCGTTAAAGAAAGTTTGACCCAAAAATGCTGGTTCGATGATTTCCAAATATATTTCAGTTTATTTCACAGGAAAGGCTCTGAAAACCCGATGAAAGTAAAAACAATTTCCTCAATATTTCCCTTAACTCTTTCTATTCCTGAACTTCATATTAAATCTTTAGGGGGACACCTGCAGAGCGAAAAAGAATTCTGGAGTCCTTATCCCATAACCAGCGTGGCTATGGACGAATCTTCATTCGGTCCTCTTACCGACACCCGTTTTATATGGAGAGGAACGACATGGATTAACACAAACTGGTTTCTGGCAAACGGACTCGAAAAACAGGGATATACAACTCTCGCAAAAAAAATCGCAAGAAAGACAATTGAACTAATAGTAAAATTCGGTTTCTGCGAATATTACGATCCATTCGACGGACACCCGGGTAAAGCTATGAGAAACTTCGGCTGGTCCACTCTGGCAATCGATTTTGTCGACCTATTGAATCGAAACTCATTATGATTCGGTCACTCCGAATCGGTTTAATAGTTAAATGGGAAATTGTTTAATTAGTAAAAAACAGAAAATAAACTTTGTGTTCTTTGCGTCTCTGAGGTGAATTTTTCTTGTGATAACCAGAGTAATCTGTGGCAATATCATAGATTCTTCGAATCTAAGTTGAATGGTTAGAATTAAAAAATAGTGAAATAGAAAAATCTTAAAGGCGCGGGAAGGGCGGTTTAACCATTCGATAATTTGATCACTTAACTTGTTCTTATACTTTGCGGTCTCTGCGTCTTTGCGGTGAAAAAATCTTATGATAATCTGCCTGCCCTGTGGAATAGAAACTCATCATGCAGTAACTTCTATTCCCTTGGGCCTGCCCCGTAGGGAAGTATGACTGTATCGGGGTATGGAAGAATGACTGTTCAGGGTGCAATCTGCGGTTATATTTGAGGTCGGGCGGGGATTAAATATAAGAAATTTTGCCTTTTTCTTTTCGAGTGGCAGTTCTTCTTTCCCGTTCCTGTTCGCGTTCCGCACCCTGTTCTTCTTTTATCCCCTCTGACAACACAGAGTCCCAGAGTTCGGCGCCCTCTTCAGAAAGAGCTTCACCAAAATGGAGAGAAATCTCGTCCTCGACTTCCTCTCCCGCCATCTTTTTATTAATAATTTTAATTTTTTCCTTCACATCCGCAAAATCCTTATCTATCTTAATGATTTTCTTATACTGTTCGACAGCATCTCCATATAAACCCTGTTGAGCGTACAAATTACCCAGATGGTAGTAAAATGCTGTTTTTTGATCTTCCCGAAAATTATTATTTTTTATAACCAGATTATAAATATCTTCCGCTTTCTTTTTTTGATCCAGAAGTTCATAACAAATCCCGAGCATCTCTAAGGACTTAAGCCTCCAGGATTTCTCTTTCATCGCTTTTTTAAATTCTTCTATAGCTTCTTCAATAAGATCCATTTCCTTGTAGGTTATACCGAGATTAAAATGCGCCGCATAATCCGTAATATCAAGTTCTTCCCTTGCCTTATTTTTAAACTCTTCTAAAAGACTTTCAAGCGTGGGAGCCTTTACATCCGTCGACTCTTCCTCTAAGCTTAACTGCTCGCTGACTTCAGCCTCAAATAACCCTTCGAAATCCGGAGCCCTTCCAACTTTCTCTTTTTCTGTTTCTTTCTTTTTACCTCGGACTTTTTCAAGAACTGGAGAATTCGGATCCAAATTCTCGATTTTATCCAGAATTTTTTCCGCCTCAGAGTCTGCTTTCTTAGCCTTCAAACACTCATAGAGGGAAAAATAAGCTTCTATTGCTTTTTCCGTGCTGTTCATCTTCAAAGAGCTCTGGATCATTTTCTGGCGGCACATTATGTTGGATGGCTGTAAATTTGCTATCTTATTAAATATTTTGTAAGCACCGTTATAATTCTTTTTGTTAAAATTAGCTTCTGCTGCTTTAATATAATATTCTACCGCCTCCTCTATCGAACCAACAGATTCATAGAGTTCAGCAAGATTAAACCAATCCTCCCATCCCGAAACCGCTACTTCTATATCTTCTTCGTGAGATACGGGCATTTCCTCGAAAAATCTAATTTCTTCTGTTATCTCCGTTTCCTCTTCCTTCTCCTCTACTTCCAGATCGAATAATTTCTCGTTGCTTTCAAGAAAAACTTCGTCTGGTTCTTTTTCGCTTTTCGACACCGCTTCTTCAACCGCTTCGAGAAGTTGAATTCCTTCCTGCTCAAACTCCACAACTAATTCTTCCGGAACCTTCTGCTTTTTTACTTCTTCTTTTCCTTTTTTCTCAAGGGTTACAATCTTTTCCTTTTGGGAAGCCAGAGCGGATATCCGGGTCTCTATTCGTTCCATTTCCTCAACTCTCCCCTGTTCTTTGAATATACCTTTTATCTCCTCCAGCTCCGCGGTCAATTCATCAAACTTTTTTTGATTTTCGTAGATTTCGGCAAGTTTCAAACGAATTCCCAGCTTCTTGGGTGTTATATTGACAATTTTCCTCAGGTTCTCGAGAACCCCCTCTATATCTCCTTCTTTTTTGTATAACTCGGCTAATTCCTCGTATGCGGTTACAGCATCTCCTAAAAGACCCTGTTTTTCATACAAAAAAGCGAGTTCATGTTTAACCAGCAATTCATCTTCTCCGAACCGGAGCAACATCTGAGCTATAGCTGTGGCATTCTGGTAATACTCTGCTTCCCTGTACTTTTCAAGAGCTTTCCAGTAAAACTCTACCGCTTTTTTCTTATTTCCCGATTTATTATAAAGGCTGCCTAATTCCTTTAAATTATTCGCGTCATCGGGTTCTAAGCGATAAATTTTTTCGAGGCAATCAATCGCCTTATCAGTATCTCCCTGAACTTTTGCTTTATTCGCTTCATTTCTTAAAGCTGTAATTTCGTTACTTTTTAACATTTTCTTCTTTATTGTCTCTGTCGAACATAAGCTCTTCACCCACTCTTTTGATTATTGATTCTTCCACAATCTTTTTTTTAAGCAACGCTCCCTCTAAAAGAGCATTATCGCAAATAACGTTAATCAAACGAGGAACTCCCGACGTAAAACCATATATAAGCTTAAGCGCCTCATCACTGAATATCGTTCCTGTGGCTCCGGCCTGCTCCAATCTGTAATTCACATATTCTCTCGTAGAACTGAGAGTAAGCGGAGGAAGGCTGACAACAGTCGAAACTCTCTGCCTTAATGAAATGTTATCTTTTATCTTTTCATACATATCACCCATTCCGCTTAGAATAATTGTTACCAGACGATAACCCTGAAGTTCTAAATTTAAAAATCCTCTTATTTCTTCCATTACTTCAGAATTTGTGATGTTGTTGGCTTCATCGATAAGAACTACCGTTTTTTTGTTCGCTTGCTGCCTGCGCTCGAGTTCAGCTATCAATTCCAATTTCATCTCCGTTCTACTTTTAGAATCAAACCTCATCCCGAATAACTCTCCCAATTTTTTGTCAAACCAGATCGCGGAAAAATCCGGCTGAGTAAGCGTCATAAGACTCACGGAATATTTTTCCTCTTCAAGATCGACGAGAATTTTCCTTATAAGTGTCGTTTTACCACACCCGATACTGCCTGTTAATAAACCCAATGCTCTATTCTTTTTTATAACGTGTAATAATTTAACGAGCGCCCTTGTATGCTCGGGACCGCTGTAAAATAAATTCGGATCGGGAATATCTCCGAAAGGTTCTTTTTTTAATCCGTAAAAAGCTTCATAATTCATCTATTTTCTCCTATAGAAAAACAATTCTCTTTTCCTTAAAATCGTCCCGCCCGGGGCTCCCTTCGCCAATTTTCACTTTCGACGTTTCTTCCGTTCCTTTCGCACCTTCCGCTCGATCTGCACCGAGAAGTTCTCTAACATTTTTAAAATCCGGATTAATTCCATATATTTCTTTTAACACATCTTTTCCAGTCTCTACCTTCCCTGAATCTCTCAGAGATTCATACAGGGAGTATAATTCTTCCAACTTTTCTTCTTCCTCCAATTCTCTTGCCAGATTAAGAGACTCCTCAAAAGAGCCCTTTTCCTTCAGTAAAGAAACCAATAATCTTTTACAATTATGAGAATCGTCCAGCTCTAAAATTCTTCTATAATTAGCTTCTGCCTCTGTAAGCATATTTTCACTATGAAAACCTTTCCCCAGAGCATAGCGGAAATCGATTTCATCCTTTGGGGCTTCAGGACAAAATTCTCTCAATTTTGAAAGAATATCATCTTTTATGTCTTTGAATACAAGATCTTTTATCTTACCGTCTTCCGGATATCTTTCTTTCAGGGTTTCCAAAACCTGCCGCGCCGCTTCACCGTTACCAAGGTATGAATAGTACTCAAAAGCTTTAATGTAATTGTCTTTTGCCTCATCGGGAGAACCAATCTCCCAGAGCAGTTCGCCCATTTCAAGGAAAGAACCCGCGTCGAATTCTCCGTCTATTTCAATTTCTACCGGACTGAGTATCTTTTTTATTCCCTCCGGAAAATCTGCCGAAAGAGCTACAAGGGCCCCGACACTACCCCCGCTCGCCAGAAATTCCTCTATATACTCTTTAACCTCTCCGTAAAAACCTAATTCCGAATACTCTTTTATAATTTTGGTGAGATATTCCAGATTTTTACTCTCTTTATAATCCTTTACTGCCTTAACTATTAAGTTAACGTTTTCTTCTATCAAAAATAACCTCCTAAAAACGCTTTCTCTATTAAAATAAGTAACTTACGCTAAAAAGTCAAGTGTTAGGGGATTCTACAATAGCTCTAAACTGACAATAAATATCTTTTAACGCAAAACATATGAAATATATAATAAATTTACGATTGGAATAAAAAAATCAAATATCAAAATGTAAAATTACAAATCAAAGTTCAAAAATGAATAAAAATTCTTCAATATAGCATATGAAGGTCAAAAAACTTTGCATTTTAATATGTAATTTTGATTTATAAATTTTAATATTTAAATTCCCATAAAAAGAGAATTAGAGAGAACCAAATTTTAATCAATCGATTATCTAACAAATATTACGATAATAAAGGGAACAACAGAGTAAGCCATAAAGTAGTAATCTTTTAAAGAAAACCTGAACTCATTGATCATTGTCCTTTTTTCCCCGACCTGGTAAGCTTTAGCGTGAAGTCCGAGAGCTAATTGTTCAGCCCTGATAATAGAGGAATGTACAATCGGAAAAACAAGTGAAAAAAGGTCTTTCCCCATTTTTATATAACCACATCTCGCTTTCTGAGCCAGAACAGCCTTTTTGCTTTCTCTGAACATAAAGGGGATAAAACGAAAAACAAAAATCATAATCATCGGAAATTCTCTTAAAGTTTCAGATTTGAAACGAAAAAAGAAATTTGATAAACTATCGGCAAGATCAAAGGGAGAGGTTGTAAAACTAAAAAGCATAGCGCTTAAAACGAGGAGAAAAATACGTGCGGAAAAAAATATCCCCTCATATAAACCCTCTGCGGTTCCGTTTAGCACACCTATTTTAAACAAAATCCGCCCCGGAGTTAAAAAGAAATGTAAAATAAAAGTCAAAAGAACCAACGGCAAAAATGGGAAAAACCCTCTAAGTATTTTCTCCGGCGGTACACGGGAAAAGAAAAAAGGGATTATTACCAATAAAAAAAGCAGTATATAAGCAACGGCACTATTTACAAATAAAACAGCTATAAAACAAGTAAAAACAAAAAGCAACTTGCTTCTCGGATCAAAAAAATGGACTAAAGAATCCCGAGGATAAAAAGCGAGTTTCACTTATTATCAAGAATGCTTTTTATCAAACCGAGGAATAGCGGAGAAGGGTTTTCAAGACGGGCTTTAAACTCCGGATGTGCCTGTGTGGCGACAAAAAAAGGATGATCGGGCAATTCCATAAACTCCATAAGAGATTCATCACCGGGCAATTTATGAAACCCGCTAAAAACAACCCCGGCTTTCTCAAATTCTTTCACATATTCAGGGTTAACTTCATATCTATGTCTATGTCTTTCAAGAACAGCTGGTTCTCCTTTCTCTAAAAGACCAAGTCTGAAATCTTCCTTTATTTCTTTTATCCTTTTTGCATCGTACTTTAATCTCCCTGTCCTCTCATAGCATTCGAAAACTTTCGTGCCCCTCCTCAATTGTGCAGCATAAGCTCCCAATCTCATGGTAGCGCCGATTCTTTCTTTCTCAAGAAGTTCCTTTTGCGTACCATGAAATTTTATGACTTTATACGGCGTCTCGGGGTCCGCTTCCACAGTATTCGCCCCCTCAAACCCTATAACATTTCTCGCGAACTCGACAAGCGCGAGCTGCATACCCAGACAAAGACCGAGATAGGGAACTTTGTTCTCCCTCGCGTATCGAATACTTTCAATTTTACCCTCGAATCCTTCTTCCCCGAATCCTCCGGGAACTATTATACCATCTACATCTTCAAGAACACCCGTACCTTCTTTTTCTATCTCCTTGGAATCGACCCACCTGATATTGATTCCCACCTTATCTCCTGCTCCCGCGTCTATAAGAGCTCTGGAGACGGAAATATAAGAATCCTTCAAAGAAAACTTACCTATATCCAGATATTTGCAAACCATTGCCACATTAACCTTCATTTTGGGATTCATCATTCCGTCCAACAACTCGAGCCACTTGCTCCAGTCAGGTTTTTTTCTGGGAGAAAGGTTTAATTTACTGAGCAGTTTCTTCCCCATATTTTCCTTCTCAAAATTTATGGGAACCTCATATATACAATCGGTATCCGGTGCAGATATAACATAATCTGTTTCTATATTCGCGTATGTTTCAATCTTATTTTTTCTTACAGGGTCGAGAGGCGTTCTCGCTCTGCAAAGTATAATATCGGGGAATATACCGTGTTCAGCCAGCTGCCTTATAGCCTGCTGAGTAGGTTTGGTTTTCATTTCATCGATATGTGACGGAACGGGAAGATAAGAAAGCATAACAATAGCAAGATTTTCTTTTCCTTCCATTCGGATAAGACTTCTTACGGCAAAGAGAAACGGCATATTCTCATAGTCGCCTATGGTTCCTCCAATTTCCACCACACAAACGTCAAAACCTTCCGAAGCTTTCTTTATCCTTCTTATAATTTCCTGAGGAATATGAGGAATAAATTGAACCGTCTGACCCAGATATTTACCGGCACGTTCTTTATCTATTACGCTCTTATAAACCTGACCGGTAGTAATATTATTTTCCTTCGGAATATCTTTGGAAAGAAACCTCTCATAATTTCCAAGATCCTGGTCTATTTCTCCTCCATCATCCGTCACCCATACTTCACCATGCTCGGTGGGCCTCAGAGTCCCTGCGTCGAAATTTATATAAGGGTCGATCTTAACAGCAGTGGTTGAATATCCGTAATTCTCAACTATTTTACCAATGGAAGATGTAGCAATCCCCTTGCCGATTCCGCTCAAAACTCCACCGACTACCACTATATATTTAGAAGCCATTTAAAACGTCTTTCCGTTAAAACAAGAAAACTTTATTCTTTCTCCTCTTCTTCCGGTTCTATTTCCTCTTCGTCCTCCGGCTCTATATCCTCGTCCTCATCCCCGAACTCTTCATCTTCACCATCGAATTCATCCTCTTTCTCCTCTTCCTCATCGAATTCTTCTTCATTTTCTTCATCGTACTCTTCCTCTTCGTCGTCATCATAATCTTCTTCATCTTCAACTCTCGCTTCGATTTCAATCTCATCAACTATTTCTTCTTCCTGAGGATCGGATATATTCTCCTCTTCATTACCTTCCCCATCCTCTTTTTTCTTTTGCAATTCATCGTATTTTTCTTTCTGTTCTTTTAAATATTCACGTTCTGAAAGCACTATATTCCTCCTATCGATATCGATTTCGATAACCTTTAATTTTAACTTGTCTCCCAGCGAATATCCTTCTTCAGGCTTCCTGATGTTTTTCTGGACCAGATGAGAAAAAGGAACAAAACCCTTCAAGCCTTTACCAAGAGAAACAATTACCCCTCTCGGAAGTAACTCAAAAATAGTTCCTATAATATTGCTATTCACGGGATATTTCTCGGCAAAAATCGTCATAGGGTCATCCTTGAGCTGTTTCAAACCGAGCGAAATACGCCTTTCTTCCTCATTTACTGAAAGCACCTTACACTTTATGGTTTTTCCTTTATCGAGCACATCCCGCGGATGATTGATTCTTTGAGTCCAGGACATATCGGATATATGAAGAAGTCCTTCGACCCCTTCCTCCAATTGAATAAAAGCTCCAAAAGAAGTAAGATTAACAACTTTTCCTTTAACCACAGAACCCACAGGGTATTTTTCCGCTACTTTTTCCCATGGGTCCGGAACAGCCTGACGCAATCCAAGAGAAATCTTACGTGCTTTCTCATCCACTTCAAGAACTATAGCTTCCACTTCCTGCCCGACTTTCATCACTTCTGAAGGATGTTTGATATGTTTCGTCCAGGACATCTCGGAAACATGAATAAGTCCTTCTATACCCGACTCGAGTTCGACAAAAGCGCCGTAATCGGTAAGAGAAACAACTTTTCCTTTAACCTGATTCCCAATCTGATAACGATCCTGAACGTTTTTCCAGGGATCAGGTTTCAACTGTTTTAACCCTAAAGACACTCTTTTCGTATCCTCATCCACTTCTTTTACTAAAACCTTAACGGTATCTCCAACTGAAAGCATTTCCGAAGGATGATTTATTCTCCTCCAGGACATATCCGTTATATGCAGAAGCCCGTCAATACCATCTAATTCTATAAAAGCTCCGAATTCTGTAATATTTTTAACGGTCCCTTCCACAACATCCCCTTCTTTTATTTCTTCCAGAAATTCCTTAACCTTGGCATCATGCTCTTCACTTAACAGAACTCTTCTGGAAACAACTATATTCCTTCTTTTAAAATTAACCTTTATTATTCTGACATCGAATTTATCTCCTATTTCGATATCTACATCCCGCGCCGGTTTCAAATCGATTTGAGAACCGGGAAGAAAAGCCTCTGTCCCGAATACCTTTACCATAAGCCCGCCCTTAACTCTTCTCACCACTTCACATTCCACCGGAGTATCTTCCTTATGGGCTTCTTTTACCTGATCCCAGACTTTTATAAAATCCGCCTTTTTCTTTGAAATGGTTGCGAGCCCGCGGCTGCCTCCCGTATCATCGAGATAAACATCGACGACATCTCCTACGGAAAAGTTCGAAACGGAATCGAAATCATCAATAGGTATTATCCCTTCCGATTTTAACCCGACGTTAACCAGAACTTCATTATCGGTAATTTTTACTATTTTCCCTTTAACCAAACCGGTTTCCGGTGCTTCGCTTTTAAGAGACCGGTCAAGCAGCTTGGTAGCCTCTTCTTCGCTTATAGGTTCAATTACAGAATTTAACTCTTCGTTCATGCAGTTCTTCCTCCTTATTTGTGTCAATTTCTTTTAGTTTCTTGATTACTCCTTTAATAATCCAATCAGGGGTAGAAGCTCCTGATGCCACACTTACCCTTTCTGCATCGGTAAACCACTCTTTTTTTATTTCTTTTTCTTCTTCTATATGGTATGTCAGACAACCCTGTTCTCTCGCGATAGCGGCAAGCCTGGAAGTGTTAGCGCTTTTTTTTCCTCCTATTACTATTACGACATCGGACTTTTTCGCGAGTTTTTTGACTTCTTTTTGCCTCTCGCTTGTAACATCACATATCGTATTAAAAATCTTCAACTCCAGAACTTCCGGCAAAAGACAATCTACAACCCTGTTAAGGTTATCCTGTGATTGTGTCGTCTGCACAACCAATCCAACTTTACTGCTTTTTATTTTTAAATTTTCAATAGAATCTATCACATGAATCTTGCCTTCGGTCCCGCCTACAATACTTATAACTTCCGGATGTTCCCTTTCACCTATAACATAAGTTTCGTAACCTTCATAAACAAGCTGTTTCGCTCTCTCCTGGGCTTTTTTTACGAGCGGACAGGTGGCGTCCACTTCTTTAAGATTTCTTTCTCTTATTTTGTTTAATACCTCGGGATGAACTCCGTGCGAACGGATAATAACGTACCCGGTATCGATTTCCGAAAGACAATCGACAGCTACTATTCCTTCTTCTTCCAATTTCTTTACAACCTGAGGATTGTGTATAATATGACCCAGTGTCCAGACTTTTTCTTTCGTTTCCCTTCTGACCTGACGCGCTATTCTTATCGCTCTTTTCACTCCAAAGCAAAAACCCATATTCTTCGCAAGATTAATCTCCATTAAGTCAACCCCTTTATTTTTTCCATAACCTTCTCTGCAAATTCCATGGCGTTTTTAGAATCAGGCCTCTTATAATCAGGATAAATAGGCCTACCGAATTTCAAAGTAAAAGGAGTCTTACGCAGAAAATGATTTAACATCGATTCATGTGTTCCGGTAATCAATACGGGAACCACAGGAGCATTGGTTTTAATGGACATGTACCCAACTCCCGGTCGAGCAGAAAGAAACTCATTGGTTTTGGATCTGCTTCCCTCCGGAAATATAATCACGGCTTTACCTTTTCTTAAAAGTTCGACAAAAATCCTCATGGTTTTAACACCCGGATTTTCAGTATCTACAGGTATAGCATGAACGGTCTTTAAAATCCATGAAATAAATTTGTTTGCAAAAAGCTCTTTTTTAGCAAGAAAAAACACAGGTCGGCTCGCTATACAAGAACCAACCAACGGAGGATCGTAATTGGAACGATGATTCGGGGCTATAATAACTCCTCCCTTTTCAGGAACATTTTCCGCACCTTCTACTCTCAGGCCAAGAACTTTAAAAAAAAAGTAAAAAAGTAACCGACCAACCTTATAGGGTTTCGACGCCTTCATGAAGTTCTTTTATTTTCGAGATAACAGTGTCCACCTGCTCATCGATAGAAAGAGAACTTGTGTCCAGCAAAATTGCGTCATCGGCTTTTTTCAGAGGGCTTTCTTTCCTTCTGGAATCGTGATAATCCCTTCTTTTCAGATCTTTTTTCACTACTTCCAGGTTTTTCGATTTATCCTGCTTTTTTCTTCTCTCTGCTCTTATACCTATATCCGCGTCCATATAAAACTTCAAATCAGAGTCGGGAAAAACCACAGTTCCTATATCTCTACCTTCGATTATCGCATTTTTGCCATCCACTATCTTTCTCTGAATACCCACCAGGTATTTTCTCACTTCTTTTATCTTTGAAACAGGGGTCACAGCCTTATTAATTTCGTCCGTGCGCAACTTATCACTTGCGTCTTCACCATTAACTATCGTTTTCTGTTCACCATCAATTTTTTTAATCTCAATACTCAACTTATCTAAAATCTGGATGACTTTCTCCTCATCATCGGGATTTATGCCTCGTTTTAAAATAAAATAAGCTACAGCTCTATATGTGGCGCCGGTATCGAGGTATAACCAACCCAGCCGCCTTGAAACTTCTCTGGCTGTGGTCGTTTTACCCGAACCCGATGTGCCGTCAATCGCAACTACAAATCCCATAAATTATTATATAACTATATAAAAAAAATTCAAGGTGTCAAGTAACATTACTTTAAAATTTGTTAGTGCGTTAGAGCGTGGGTGTGTTGGTGGGTTTTTTAAAACAGCCCAACAGACTAACCGACCCACGGACAAACAGATTTATATG
>Ga0307422_1000988_pt1 | contig 15066 bp, 13 predicted proteins | sample SalMarWE160290MG_FD_202153 | JGI IMG/M metagenome (GOLD analysis project Ga0307422, IMG submission 202153) | Salt marsh sediment microbial communities from the Plum Island Ecosystem LTER, Massachusetts, United States - WE1602-90 | ecosystem: Environmental > Aquatic > Marine > Intertidal zone >...
CGGTACTGGGAGAGGAAGCCTTCTATCTCTGTTTCCAGGGCCTCGGTCAACAATTTTCTGGCTCCTGCGCGTAGGACATCGGTTATAGGGTCATCAACAAATGGCTCTGGCTTTTTAAAGTCAAGTACGTTATCTTTGCTCATAGTGTGTGTATCCTTTCTTTTGAATGTTTTCATTTCCCGGGTTCTTGGTCAGTTCCCGGAAGGATACACCACCTAATCTCTCAAACACAACTTTTGGTTATATCTCTGGATAAAGAGCCGTATTTCTGATCTAGGTTTTGCTTATTCCAGTAATGATAATGCTGAAAGGTTAAAAAAGGGGAAATGAGGTGTCATATCGGCTCAAGGTAGATATTTTGGTTTTCGCGATTATTCTCACAATCGCTGATTGTTCAGGATCGATCAAACGCATGGATTTGGCGGCTGAAAGCCGGGCGCCAAGAGTCCTGGGCGGCCCGTGCGAATACAAGCAGTATAAAGGAAAGGCAACGATTGTCGCCATTCGCAAAAAGGAGATGCCCGAGAATTATGGCAGACCATCATATGAAAGCCATGAGGTGAAATTTTCCTTTTCCCCTGAGGAAGAAATAAAAGAATCCTATGGGAAGGTTGAAGGAAGGGAATATAGAATGATGCTGAACAATTCCTCGTATCCCGGACCAAAGTTTTTAGAAAAGTATGAGATTGAAGTAGGCAAGAGTTTTGATTGTTATTTGAAGGTGATTATCAGGGGGACCTGTACACCGGTTCTTTTCGATTTTCCAACCATTGATCTCAGCGATTATTTTGAACAAAAAAGATAACGAGAGAAAAGGAATACTGTGAAAAAGACGCTCTTACGGTTGTTGTTAGGCCTCGTTCTGGTTGCAGCCTTTGCCGGGGCTGCGTGGTCGGATGAAGGCAAACAGACTCGCACCATCATGCATCCTGATAGGAAAACCCTTCAGAGATGGATACAGGATTATGAAACAGCGCCTAAGGCTTATATAGATAAAAGGCTCAGTTTCAGCATACAGCTTGGAGGTTCACGCAGTCTGCTCAGTCACCTGAAATACACGCCTTCCGAGCGCGATCAGGGAAGTTGCGGCAACTGCTGGGCCTGGGCCGGGACCGGGGTGATGGCGATCGCCCTTGATGTTGAGGAGGACATCTTTGACCGCCTCTCGGTGGAATTTATAAGTTCTTGCAATACAGCAAAAAGCTGTTGCGATGGCGGATGGTTAAGCGATTTAGCGGATTTTTACGCGTATAAAGGCTATACAATTCCGTGGTCCAACACCAATGCAAACTGGCAGAATGGTGATGGGTACTGCAACGTTCCCTGCGGTTCGATTGCCGTCTCGCCCAGTTACGGTATTGCCTCCATTGAAGAACAGACGGTCGAAACCCATGATGTCGGCCAGGCAACCGCCATCGCCAATATTAAAAACGTTCTGAACCAGGGCAAGGCCGTTTGGTTTGGATTTTTCCTGCCCACTAAGGGCGACTGGGAAAGTTTCTATGATTTTTGGGATAACGCAGACGAAGACGTTATCTGGAATCCCGATTACTCATGCGGTCATACCTGGGAGGAGGGGTATGGCGGCGGGCACACAGGGTTGTGCGTGGGTTATAATGACGATGACCCGGATAATTCCTACTGGATAATGGTAAACAGTTGGGGCATAACCCCGGGCCGCGAAAACGGGATTTTCCGGTTGGACATGTATATGGACTATGACTGCTGGTTTTACGACTGGGGATATTATTATAGTTTCTACTGGCAGACCCTGGATATCGAATATGGCGCTTCTTCTTTAGCGCCTAGAGTCACCACGAATCCGCCCACTTCAGTAACCTCCAATTCAGCCCAGTTACATGCCACGGTCAATCCGAACGGGAAAAGCACGACCTACTACTTTGAGTATGGGACGAGTGCAAGGTATGGATCGACCTCCGATTCTCAGTGGGCAGGTTCAGGAACAACCGATGTCCCGGTATCTGCCGCCATAACAGGGCTTACCCCCAACACGATTTACCATTATCGGATTGTAGCCACAAACAGCGCCGGGACAGGCTATGGGAATGACCAGACCTTCACTACCACCAAAGTAAAGGACATGCCTTGGCTGAAGTTACTGCTGCGTAATGACGGAGGCTGAACATATAAGGATACCTTTGTCTTGGAAGGTATAGTTTTTGGAGGATGAAATAGAATTAGACCCGCTTACGAAGCCATAACTGAAAAAGGAGGATACGATGAAACGAAAGAACTTAATTTTAACCTTATTAATAGCACTTGGTGTGGTTCTATTTTCTGGCGTAAGCGCAAGTGCCGGATGGTTTATCTGTACGGTAGATGTGGCTGGACCCACCCAGTCAGGTATCTATGTATGTTTAACGGATACATCATATCCCCAGGCTTTTAAACAGAAGTGGTTTAGATGTTCGGATAACCTTTCAAATGAAATGCTTGCTACAGCGCTGACAGCCATGACGAATAACATGAAAGTCTCTGTTGAGGCTGATTCCGATCAGGTCTATGGCAACATAAATATCATGTATCTTCTCAGCCAAGAGTATTAGCTTGCAGCTTGTCATCCTCCCTTTTGACGGCGGCCATAATGCGGATTTGGGAATGGCTGAAGAAATCAAGGGGAGGATGCCGGGATAGACTTGATGAATATCCCGGCGCGGAGAAAATGATGACACATCAGCGGGCGCTCTATCCAGCACATGCGGCAGCCAAACCAGCCTGGCTGGTTTGGCTGCCGCATGTGCTTGTGGCTTGCTGGCTGCTCTATCTCGGCGCTTCGATCTGGCAGCATGTCCTCTACAGCGTGCAGCCCCCTCTTTATGATCCACTCGGCTATATTCAGAAAGCCCTGCATTTTTGGCAGGCTCTCGAACGGGGAGAGCTGTTTAATCCGTTAAACATCGACCCTGTGTCTCGGCCACCGGGTACTATTCTTATGTCTTACCCGTTCGGGTTTACGCCCGATTTTCACGGATATCACTTCCGGTCTGTTTTTCTGCCTATCCTGAGCATTGTCGCAGCCGTCTATATCGTGGCAGGACTGGCCCAACTAAAGGCCTCCGGATGGTGGGTGGCAGCCATTGCTCTTTTGTGTTCCTCCCTTCCTATGTTCTATCATTTCGATTGGATTGAAGGCCTATATTGTACAAGCAGATGGGGTTTAGTCGACAACTTTCAGGCAGGTATTGCCGCCATGGGAACTGCGGCAACGGTGAGAAGCCTGATGAAACGGTCATTCCCATGGCTGATATTCGGGGCCTTGCTGGCAGCCTTTACACTTTTAATCAAACCATCCGGCCTGATGATTATGGCCCTGACGGGATTGATATGGATTATGTTTGTTGCAGCGGATTGGTTCCTGGGGTCGAAACACAAATCCCATGATCATTCTTTGCGGAGATATGCATTCAAGGGCGGAGCAACTATTTTAATCGTTTATAGCTGTATCACTGCCCTCTGCATCTTTTCAGGTTATTTTTCTAAGGGGAACCTTGGGTATGCGCAACAGGCATTGGAAGTAATGCGCGAAGTGCTCCAGATCCCATTTCAGCAAATCCTCGCATTGTTTCACAACAGTGCTGGGGAAGCCTTGCCGTTATGGGTGATTTGGGTGGGTGTGCTCTTTATGTATCGCTTTCTGGCTGTCAGGGAAGGTAACAAGCCGTTGCCGGTCGGGGTATTGGTGCTGTTGGTGGGTAGCCTGTTCGCGTGGATTTTAGGGGCGTGGTATTGGCTCATAGTACAAGCGGGCGGCAGCCAAATCCGGTATTTCTACCCCTTCCTGCTAATGGGGGTGGTATGCATGATTCCTGTTGCTTTTTATATTTGGCCCCGGGTCAACCGGCCTATTCGTAACATAGCAATGGTTATATGCTTCTTGCCGGCCCTGAATATTGGGGGATTGCTGGCTGCAGGCGATAGTCCGTCAATCACCTGGCAAAAGATAGCTGGGGTCAGTATTTCGGTAGGAATAGGCAGGGAAGAGGTGCGGCAGGCAAATACCTTTCTCCATGAATTGAGAAAAGTAAAAAAGGATGCGAGAGTTTATTCTTTTTCAAGCGGAGTGCCCTCCTTCATATTTGAAAATGTGGGAATGTACGAGGAAATTATACATCCGGAACTGCCTGTTTTTCATGTAACCATTCCGCTGGATTGGGTGCGTGGGTTTGCTGTCCGCGTTGAAGAGATACTATCCTGCGATTATATGCTTACCAGGAAAGTCGGGAGTTCGGACGCAGGCAGCTTGTTGGCAGTTAAAAAGCTTGATTCATTTGGCGCCGAAACCTTGGCTTTTGAGATTTGGTTATCTACATTAAATGCAAAGTCTGGAGTTGAGACGGTTTCAGATGGTCAGGCATTGTGTTTGCTGCGCATTGTTGACAGAAATGCGCTTAATCACGCTATTGACGCATTTGTTTCAGCCTGCTCCTGGCGTCCAGAGTTTGTTGCGGCAAATCGGCCGGTATGGTGGAGCGCAGAGGAAGTATTAGACCACTTCGGTATTTTTGCTGCTGAAGAAATTGACTTTGGGGGGATATATAAACTGCATGCATTGTCGATTAGCCGTATCTCTGACGGGGTAAAGATTGAAGTCTGGTGGGAGGAACTTCGTCACGAAGCGGCAAACAACCAGCGCTCCATGTTTTTTCATCTTGTCGATACATCGGGTAAGATTATTTATAATAAAGAAATTGAGCTCTTCCCATATAGGCCTATGGATACAGAGAAAAGATGGCGTCATGGCGCGGTCCAATTTAACGGGGCGCTCTCCGATGGCAATCTGGCGTCTCTCGCCTTTGGAATATACCAGCCGAGCGGTCAGTTTCTTCTGCCTGATAAAAACATTCCGTCGGATTGGGAGGGGCGGCGTGTTTTAATCCCCTTGAGCGCAATTTAAGGAATTTATGGACAGGGAAGATATTTTCGCACAAGAACGCGAAAGTTACACCAGGCATCGGGCTGAGCATTGGGATAAGCTTGCCCGCCGCCCTTCCGGCGCTCTCACAAGACATTACCGCAATCGGGTAGCCGAGATTTATAGCCATGTTGCCGGTGAATGCGGCCGCATCCTTGAGATGGGATGCGGCCGGGGAGAGCTGCTTGGCGCCCTGAATCCACGCGAGGGTGTAGGGGTAGATTTATCGGAGCAGATGATTGGGGAGGCGCAGTGCCTCTATCCAAAATTTCAATTTATCTGCGGTGATGCCCAGACAATCGACCTGGGTGATCCAACCTTCGACATGATCATTTTGTCCGACCTGTTGAATGATTTATGGGATGTTCAGGCTGTGCTGACGCATATCAGGCGTTATTGCAGCGAAAAAACCAGAATCGTCTTAAACGTGCAGAGCCATGCCTGGGAATCCGTCCGTAATTTTGCGCAAACGCTTGGTCTGGTTACACCGGTAATGCCTCAGAACTGGCTTACGCCCATCGATGTTCACAATCTGGTCGAGTTGTCGGGTTTTGATCTCGTGCGACGTTGGGAGGAAATCCTCAGTCCTTTGAATATCCCGCTGCTTGCTCCGCTGTGTGATCGGGTTTTGGTCAGGATGCCTTTTGTGCGGAATGCGGCGCTTACAAATTTTTACCTATTGCGCATGCGCCCTCAAGCAATGAAGAGGGTTCCTTCGCCGACCGTTTCCGTGATCATCGCAGCCAGAAACGAGGCCGGCCACATCGCCGAAGTGTTGCGGCGTATTCCTGAAATGGGTTCTCATACGCAGATTATTTTTGTCGAGGGCAATTCCACCGATGATACGTATGATGTGATTAAACGAGCCATTGCCGATTCCGGCAGAGATTGCCGTTTGCTAAAGCAACAGGGCAAGGGGAAAGGTGATGCCGTACGTGCCGGGTTTGAAGCCGCAAAGGGCGATATCCTGATGATCCTGGATGCGGATATCACCGTTCCTCCCGAGGATCTGCCCCGGTTTTTCGATGTGCTGTCTTCCGGAATCGGGGAATTTGCAAATGGCGTCCGCCTCGTTTATTCGATGGAAGACGACGCCATGCGCTTTTTTAATGTCCTGGGAAATAAGTTTTTCGGATGGGCCTTTGGCTGGCTCCTGGGACAGCCTATCCGGGATACGCTGTGCGGGACGAAGGTTCTCTGGGCAAGCGATTATCGCAAGATTGCCAGAGGCAGAAGTTACTTTGGCGATTTCGATCCTTTTGGCGATTTCGACCTGCTGTTTGGCGCTGCCCGCCTTAACCTCAAGATCGTGGAGGTCCCCGTCCGCTACCGTGCCCGCCGCTATGGAGAAACCAATATTCAGCGCTGGCGGCATGGCTGGCTGCTTCTGAAAATGGTGGTTTTTGCCGCGCGGCGGATCAAGTTTCGGTGACGGTATAATGACTTTCTGGTCGGAAATACTGGCGCATCCTTTGACGAGAGGAATGTCCCTGGATGATCCAAGAACAACGGAATTGCGAACGCGCATTATCAGGGAAAAGGGTTTCCTGCGTCAGATCTATCAGGAATGGTACCGGCTGCTGGTCGGCCATATTCCTGAAGGAGGCGGGGCAGTCCTGGAAATAGGTTCCGGCGGCGGGTTCCTGAAGGAATACCATAAGGATGCGCTTGCTTCGGAGGTGTTTTTCACACCTCATGTTGATGTTGTTTTTAACGCCATGACCATGCCATTTAAGGAGGCATCTTTCAAGGCGGTTTTGATGGTGGACGTTTTGCACCATATCCCCGAGCCCGCGCTGTTTTTCAGCGAGGCGGCCCGCTGCACGGCGACAGGCGGTCGCTGCCTGTTAATAGAGCCGTGGAATACGCTTTGGGCAAGATGGGTTTATCAGCATCTTCATCATGAGCCGTTCAATCCCGATGGCGGGTGGAGCATTCAGGCCGGCGGTCCTTTGTCCGGCGCAAATGGCGCTTTGCCTTGGATCCTCCTAGAACGCGATTACACTCTTTTTTGCCGACGGTTTCCGGAATGGCATGTTTCGCTCGTTAAACCCATGATGCCGTTGGTCTATCTTCTGTCCGGGGGAGTTTCTCTGCGTTCTCTGATGCCGGCCTGGAGCTATCGATGGATTCGCCGCATGGAAAGGAGCATGGAGGGTGTGGAGCGCAAGTGTGGAATGTTTGCCTTGATCATTCTTGAACGCTCTTAATAGTAGGAAGGTGTCTCCGTGGCCATGGTATCCATCGTCATTGTCAACTGGAACGGCAAGAAGGTTTTGCCTATGTGTCTGGATGCCTTGTCAAGACAGACGTGGAAGTCATTCCATGTCGTGGTGGTTGATAATGGTTCAACGGATGGTTCCGCTGAATGCCTGTCCAGATACAACAGAGGGATCGAACTGGTGCGGCTTCCCTCAAATATGGGGTTTTGCCGCGCAAACAACATCGCCCTCCGAAGGATTGCAACGCCCTACGTTGCCTTATTGAACAACGACGCATACCCTTCCCCTCAATGGCTTGAAGCCCTTGTCAACGGCCTTGAACGCCATCCGGAGGCCGGCTTTGCCGCCTCCAAGCTGCTTTTTTATGACGCGAAGGGTTTTATTGATAGGGCGGGCGATGGGTACACAAAGGCAGGGGTAGGATACCTGCGTGCGAGATGGGCATCATATTCGGAGTATAGCGAAGAAGAGATGGTGTTTGGTGCATCCGCTGCAGCGGCGCTGTACAGGACTGAAATGCTTCAACATGTGGGACTGTTCGACGAGGATTTTTTCTTACTCCACGAGGACGTGGACCTGAGTTTTCGTGCTCAGCTCATGGGATTCAGATGTGTGTATGTGCCCGATGCAGTCGCGTACCATGGAGTAAGCAGCAGTATTATGCGCGACTCGCCGACATCGGTTTACTACGGGCAAAGAAACCTTGAATGGGTTTATCTGAAGAACATCCCTTCTAAAATAATGCTTAAAACCGTTTGGCTCCATATTATATACGGTATAGCTGCCTTCGCCTTTTTTGCAGTCAATGGCAGAATGAAAGAATTTATCAAAGCAAAGTGGGATGCGGCAAAAGGTGTAAAAAGGGCGCTGGAGAAACGCCGGCTTATTCAAAAGATGAGAAAGGTAGATGATCATTACCTGTGGAGCTTATTAGAAAAAGAGCAATTTTTGCCTCGATTCATAGGGAGATTGAAGAAAGTTTAGGGTTATATTGACTTCAGAATTTACCGATCAAGGTGTCGAGACCTTTGCATAACTCCTTTTTCTGTCATTCCGACCGTAGGGAGAAATCTTATTAATTCGCAATTGTTGAGATTTTTCGTCGCTGCCGCTCCTCGAAATGACAAATTCAAAGGTCTCAGTTCATCCGGGAAGAAATGATTGACCTGTATTGGCACCATCTTCCTAAAGATGCAGAAATTCAAATAGATATAGGATATAAATAATATAGAACATGAAGTCTTCTTTGGACATTATCATCGTTAATTATAATAGTACCGACTACCTTCTGAGATGCATCGGTTCGATCTATGATTCTCTGCAGGCACGGCCTTCAAAGATCCTTGTAATGGATAATGCCTCAAAAGATGGCGTTGGTCGCGTGAAGGTGGAATTCCCCCAGGTTATACTTACAAAGAATAGCCGCAATGTGGGGTTTGCTAAGGCAATCAATGCTGCGTTGAAACAAAGCGATTCGCCTTATGTAGTAGTATTGAATCCTGATACGTATGTCATGAATGGTTTTTTTGATAGCATTTTGAAATACATCGAAGAGAACTCGGATGTAGGGATTGTTGGACCGAAGATACTCGATCGCGATGGGTCAGTCCAGGGCTCTGCCCGAAGGTTCCCAACACCGCTTACGGGATTATTCGGAAGATCTTCGCTGCTGAGCAGGTATCTGCCGAACAATCCATTCACCCGAAAAAACATACTTACCTCCCGGATTGACGGCGGAATGCCCATAGAAGTGGATTGGGTTTCAGGCGCCTGCATGGTAGCGAGGAGAAAAGCCGTTGAAGCCGTGGGCCTGTTGGATGAGCGGTTTTTTATGTACTGGGAGGATGCCGACTGGTGCATGCGCATGTGGAATATGGGGTGGAAGGTGGTTTATTTTCCGCACGCCTCTGTTATGCATTACGTGGGCGTCAGCAGCGATAAAGCATTCTCAAGATCGATACTAGAGTTTCATAAGAGCAGCTATCGACTTTTCGATAAGCACAGTAAACCCTATTACCGGTTTTTGAAACCGCTTGCAATAGCCGGTCTCTCCCTAAGGCTCGGCTTTCTCCTCGCATCGAATGGGATACGGGTATGGCGTGAGAACGGCGTATTTGCGCAACGCCTCAGGCAAGAGGCGCTCATTGTTGAGAAAGACAAAAAGATAAGAATTCTACGGATGATAGCGCGGCTCAATATCGGCGGGCCTGCAATACACGTTCATTTATTGATTAAGGGCTTGGATTCTGAGAAATTTACGCACACACTGATTGCGGGAAAGGTCTCTCCAAGGGAGGGAGATATGGGCTACCTCTTTGATTCAACGGATCATAAGCCCATACTATTTCCTGAGCTTCAGAGGGAGATAAGCCTCAGCAGGGATATACGAGCATTCGGACGGATTTTTAAGACGGTATGGCGAGAAACACCGGATATCGTGCACACGCATACTTCAAAAGCCGGGTCGAGCGCCAGACTTGCCGTGCTTCTGCACAATCTTATTTCCAGGAAACGGATATACACGGTTCACACCTTTCACGGGCACGTGTTCGAGGGCTATTTCAGCAGGATGAAATCATTGATTCTCATGTGGATAGAGCGCCTGCTAGCCATGTTTACCGATGTGATCATCGCTATCAGCGATACCCAGAAAAGAGATCTAGCAACAAAGTTCCAGATCGCACCGCTTAGAAAGATAATAACCATTCAGCTTGGATTTGAGCTTAGGCCTTTTCTGAACAATACATTGTTGCGAGGACAGTTTAGGAAAAAATTCACCATAACCGAAGACACCCTGTTAATCGGCATCGTTGGCAGGCTTGTTCCCATAAAAAATCACAGGATGTTTTTTCAGTCTGCAAAGCAGTTTGTTGAGCAGAATCCCGGGCTGCAGGTGCAATTTATGGTGGTCGGCGACGGGGAGCTACGGGACGAGCTGCAAGCGTATTGCCGCCAATTGGGATTAGCAGACCTTGTGATATTCTGTGGCTGGGTAAAGGATGTGCATCTGGTCTATGCAGACCTCGACATCCTTGCCCTTACCTCCTTGAATGAGGGAACCCCGGTGTCGATTATTGAGGCGATGGCCTCATCAGTGCCTGTCATTGCAACCGATGCCGGCGGGGTGCTGGATCTTCTCGGCTCCCCTGACGGCATCCCTTCTCCGGATGGCTTTATCGTATGTGAGCGGGGTATTCTCTCAAGAAAGGATGACGCATCAGGGTTTGCCCAGGGATTGAAATACCTCGTGGATATTGATGCAATAAGCAAACACAGGCTTTTGGCTCAGGCTCGGTCCTTTGTTAAGAAGCATTTTTCCGAGGAGCGGCTCATACGGGATATGGAATCTTTGTATCTTGATCTGATGGGAAACAGAGGATAAAATCGCTCCGCGATTTTATACAGATATCATAGAGCACAACTACTGGATAACCGAAGGGTAAGATGGGGAGCTGAAATGATTATTCCTTTTCCAGAAATTCTTGAAGGCTTCATAGAGGCAATACCGTCAGGGTATCAGGGTGAAACCTGCTGTGGTAAAATGCCTGTCAAACGAGAAAGCATGGTCTATTCTATAGTGCTTCATGAGGGCAAAACTAACCGCATCAGTATAGCTAAAATCCTGATCCTTATATTGCCGCAAGATATCTTCAGCCGCATCTTCCATTTTGCTATCGGAATAGATTTTCTTGATCCGGGGGCTCGCTGCGATATTTTCCAGAAAGGCAATAGCTGGTTGATGTCCAATCGTACGGCGTATCAAGATATATGTTTCGGCGATGACAAGGTTCGTTGTTGTCAGATGATGGTAGTCTTTTAACAATTCTGGATAGATACTGATAGCCCTCTCATGATATTGGTCTGACTTATCTGCCAGAGAAAACCACGCGCCTGTATCAACAAATAAGGTCCTCTGCTCCATTGCATCTTCCCTATTCTTGGTATGAATTCAGGTATTCATCGTGTCTTTTGGCAATGTCTTTTTCCCTTGACGCTCCAAGGTTCATAATGTTGAGCGCCGGATCATTTTCCGCTGGGATAGTGGCAATAAATTGAGAGATACATGATCGTATGATGGCAGCCTTGGACTTACCGCTGATCTTTGATAAATGGCCAATGATTTTTTCTTGTTCCGGCTCTAGATAAATCTGAATAGGGACTTTGTTGATGTTTTTCATGATAGCATCCTTCATTATTTATGATATATATAAATATGCCCTTTATAAAAAAATTGTCAATCATAAAATCTGCAATTGCCGATTATATGCAGTCTTTGCTGGCTAAGTACACATATTTATAAATACGGTGACGTATTGTGCAAACTGGGTTTAAATATAATTCCTTGAAAAAATCCCCCCTCCGGGCCGGCGGCCTTACCCCCTTTCTTAAAGGGGGAATTTTTCTCCTCCCTTTTATAAAGGGAGGTTGGGAGGGATTTTAAAACGTGAGCGTATTTATGAAATACTGTACTAAGCCACCAATGAAAATGCAGCAGGAGTTTCTTCTTGAATAAGGATGATAGTTTTCTTGATTACTGGAATAGATTAACGCATGGGTCAACCACGAGAAAGATCTTCGGCGCGGCAACGATAATCGGCCTCTTTACCCTGGTAACTCAACTAGCTTCAGTTGCCAAGGAACTGACTATTGCAGCATGGTTTGGAACCGCTGATGACCTGGATGCCTTCCTAATTGCCTTTCTCCTTCCCACATTTGTCATTAACGTGGTGGCCGGTTCTTTCAACGCTGCCTTTATACCTAGGTTTATTCATGTGAGCGAAGAAAGAGGTCCTAACGCTGCTCAGGAACTTCTTTCAGGTATTATGGCCTGGAGCATGGTCCTGCTCATCATTGTCTCATTACTGGTAGCAGTGCTTGCCCCTTTTTATTTACCCATTTTGGGATTGGGATTTTCCCCTGATAAATTACAACTGACGGGATCTTTACTGCTGCTCTTACTGCCGGTGATATTCTTCAAGGGACTCTCTAATATCTGGGCAGGGGTGCTGAATGCAGGAGAACATTTCGCACTTCCGGCTGTAGCACCAATTTTTATTCCCTTATTTGCCGTTATGTTGATCCTAATAGGAGGAGAGGTCTGGGGTGTCTTTGCCCTTGTCTTTGGTACAATTATCGGTTTTGGAGTGGAAACACTTTCGATTGGATACGCACTTAAAGGAAGAGGCATACGCCTGAGGCCTCGATTCCGTTGGATAGATCCTGATATGAGGATCGTGATTGGCCAGTATCTGCCGGTGGTTGCCGGTGGAGTATTAATGGGGAGTACTGAGCTTGTTGACAAAGCCATGGCTGGAGCCCTCGCCTCAGGAAGCGTGGCTTCTCTCAACTATGGAAGTAGGGTTGTCACTATGGTTCTGGGGTTGGGAGCTATGGCTATTGGTACTGCAGTTTTGCCCTATTTTTCACGGCTGGTTGCACAGAGAGGGTGGGATGATCTACGAAGCACCATGAATTTCTATTTACGTCTAATCTTTACCCTTACTCTGCCTGTAGTAGTAGTAATCTATTGGCTTTCTGAACCCCTCACGCAGATTATTTTTCAACGTGGTGCTTTTACCGGTGAAGATACGAATTTAGTAGCCTCTGTCCAGGCATTTTTCTGCTTTCAGATACCATTTTATATTGCAGGTATCATGCTGGCAAGGCTCGTTTCTTCTCTGAGAGCAAATCATATTCTTATGTGGGCCGCATCAATAAATATTACTGCGAACGTTGGATTCAATATCCTATTTATCCATCTAATAGGTTTAAAGGGAATTGCCCTTTCAACATCTCTTGTATATATGATTTCATTCTTTTTTCTTCTTTATTTTGTGAACCGTATACTCAGCCAAAAAGTTATTAATTATCGATAAGATAAAACTAAAAGTTGATGTAAAGTATTGCTTTAGGTAGTAACCTATTATGACTATTTCCTCAAATCATCAGGAAAAGGTTTGGAGGCATTTCCAAAACATATCTCCGGAAACATTCGAGGGTGCAATGCCGCGTTTAGACTATATCATTAAAGAGATTTCAAAAAGAAAACATACACCTATCCCCCATGTACTCAACATAGGTGCTGGGGATGGATACCTGGAGGAAACTTCGAAACGACATGGTTGGTATAGCTACTCCCTCGATCCAGACGTTGATACAGTTAAAAAGCTTAATGAAAAAGGTATTAAGGGGCGTATAGGGTATATTGAGCAGATACCGTTTGATGATGAGAGTTTCGATTTTGTTGTCGCCTCTGAAGTATTGGAGCACTTGAAGGAAGGAACGCGCCGCAAGGCTATTGTCGAGGTTCTTCGAGTTATTGTTCGAGGAGGATGGTTTTTAGGTACCGTTCCCTATTGCGAGAACCTGCTTTTAAATCAGGTTGTATGTCCCAAGTGTGGGGAGGTTTTCCATCGATGGGGGCATGAAAAGTCGTTTGATATAGAGGCAATTCATAAAGAATTCGCAAACCTTTTTGAGGTTGTAAAGGTAAAAAGGACTGCTTTTGTTGTTTTTGAAGGGCGTTCAGCCGCTGGAAAGATTAAAAGCTTTATCAGACTATCATTAGCAAAACTTGGGTCCCCAATTGCTATGCCGAATATCTATTTTGCGGTAAGGAAACCTCTTTGAGTTCAAGCTCGCTGGAATGGCCAATCCTCTCAAGAGAAAAAGAAGTATCCTTTTTACCATCGGTTCTCTCGATATCGGTGGTGCTGAGAGCCAAATGACTGCCCTCATTAGCCAGCTCCACGGCAAGGGTTATTCCTGCCATGTCTTCGTCTTGCAAAAGGAAGGCTCTCTGAAGAGATATATGCAAGAACTCGGCGTGCCGATTTACTCTGGCGGACTTGTGAAGAACGATCTGCTCCGAGCCCCGTGGAAGCTTATCCTTGCGCAATTGAGGCTTATCAGGGTACTACTCCGTGTGAGGCCTGTGATCGTTCATTGTTTCTTACCCCTTGTCACATGTATGGGCGCACTGGCAGGTCGATTAACCAGGGTTCCGTTGGTCATTACCAGCCGAAGGGGATTAGGAACCCATCAGGAACGTTATATTGTGTTGAAGCCTTTGGATTTAATCGCCGATTGGTTAAGCCATCGGGTGACCGTGAATTCCAGGGCGGTATGGGAAGATACCGTTCAAAGGGATCATATAGGCGGAGATAAATTGGTGCTTATTTACAATGGCGTGGATATATCTAACTTTGATTCCTCACGAACTTCGAGCAGAAAGATAGGAGAGAGACTAGGAATAGGAGCTACGGAAAAAACAATTATAATAATTGGGAACCTTATACATTACAAGGGGCATGAGGATTTACTTATTGCCGCCCATGAGGTGATAAGACATGTTCCCTGGGCCTTATTTTTATTGGTAGGCGAGGATCGAGGAATCGGTCGGAGGCTACAGAAAATCACCACGGAGCTTGGAATAGAACGTAGGGTAAGATTTCTCGGCCTCAGACACGACATTCCCCAGCTACTGGCTGCCAGCAACATTTCCGTGGTTTCCTCTCATGAGGAGGGATTTTCGAACGTTATCCTTGAATCAATGGCTGCAGGGCTGCCGGTAGTGGCTACGAGGGTAGGCGGCAATTCCGAGGCAGTTGTTGATGGTGTTACAGGTTGGATAGTGCCTCCCAGAAATCCAGCGGCGATGGCAGAGAAGATCATCGACCTGCTGAATGATCCAAAAAAAGCTGAATCATGGGGAAGGAAGGGCAGGGAAAGGGTGAAAAAGGATTTCTCTTTAGAAAAAATGGTAGAAGAACATATAAGATTATATAGGAGCGCCGGGTAACTATTATGATGGGGTACATGAAGGCGATTGCAGAAAATTATGTGCGGTATAGTCGGCTTTAAATCGGCACAAGCGTTCGATGTGCTGCGGGGGTACCTCCCTCAAGCTAC
>Ga0307422_1000991_pt1 | contig 15036 bp, 14 predicted proteins | sample SalMarWE160290MG_FD_202153 | JGI IMG/M metagenome (GOLD analysis project Ga0307422, IMG submission 202153) | Salt marsh sediment microbial communities from the Plum Island Ecosystem LTER, Massachusetts, United States - WE1602-90 | ecosystem: Environmental > Aquatic > Marine > Intertidal zone >...
TTTCTCTTATTGAAATAATTGATAATAGGGCGCCACACATCAGCATTGGATAACATTCCATGAACAAAAATAAGCATATCAATTAAAGATACATAGCATGTCACTTATTTATTTTACGGTGGGATTAGAAAAACGACAAGGAAGGAAGTATATATATGGTTTGCCCGCTAAAAGTATAGAACTAATCAGAAGCTTTTGGAATAAACCATGCTCTCCATCCCTATCATAATCAGCAAGTAATAATGCTACAAAAGAATAATTTATTTAATAATAAAATATTAGAAAAATTTACTTCGATTTAAAAACAAACTAACAAAGATAATAATTTTACAGAATTTTTAGCACTTCCCTCTCTTTAATTACACTTTTTCCATTGTCATCATATGCAATGATTTGTATTGTATGCTCTCCTAATAAAATATCGCTCCACGTCCACATATATGGTTCTGAGTCATCGGTAAATTTTAAAATATCATCAATATAGAATTCAACTTTATCAACATCGGTTCTTGTTCTATACCAAAAATCATGGGCATACGCAACAATATCAATACTTCCAAATATAACACATTTTGAATTGGGAATAATTCTTTGATTATTTAGATAAATAGCATTCAAAGGCTTTTCGATATCCAATGCAATTATATCTTCATCTAATGATACATTAACCCATAAAATATCATTTTCATCTGCATCATTTCTAGGTGTACTCTCTTGATAATAATCATATGCATAAATATAGAGATATGTTTCACCAGCAGGAATGTTCATACTGTAAAATCCATTTGAATCAGTTGAGGTTTCATTTTCAATTCTATGGCCCTCCAAATGATGCAACTCCAGATAAACATAGGCATTACTTACAGGCTCATTATTTGAAGAATCAGTTACATAACCACATAATTTTGAAGTTTCAACAGGACTTGGTATCATTGAAACATTAATCCATAGCTTCTCAAAATCATCTATTTTATATTCATCTGTATTGAATGGAAGATAATTCGATGATTCAAATTCTAATTCTATATCACCCGATGCAATATTTATAGTATAAAACCCTGTTGAATCTGAAAATGTTTCATTCCAATATCTATTTTGCTGATGCCCCCATTCAACATTTACTATAACATCTTCAATTGGATCATCAGTTTCTTCATCCTTAATAAATCCACAAATCGTTGCATTTTCTGGAGGATGTAAAGGCATTGAAATATTCACCCAAAATATCTCCTGATCATTTACAGTAAAATAATCCGATCTAGTGTTAAAATAACCTTTAGCCTCAGCAAATATTCTCATATCACCAGGTTCTACAGAAAAACTATAAAAACCTGCGGAATCAGATAATGTTTCATACCATATTCCATCCCAGTAGCTTCCCCTTAATAATTCAACAATAGCATCTTTTATTGGTTGGTTTGTTTCAGCATCTGTTATATGGCCACACACAGTAGATTCATCTAATAAAATTGGTTTTTGAACGATATCCCTTGATACATCTCCAGTATTGATATTGTTTTCTTTTTCATATGATTCTTGTGAATCATAATTTACAGAGATAAGAGGTAGTTCACCTTCAAAACCATCATACATTGTTGGATGCTGTCTAACTGTCCTTGGTTCAGTATAATAAAACGCTTCTTCAGCTGATATAATTCCATCCTGATTTGTATCTCCATAACCTCTTAATCCATCAATGAGATATGGTGCAAAACCTCCTGAATATGATACTTCATCTTCACATGATGCCATAAGAACAACTCTACCTTGTCCTTGAACATCTTCAGCAAAACCTTCTATCCAATCCTTTGCATTTTGTGAATCATCAGTCTTTAAATCTGTAGATATAGTATTTCCATCTTGTTTCCAATCTGGTGGATCATTAAACCCACCTGCATAACAACTATCAACTATCATACAAACTCCAAAAGAATCTAAACGATTTAGCATGAAGTTGATTTCATCATCCCAAATAATATTTGTAGGATATGCAAAACCCCAGAAACTCATCAGTGCTTCATCTGTCCCATCAGCTTCATCTAAAGGAGGGATATCATATCCCAATGGAAACCCATGAGTCGTTATATAAAACAAGGATATATCATTACTATCTTCTTTTTCATCTAACCATCTTAAACCTTCAAAAATATTTGTAACTGTAGCATCCTCTCCTTTTATTACTTTTATATGATCCTCAGACCACCATGGAGACTCAAGAAGTAATTCATAAAAATCATCTACTTCCTCTAGCATTAGTGGTCGATTTTGCTGCGGATCATCAGCATAGACGGCGGCGGCCACAAGTAATGCCCAATATTCTGTGTCTACAGTAACTTGATTGGTGGTTTCATTATTGTTTTCTTGTATTTTTGTTTTTGTTTGATATAATGCTCCGACTTGTGGTAAAAAACTAGCACCAATAAATAGTATTGCTATTGCAATAATCTTACTTTTCTTTAACAATTCTTTATCCATATTTTTTCCTCCAATTTCCTAAGTTTCCCATCCATATTTGAATATCCATTCCATAAAATCCTCACCATGATCTACAAACACTGAACCAACGTTTATTTCATTTTTTCCATCATTATCACAATCCCCAATATTAGTAACAGCGAGATTTCCCCATGTAGGTAGTAGCGCTTCCTCGACATAAGAAGTTCCATTCCATTGAAGAATATGCACCAGGTCTGTTCCAATACAAACTTCAGCAATACCGTCATCATCAACATCACCTACATCAAGTGCTTCAATGATTCCTTCTTCCCCTGGCCAATACCGTTCAAAGTATTGTTCATAGCCTGTTCCATTCCATTTAAAAAATGTAACCCAAGGGCTACTATATCCCACATGTATCTCTGCTAGTCCATCTCCATCACTATCTTTACAGATACAGGCAAAGGGATAGTTATCCCAACCTGTTTGTTTAATAATAGTTGATTCAAATTCTCCAGTATCTTTATTCCAGTCTAAAACAACAACTTTCCCCGCCGAACCACAGACAATTTCATTTTCCCCATCATAGTCAACATCACCAAGACCAGCCATGTAAACATAGCCGTTAACACCTGGATCATTCCATTCCGCTACCTTCACTAGCCGCCAGCCATTCCATTTAAAGATCACAATTTCGGCCATTTCATCATTACCATGCCAAGTTGAACCACCGCTCATTATTAGTTCGTTTTGTCCATCATTATCACAGTCGCCAATGTAACAGTCAGCATTTCCACCTCCATTCCAAAATATATAGGGATTAAAACCTATTATGCAATATTTTCCCCCAATCCATTTATAAACAGTTGTGTACCATGTTGCTGCAATCTCATTTTTTCCATCACCAGTAAGATCACCAATCGCCATACCTCCAGCATCCGGTGGTTCGATACTTTCATTAAATCGGTTTAAAAACATGAGAATTTTATAAAATGGACTGTGAAGAGTATGTGTCTCCTCATATGTTTGTAGTGATTCAGACCATTCCATAACTCGTATGGCTGCATCCCGACCACTAATTAAGAGTTCATTATCTCCATCTCCATCACAATCACCAATTGGTTGCGGACCTTCATATCGTGCACCCTCTCTACGATCATTGCCATAATTCATCTCCCATTGAATTCCATAGCCATCTGTTGCTAGAGAAAATGATGTGTCCGTTAGTTCTTTCTCATTCTCAATATTAGTTCCATAGGCAGATATACCTACCAAGGATACAATAAATAGATTTGCAATTAGAAAAATCAGTATTTTTTTGTTTTTCATATTAATTAACCACCAATAGAATTTTTTATTAGTTGTCATATATTTATATAATCTTAGGATATTTTATTAACTTTTCTATCAGTTCATTAACGGAAAGTCAGATTTAATAAAATATAAATAAAATAATGGACATATTGTCTATTATGTTAGATGAAAAAAATGAACGCATACTTGCTGAATTGAAAAAAAACTCCAGAAATTCCACAAAAAACATAGCGTCAAATGTGAAAATACCAAGGATAACAGTCCACAGCAGAATACAGAAGATGATAGATAATAAAATCATAAAATCATTCACAGTGATCCCGGATTATAAAAAAATCGGTCTAACTTCCACGGTTTTCGTTTTTGTATCCATTAATCCCTGTGAATCTGGCGCTTCAGTAATGGAAATCGCAAAAGAAATCTCTAAATTATCGGGTGTATATGAAATTCATATAATATCAGGTGAATATGATTTCTTTATCAAAATTAGAGGAATATCATTTGCTGAAATTGGTAAACATGTTATTGCAAAAATTAGACAAATAAAAGGTGTGGGAAGAACCCTAACTTGTGCCTGTTTTACAACAGTAAAAGAAGAAGTATAAAATTTCTAAATGGGGGCATCTAAATTATATAATATTTGAAATTCTTCAATGCTAAGTGGTCTATTATGAATTCTAATCTCATCAATAATTCCATCAAACTACACAATTTGCGCATTCCAATATTAAATATCCCTCAATATTCCATGGAATATTTTTGATATCTTCCAATGATTAGAAATAAAAAACAATCTGGAAGTGTTTCCAATTGATGAAAAGAATGAGCACTTTGAACTCGAAATTCCAAAAGGATTCGGAACCAGCCATCTAATTGATGAACCTAAAATCGATTCGGACAATCCAAAAACTATTATTTTGAATAAGGATGGCTTAAAATTAAACTGTAAAACAGATGACATAGCTATGATGATTTATGAGACATATATTAAAAACGAATATGGAGATCTTAACGAATTAGATATCTGTATAAGTATTACACAGATGGATAAAACAAAAATTCAACAGCTAGTTGAAAAAATTGATAAAGAAATTATTTTTGTTGCAAGAGAGATTAACTTACTTGTCTATGTTCTTTACTTTCAAATAGGTGTCGTATTGAAAAACGGCCATATTCAAAATGAGTCAGAAATATTGGAAAATAGTAATGTAAAGGAGATTGAAGCGTATTTAACAAAAATTGGAACTCCCCTATAAAGAGATGATGTTATTGAAAACTGTGCTAAGCCCTGGTGGGGACATTGCCTTCGGCAACGTCGCATGCCCGCGAAACGTTATGCAAAAATGTGTGATTTAATCACGCAAAAATAAATTTTTTCAAAAAGATATTGATATTTTCGACGGTTTTTTTGGAGATTTTTATCAGATAGCCACTTTGTTATGCGGCCATTATAAATAATTTTTTAAATTAGTGGTCTTAAATCTAACTTTTAGATTAATTCCCTTCCCACGAGTTTATTTTATACTAAATATTTAAATCAATAGATTGATATTATATTTGTTTATTTATTCTCAACAGCAACTTAAATTATTAATTAAGGGCCGTAACAGATTAAATAACAATAAATATAACCTTTGAATGGCGAGCCCGGCTCGGGCCCTTCAATGATATTTCTCAAAATTGATAAATAAATATGAAATCTTGTTTTTCATCATCTTTATCCCACATACCATCACCATTGGAATCATAATATACATAGATTTTGTCAAGGTGTACAACTTTATTTAAGTGAATATACAGAGGATTTAATGCAAAATACTTGTTTACAATTTCCTGTTCATTGCTCAAGTAATCTTTAACTTTAGAAACATTTTGAATCGGATCTGAAATATTTCCTGAATTGTTAAAATTAGCATTTAGGTATTCATGTAACTCTATTCCATTTCTCCATGACATATCTTTAGATTTTGGCCATGTCCTAACAAGAAAACGTTCTTTGATGGAAATCCTGTCGCTTGTGCTACTTTTAGATGTTACAATTATATATTCAGTAGATATGTTAACAAAATACTCATAATTTTTTTCTGGGAAATGAAAACCTGTGGTGTTTTCAAAAAATTTGCTATCCATGCCGTTAACCATGGTAGAAAAGCTACTTGCAATATTTTTTAGCTCTGCTTCCTTTTGCCAATTGTTTAAAAATACCAAGGAAAATACTGCAGTTATAAGAATGCCCGCGGCGACTATAAGTCCAATCTGAGAAAGGGTCAATCCCATTATCCCTTTATCATTTTTGATAAATCTTAACATATGTCCTACCGTCAATTTTTTCAAGTTCAAGTGTTAAATCATAAATTCCGTTAGTAAGGATGGCGATTTCATTATGATTTTCACTGGAAAAGCGTACATTTGAATGATAGGTCTGAATCGTTCCATCGACCATTACTAGATAATAATTGTTAATAGTTTGTATACAGGCTACATGATTTTAATATTATTAGCATAATACATTAAAATTCACTTATTTTGTACTCATACTCTTGCGGTTTTGTAATCCGGCGAATCATTCTGGCCTTTCGAGCCAGATACTCGGGTTCGAATCCCGACGGGAGCATAATTATATTTTGGATAAATTATAAAAATAATCTGAGCTCTAATATACTAGTAAAATAAAGATTAAATCTCGCTTGTCTGATGGCTGTTAGGATTATAGAAAAAAAAATTTCATTATACAACATTTTTTGTTATATATTTAGAATTCATAAGTTGAGCAACAGCCATATAATTAGGTCGAAACGCCAATGTTTCACTTGTTTTATATCCCTTTACATTTTGACCGATATTGTATACCGTTAAATCCGAGGTGGTTCCAAGAAAATCAACACTTTTATCTTTAGGTTGTAAAAATGCATTATCGACATCAACTACTCCAAAATCAACCAATGCCTTATAATCCATCCCAAGTGAATCATTAGTATTAACAAGCTCATTACGCCCAACATTGCCCTCTCCAATTACTCCATCTGGAAGAGTTTCTTTCTTTTCCAGTTCTACAATATTTGCTAAAAATTCAAACGTGTTCGTGGATAATTTACCAAATTTTTTATTAGTGAGTGGGGTAGTACCTAAAAATACTGCTTCTCCAATACGAAGATGATTAACATGCTTTGGTAATTTTCCTTTTGTCAAAAGAGGGAGAGTAATAGAACTTCCGCCTGATACTAAACTAATATCTTTTTGAAATTTCATCTCGATGAGTTGTTCGTATAAACTCAGTTGTATAAGCTTATCATATGTTGGCTCTATCCCATACATACATCCAAGATTGGTACCTAATCCTATAACTTCAATATTTGAAAAATTAAATATTTTCTCGTAGAAATCTAAAAATTTCTCTCGTACTACGCCCTCCCTTAATTCGCCCATCTCAATCATGGCAATGATTTTATGTACTGTATTTTGGCTTTTTGCTTCTTCATTCAATGAAAAAATTGTTGAATATTCAGTATTCAGGGATATATCAGCATATTTAACCACGCTTTTAGTATATGATTTTGCTGGTGGTTTCAAATACATAGTTACAAGATTTTTATTGATGTTTTTAATAGTTTTTAGATTTGAAACCCTTGAATCTCCAATAGAATGCGTTTTCGTTATTTCATCAGATCTAAGAACACTCTCAAGGGTTTTTTTATGACCACTTAATACTTTTGTAACCAGGGACCATTTCTTGTTATGTTTATCCATCAGGTAATTGATTTTTTGAATGTTTTGAATGATTCGTTTTGGATTAATTTTAAGATAAGCCATTATTTCACCAACATTGCTACAAGAACTACATATAATATAGTCAAAACGATTGCCCAAAATGCCATTTTAGCTTCTCTTTCCATCTCCTCATTACCTCATAGTAATCTTAGGTGGAAACAATGGTTTCTTTTTTTTACATCTCATTTCAATATATTTAGAGTTAAACCCCATTTTTTTGTATAATTCTCTAGCAGGGTTATCCGGTTCAACATGAAGGGCTACATCATAATTACATTCATCTAATACACGTTGTAATATTTTTTTCCCAACTCCTCTCCTTCTATATCCATTATGAGATACAATATAAACCAAAATATAATTTGGAATATATCCAGACATGCCTGTTTTGTTTACTACTGCACCACCTATAGTTTTTCCCTCCTGCATTGCAATTATAATAAAACCACCTTTTCCATTTTCCTCTGAAAAAACATAATTTATTGCTTTTGTAATATCCTGTTTTGTATCTTTGTATTTCCCTAAATGATTGTATAAAAAATCGATAAAGAGTTTTTCTGGTATCAATTTAGGAAATTCCTCTGTTTTATCTATTTTTACTATTTGAAGCATATTTAACACAATCTAAAAAATTGTTAATTGAATAGAAAATGACGCTAAAGAGAGGTAACTAAATTAATTTTTATACATTTATTTATCATTTTCTAATCTCAGCGGGTCCTACTGTTTTCGTATTACTTAATATTTTTGGTAAAATTGAAGATAAGATTTTTTGAACCAATAGTAATTAAAAAACTAGGTATCAACATTGATTGGCATCCAGCACAAGAACCATATGATATTGCAATATAATTCGCAATAATATTTATCCAACCAATACGATAAAATACCTATAAACCTATACCCTTACGTTAAATGCGTTTGATTTCTACACTTTGCGACTCAAGAGCGGCAGCTATGCAAATAATTAGTAAGGCACCAAATAATTCTGTGATATTATTCCCGGAAACAATCCCACTTCTAAGCACTACCATAAAACCATATTCAATAGAGAAAAACCTGTTCATCATCTTCAACAGTGATGTAGTAATTGATGGTAAAACATACATCGCAATGCGAGCAATAGACCAAGGTGAATATCAATCGACAGTCAGGAAATTCAAATTATGGTATACCGATTTTGATGATGGATATTCGGCAGCAAAATATGAACCGATTATCGATATACGGGGTAGAAAATCAGCATTGTTCATTTGCAATGATTTCAGTCAGATATATCAAATGAAAGATTACTTATTAAAAAATGAAATTGAAATATTAATGTTGACCGCAAACTGGGAGTACAATTTTGAATTTATAACAAGAGGCTTCTCATTTTCAATGAAGCATATACCCACGTTAAAAATTTGTATGTTTTCGAATACACGTGAAATGGCTATCGTAAAAAGTCGAAATCAGGAGAAACGGATAGAGGGAACGGGCTACGTTGAACTACGCTTATAGGAAGGTCGAATAAGTAGGAGAGACTAATAGAGAAGCCCGTCAGATAGCTATCGATACCTAAACTAGCCCTATTATATTACTAGACTTTGAAAGCCGTCAGATAGGCTGAGAATTAATCCTTTAAACCATACGATATTATTATCGACCGTAACGAATATAAAGGGATAAAGCCTTTACGTTTTAGGCTAAAACGTTAGGTTATTTCTGAATTTGATTTGATTCAACGAGCGTGAGCTATAGTCAAAACGGGTTTTATCTTAACGTTTGAACTGAAAGGTAAAGGTGAGAAAGATGAAAAACCCGATACTCAGGAATGGAGTGAGAATACTCAGACCAATAGAATTCCGAATGATTGTTGACCCTATCAAATCTGACTACCAAATCATGTTGAAAACACTCCTATTAACAGGGGTGAGATATATTGAAGCTAGAAGGTTTCAACAAAATCCTGACTGGTACGATTCGGATTTCATCAATCTGCCACCTGGATCAATGTTAAAAAGTAAAGCCAAAATGAGTGAACGCTCAATCAGACTCAACAACCTCGGTCGCACCCTAATACCACTCTTTTTAAACTTAGAACGTGACCTTCCATCAAGAGTCAGTTGGCGTGAAGACCTCAGACGATGGGCTTCAAATGTTGGACTAAAACCTAATGGCTTATGTGCAAAAACCACTCGGAAAACATGGGAATCATGGCTGATGTATTACTATCCAGAACGAAGGCTTGAAATAGTCCTGAATCAAGGACATACCGATGCTACAAGCGTAAAACACTACTTGAACATGCCTTTTACCGAATCAGATAAGGTCGCTATGGGAGAATATGTTTCAGGATGGTGATGAATAAATTACGTTTCAAACAATAATAAAGGAGAATTACCCGAAAATGATAAATCAAGAACTAGGATATAGGAAAGTAGTATATCAAGACGGAAAAAACATTAGAGCAATAAAGGGGTTTGTTACTATTAATGGTGATTTCATCATTGTTCAAGATAAAAACCATTCAAATCCAATTTGGATTAACAAAAGAGTAGTTCAAACCATTAAAAACATACAGAATAAAGGAGATTTTGCACATGACACGACACGAAATAAAAATACCCTCTCCAGAACACTTTGAACAATACTTAAAGAAAAAATACAATTTAGACATAAAATATACAAAAGACAAAATTCTTATCACCGGAAAACCCCGTGGTTCACGAAAAACAACTATAGTTTTTGAATACATATTAAATGAATGTCCATCAATATTTCAAGAATCAGAGGATAAATCAAATCCACCAATCACGTATATCACTCGAGCAATAGGAACGGTAGAGAAAAAAGATAATCATGGAACATTTTATGATACAGAAGAAACCATTAGAAGAATAGAAAAACAATCACCTCATTATACGGATAATCAGTTAAAAATCTGTATGATTGCCGGAATGGCCAAAACCTGCCCCAGATATGATTTAATCAAGAACGATAAATACCAACGATACATAATTTGCAAAAACTGTACCTACAAAAAAGATGATAAAGATTCTTCTAAATTCAATGGGTTGACAGAAGAACTCAAGATAATACCAACATTAAAACCATATCGAACAAAATGTTTATCGGAGAAATATAAAATTTGTCCAAAAGTCATCATTGATTATTACTCCCAGAACATAGCAGATATTCAACTCATGACATATGCTATGATACCTTACTGGAAACATGACCTATCCCAACAACCCATCATCATCTATGACGAAGCACGACATCTCACAGCATTGAAAAAGATTGATTTGGTAGCATTTAAAGTCAAGAAAGATAGAAAACTACCCATCAATCAAATCATTGAACAGATAAACAAAAATTATGGGATAAATGTAAGTGAAGTCGATATAGAACATGGAAATGCACCCGAGTGGTTGGATAAAGAACTTTTGTATCTTGTTGGGCGTTTACCATCATTCCTATTTCCTCGACTTCGTGCCAGGGATGCAGTTGAAAAATGGAAAAATAAAGAAAAAGATAAATTCGAAGGTAAAAATCCAGTTGTATTCAAAAATGAGTTCGATGAAGAAGAATACACATCACAACATGAAATGTCGCAACTTCTCCACGATTATCCCGATATAGGTTGGGTAGAATTTCCTGAAGATTTCATAAAAGGAGTATCAAAAAAACTGGTTAAAGATGAAATTGAGCGGTTGATAAAAATCTATTATGGGAATATCAAAAAAGACGAGAAACAATTATGTAGAAAGGCCATTGATTCGCTAATTGTTCTTGAGCAGATTGTTAATTGTAAACAAGTCGAAATCGAAATATTAAAATCACCAGGCTTAACGGATAAAAAAGATACATATTCTATCGAGCTAAAACCGTTCATATGGACGAAAATTGAGAAAGATCCGTTTGTCTTCTTTATTGATGCAACACCATATCCAAAATCATACTATAGATACTGGCTTGACAATAATGTAAGTACTGTAATGTTACCTGATAAAACTCCGGTTACAATAGTTTACGAAGATGCGAAAAAGAGTACAAATCAAATATATGGACATGGTGACAAATCTGAGCAATTTAATAGACATATCGAACTTATAAAAGGTGTTATCGATTTATGCGAATCTAAATCATTTAAATATGCCGTTGTTGCTCGAACAAAACAGGTAAAAAGCATTCTTGAGAAACAAGATATTCATGTTGATTTGGTTTGTGGAGATGCACAATCAGAAGGAGTTCAATTGAAAGTTGATGCAACTATTATGGAGGGAACACAGATTAGAAATCTCCTTTCAGATAGTTCATTGAGATATTTGTTAGGGGAGACATTAAACAAACGTCCGAGTACCGCATTTAATGAATACCGGGACATTAACAATACTCAACAACTTATTCAAACTGCTTTTCGAGGGATAGATGGACAAGGTAGAAGAAAAAACATAATCATTATGTTAGGAAACAAAATGCCCCATAGAAACCAATGTTGGGTAGAATTAGCAAAACAATATTGGCCATGGTTACAGAATAGTGAATTATTCAAAATCGAAGCTAAGATAACTATCGAAAATAAAATCAAAGAAATTGACATGATATTATCAGGGTCAAGAACTGATTCTAAACTTAGTTTTTACGAGGAACAGATGTTGAAATATATTAGTGAAAGGGTAGATGGAAGGATTAAAAAACAAACCTGTGTGAATTACTTTCTTAAAACTAAAAACAAAAAAGTTATTAGAAAAACAAAAAGTGAAATCTATAAAGCAATTGAAAGACTTGTATTTTTTGGATATATACGAGATGAAGATCGATATCTGACAATAGTGAAATGAAAAAACCTTAACTATATTGGGGAGGTTTTTTTCGTTATAGGGCAGTATTTTTATTCAAAAGTATTCAAAAGGCAAGACGGAAACAACTATTCCTTACAGAGCTTCGATGCTTATGGTGTTCGTATGCTGATACTGACTGAACCCTATAATATATAACGAAAAAAACCTAGCCAGTAGGTTTATAGTAGTAAATCTGAGGATGTTATTCGCCAGTAGTAATATGAATAATGTGTTGAATGAAAAACGTTCTAGATTAGTTAGATTACTTCTGATACGCGAAACCCTACTAGTATTGACTTAAAGATACTATTCCACCGTACTTTGCTAACAGATAGGGTGGGTTATACGGTTACTCATACGTTCAGATATAACTGAGAATTAATTCAAGAGGTTTCTGAAGGTTGAGGGATAAGTACCGCTACTACTTTTACCGCTTGAGGTTGAGACGGTTGAGAATTAATCTGAAGGTTTTTCAGTATCAGATTGAATGGTTGAGAATAGCTGTTCAGAGGAAAGTATCATGAACAATAGTAAGGTAGTTCTCTCACGACGCGATATATACTCCCCCTATTAGTAAAGCGAAAAAGATAAATATATCAATTCACGCAACGGGACGGAAAGTGTGATTTCAACTTCATCAAAATCTTCCCGTTTGGGTATATTTTTTTCCCTCAATAAAACGGGGAGAACACTAATTGATTGGTGTAATATTGATATGGTGAAATGTTCATGTATGCTTTATGGCAGTTACATAAGAGTTGTAAAATAAAAAAGATGTTTTGAGGTTTCTACAAAAATATTTTTTTCAACTATTAGATTTTAGAGCATTAACTAGAATGTTGCGTGCTCGTTATTTAATTGACCATCCTTCATGTTTTTCTATTACATCATCAGTCTGGTATCCATTAAAATACTGTAAAAAATATTGGAACATACCTATTATTTTCTTCATCTTCAATTTGTTTTTTATCTATCATTCAAATAACCCAATATACTCACTAATGATTACTATATCCAAAACTTTAAAATTACACTCTGCTTTAAGTTTTTGGGGAGTTTAATGGTTCCTTTCATAGAATATGAAAAAATACTTTTTAATTCAGGCTGGCATCAAATATCTACTACCCTTTGGAGTCTCAAAAACGATGACACAGGAAGTGTAATCTATTTAGATTTCTGTAAAGATGAGAAAGGTGTTTTTTATTGTAATGATAAAGATGGTCAACCATTACCTGTTGATATCATAGAAGAATTCAACGAAGTGGTGTTGTTTAGAAAGAAACAAGGAGAAATCGACAAGGGAATCCCTCAGGAACGTTGGGAGATTGGTGAATAATAAATTGAAACTGAGCAGAAGAGTATCTGGACATTGGAGTAATTACGAATGCTATCTATTGAAAGATGAAAATGCCCATGTTGGGTGGATGGAATGGACAAGCAATAAAACCTTTCGATTAAATAAAAACCCTTTAACAAAACATCCTAAATCACCTTTCTTATATATCGTTCCACCAGATGTGCATATCCCAATTCACGAAGGTCTGATTCGAGTATCGCCTGAAAAGATTGTTCCAGAAGTGAAAATTCCAAATGGAAAGATATATGGTACTTATTCAAACAAATATTGTATTGTGGATAAATATGAACCTGTTGATTTGAATGAATTACCTAAACCATATTTATCAAAAGACGAGTTTCTTTACAGGATTACAGATAATTGGCGTGGTGATGTCCAGAAACAATTCAGTAAAGAAATTGCAATTAACGTGTTATCGTGTCCAAAATCTGATTATGGAATAGGGGGGATTGGTGCTCAATCGTTATGCCCTTATGGTGGTAAGCAAGAACTCAATAATCTGAACAGTTCGATAAGAAATCTTTTACCAAATGATTTCCTAAGAAAGAATAAAAGATATATGTATAAATCAATCAAGACGGTGTGTGATTTACATTCTGCAAATAGCGATATTAAAAAGAACAGTTCTGAAGAAATATCATATAATTATATCTACTCACCTAGTCCCCAAACACAATCATATCTAATACCAACCCAAATACCTCTAATAATCCCGGAAGCAATTTACAAACCAGATAAATGGGGATTAGATAGAGATGTACTTGATTATCAACTCAGTGCATTATTGTTAAACCCATATATTGAAGAAAATGCTCAAAATAATCTAATAAAAATTGTTACCAAAACTGCTCAGGACATGCTTAGAAAATCCAACATTCAAGCACCCCTGGACAATACTGGTGTACTTCGTTTAGCAAAAGCATGGTGCAGATTGGAATACAAACAAAGCATCAATGAAAATGATTTTACACGTATGAAAAACGATTTTCAAGATATTTTCAAGGAATACTATGATATGAGTGAGGATACTAAAAAATCTGGAAGAACCTACAACGTTCCTTTAACAAGAAACACTGATGCCAGGAGATTATCAATTAATGCTAATAAGATTTTCAAATATATTAAAAATGTAACAAGAAACAAAGGGTACAAAAAAATATCAAAAGAAATCATCAGAAAAGAAATCTCACCAAAAGAAATAACAAATTATGTTTTAGATGAAGGATTACAAGAACTGGTCAATGCTGGATATCTATTAATGTATAAGAATTATACAGAATTTGAAATTGTGAATCTATAAAAAATTATTTCCAATATGCTTTTTTTAATGGA
>Ga0307422_1000992_pt1 | contig 15018 bp, 13 predicted proteins | sample SalMarWE160290MG_FD_202153 | JGI IMG/M metagenome (GOLD analysis project Ga0307422, IMG submission 202153) | Salt marsh sediment microbial communities from the Plum Island Ecosystem LTER, Massachusetts, United States - WE1602-90 | ecosystem: Environmental > Aquatic > Marine > Intertidal zone >...
AATTACGTTAACCCATGCCTCGGAGCCGGTGGGTCATCTTTATCCTGGCAAAGGGGCTGCCACTCCAGGGGTGCTTTACCAGTTTATCGCTCATTTCACCGATATGCCGGTGGTCTGTGCCCACTGGGGCGGGGGCTTACCTTTTTATACCCTGATGCCAGAGGTCCGCGATGCCCTGAAAGATGTTTATTACGATACCGCCGTTTCACCGTTTCTTTACAGACCGGAGATATACCTTCAGGTCAGCCGGTTGATAGGGGCGGACAGGATTATTTACGGCAGCGATTTCCCCGTGATAACACAGGGCAGGATTATAAAAGAAATTAATGAAGCGGGTCTCCCTGAAGAAGCGAAAGAGAAGATACTGTCCGGGAACGCGCGCCGGCTGTTGGGCATATAAACAAGACTATGGAAAAAATACGCTCTTTTATCGCCGTTGAGTTGCCGGTAGAACTCAAGCAGGCGCTGTCCCGACTTCAGGCGAAGATGAAGTCAGCCAGCGCCGCGCCGGTAAAATGGGTCGAACCGGATAATATTCACCTGACGCTCAAGTTTCTCGGCGATGTCAGCACCGAAATCACCGGCAGGATAACAGCGGCGCTGGAAGACGCCGCCCGGGGCACACACCCTTTTGACATAGGGGTAAGCGGGCTCGGGGCGTTCCCCGGCCTGAAGCGCGCCCGGGTAGTATGGGTAGGTCTAACCGGGGAACTGGAAAAGCTGGAACAGCTTCAGAAACGAATCGAGGCAGGCCTTGAGCCGCTGGGATTCCCGCCGGAAGGCAGGCCGTTTTCACCTCACCTGACCATCGCCCGCGTGCGTGACTATGCCCGCCCGGACGACAGACTGGCACTGGGCGAGTTAATCGGCGGCACGAGTCTTGAGCAGGAATATAAAGTCGGTGTGAATACCGTTCACCTGATAAAAAGCCAATTAACTCGGGAAGGCCCCATTTACAGTAAAATCAGCACCGTCGCTCTTAAATAGTCGGGGATTCATCATTGTAAGCCGGCAAAATTTACCCCTTTTTTTACTATTATCCCCGCATAAATCCTAATGTTTATTTTTTGTTTATGTGGTGACGTTTGAAATTAATGTGTTGTTTAGCATGTGCTACATACAATGCGGGCAGAAGCTCGATTGAATGCTGGGAGGTGAGAGAATGACCATTCCAAAAGAGAGCATTTTGCTCGTAGATGATGAAGAAGCGATACGTGGCATTCTATCCAAGGGTCTCGGGGCGCGCGGCTTTGTTTGTGATGAAGCAGAAAATGGTGACCAGGCATTAGATAAACTCGAAGAGCAGGCGTCCGACCTCGTTATCATGGATATAAATATGCCGGGAAGAAAAGGTAGTGAGGTATTGCCGGAGATAACCGAGCGCTACCCGGAAACGGCCGTAATCATGGCCAGCGGCGTAACCGATACCAAGGTCATCGCTAAATGTATCAAGGACGGTGCTCAAGACTATATTAGTAAGCCGTTCAGGTTTGAGCAGGTTTTAACCTGTGTTAACAGTACCCTCGATAAACGGCGTATAGCGCTTGAAATACAGCGTTATTTCCAGGATTTAGGTAAGAAAATAGGCAGAAACCAGAACGAGTCCAGACAGTTATTCTTCGGGGCTATCCAGACTTTGGTAACCACACTTGAATCTAAAGACGCCTTTACCGACGGTCATTCTCACGATGTAGTTGAAACATCCATGGCTCTGGGTGAGAAGATAAAATTAGATACCAAAGAGATGGAAGACCTGTGCTGGGCGGCCATGCTTCATGACGTTGGTAAAATAGTAGTTGACCCCAATATACTTAACAAACCCAGCGAATTAACGACTACCGAATACCGGCATATCATGACACATGCTATCGTCGGGCCGAACCTGGTCAAGCCTTTCGTCAACGATAAAATAGTGGAGATGATTTCACATCACCACGACCATTACGATGGCGGCGGTCTCGACCAGACAGTCGCTGGCAAGGATATTCCCTTGGGAGCCAGGATTATTGCGCTGGCCGATGCTTATCACGCCATGATTTCCGACCGTCCTTACCGCAGGGCATTATCCAAGATGGAGGCCATGGAAGAAATCCAGTGGTGCAGCGGCTCTCAATTCGACCCGATTATTGCCAACGTTATGATTAGACTCATCAAGGAGCAAATTTTCCAGCCGAGGAATAAAAAATAGCCTGATATCAGGTGAAGCTAATAATAGAAAGAGGGGTAGGTATTTTTAGCCTGCCCCTCTTATTTTTTTGTTTAGTAAGTGAAGAATACGTGAAATATTAAGTGATATACATGATATACGATAGTGTGAATAAGGCGGGTAACCGATAGATATTTACTTTAGAAAGGACGTTGCCCCTGTATGAGAGGTATCGTAGCCGCCGGCTTTATCTACCACAGCTTTAAATTCATCGGTGGTGACGGTGCGAAGGAGGGGGGCAAGCAGTTCGCTGCGGTAATTGGCTATCGGTATCACAAGGTCGTACCGCTCACGAAACAGGGGGATGAAATCGATATTACAGCTGCGCGCCGCTGCTTCTATGCCTAAAGCTACGTCCGCTTCGCCGTGTGCGATACTCAAGCCTACGGCGAGGTGGGTGTCCATCTCACGCTCGTAGCCTTTAATCTCTTTCGGACTGATGCCCAGCTGGCGTAATTGTATGTCCAGGAGTACCCTGGTGCCGGCGCCTTTCTGGCGGTTCACAAAAGTGATATCCGGTCGTTTTAAATCGGCGATTCCTTTGATACGTTTTGGATTTCCGGGGGCGAACATCAGTCCCTGGATGCGGTAAGCCAGGTGGACGATGGCGACTTCTCTCCCCGGCAGCACTCTTTTTACGTAGGGGTAATTATACTCGCCGGTTTCTTCATCCAGCAGGTGAATGCCGGCGAGGTGCGCACGGTCTTCCTGGATAGCAATGAGGCCTCCGAGGCTGCCGGCATGGGTAATCTGTACCTTGAGTTTTTTATTGTCCCGTTTGGTCAGGTCCACGAGGATATTCAAGGCCATATCATGACTGCCAACGATATGGATGGTATCCTTATCTTTAACAGCATCACTGGTGGTTTCCGGCGCACTTAAGATTGCCTGTCTTTCTTCCCGCCAGCGTGCCATCTGGAGATAGAAGTCCGCCTCGATATCTTCCGGGCTGTAGCCCATGCTAAGTGCTTTTAGGATGTCATTGCCGACCATTTCCGAGAGACGCCTGCGCCGCTCCAGCAGTATATTGGGGTCGTCTGTCCGGGCGGTAACTATGGTGCCGCCCCGCTTACGGGCGACGACAACCTTCTCCTGTTCGAGTAAAAGATATGCCCGCAAAATGGTATTCTGATTGATACTTAAGAATTCGGCAAGCTGCCTGACCGGGGGCAGGTGGTCGCCGGGTTTAAGCTTTTCTGTGGCGATAAGGTTTCTGACCTGTTCCACTATCTGTATATGGAGCGGGTCTTTAGAGTGCTGGTCAATCTGTATATCTGCAATGTCCATATGTAATAAGCCAAATGTATTTATTATATGCGCTGTTAATATAGCCTAATACCTTCCCGTTGTCAACGCTGAATGATTATTAATTGGCGGCGTTTTGTATGCTTGTGATTCATGGTTCTTAAATCGATATATACCATGACTTACTCACGATTGCAGGCAGGTTTTACACGTGTATTGATATCATTATTTCTTATTCAGGTTTACTGGTTCAAAAAAACATTTATTTAAGTACATGTTCACCTGTAATTTAATATACATGGAAACCCTTATATCAACTTGCGGAAAGTTTCAGGGCACGGTTGGTAGTTACTTGGTTTAATGCAACGTATTTATAAGTTAATATTTTAATAAATCCCGTAGTAAATATAAAAAAATAATTATAAATCACATACGCAGTTCATGTTTGTGAAGTGCTTCGCTATTTTTTTAAATAGTGGATTCGTGCGCTCATGGATAAAAAGGAGGTCAACAAGTGTTTGAGAAGTTAAGGGGGATTTTTAGTTCTAAACAGCTATTTAAACTCAATTTGCAAACTAAGCTGCTCGCGTTGGGAATAGTGATAATTGCAGCCTTTATCGGCGTAATTCTGGGTTATATGCTGCCCGGCGTGCAGGACTCTCTGATGGCTGAAAGAGAGGCCAAGATAAAAGAAACCACGCAAATCGCCTGGGGTATTTTAGACAGTTGCTATCAACAGCAGAGTACGCGAGTATATTCTGAAAAAGAAGCCAAGGCAGAGGCGATCAGGCTTCTACGCGGTTTAAGATACGGACCGGAGAATACCGATTATTTCTGGGTAAATGATTATCGCCCTTACATGATTATTGACCCTTATAGGTTAGCCCTTCAGGGGTCAGACCTTAGTGATATCACTGATGCCGACGGCAGGGCGATATTTGTAGAAATGGTTGATGTTTGTATGGAGCAGGGTGAAGGTTCTGTTAAATTCATGTGGCAGTATTTTGATGAACACGAAAGACAAGAAGAAAAAATCAGCTATGTTAAAGCCTTTGAGCCCTGGGAGTGGATAGTAGGCACCGGTGTGTATACCGTTGATGTCCAGCAGGTAATAGATGCCAAGAGGGACCAATACCTGCTGGCGGCGGGCATTCTGGCGGTAATATGTTTTGTAATAATATACTTCCTTAGCAGGTCAATTTCAAAGAATATCAAGAGACTAGCCAGGGTGGCTGATAAACTGTCTATTGGCGATACCAAAATCAGAGTTAAAGTAAAATCGAGCGATGAAACGGGCGATATGGCAGAGTCATTAACGAATGTCATCAATTATCTGTGGGATATGTCACAGGCTGCGGAGAAAATAGCGGCCGGTGATTTAACGGTGCAGGTAACGCCCAGGTCAGAAACCGATACTCTGGGTAAGAGCTTTAATAAGATGGTGGGAAACCTTAAGTCCATGATTGAAGACATCCGTCAAAAAATCGAATACCTCAACCAGATACCAAATACGATTCTGGTTGTGGACACTGAATATAACGTTCTGTTTGTCAACCGGGTTGCCGCCCGTGCCACGGGTAAAAAGGCGGAAGAGTGCATCGGGAAGAAGTGCTACGATTTGTTCAGTACGGGAGACTGTAAAACAGAAAACTGCGGTGTCGCTAAGGCGTTCCAGGCTAATAAAGTTGTTACCAGAGAAACTACCGTTAAATTAGCTTCCGGTGAAGTACCTGTACGGTACACCTGCGCGCCCATCAAGGATGCCGAAGGTAAGGTAATCGGCGCTACCGAGTACGTGCTCGATATAAGTAAAGAAAAAGCGGCTGTAGAGAGAATGACCGATATTTCGGAGAAACTATCGAAAGCCAGCGAAGAACTCAAGTCGGCTTCAGAGCAGTCGGGTTCGGCGACGGAGCAGATAGCCAGCGTCAGCCAGCAGGTAGCCAGAGGAGCCGAGGAGCAGACCAGGGGAATAAATGAAGTAAACCGGTCTATCGATGAACTTGACAAATCAATAGGACAGGTTGATAAAGGCAGCAAGGAACAGGCAAGGGCCGTGGAACAAACTGCTGGTATAGTACAGCAGGTTTCCAGCGCAGCAGAGCAGACAGCGGCCAGCGCCCAGGAAGCGGCTAATGTCGCCGGTCAGGCTGCTGAAGTTGCCAAGCAGGGCACCGAGACGGTTGAAAAGACCATCGCTGGCATCAGGCAGATTAATACCAGCATGCAGGACGTTGCCAAGAAGGTAGCGGAATTGGGCAAGCATTCGGAAGAAATTGGCGGTATGATTGCCGTCATTGATGACATTGCCGCGCAAACAAATCTACTGGCTTTGAATGCCGCCATCGAGGCCGCCCGAGCCGGCGACCAGGGTCGCGGCTTTGCGGTAGTCGCGGACGAGGTCAAGAAACTTGCTGAAAGAACGGCCAAAGAAACAAAAGAAATTGCCACACTTGTGAGTACCGTTCAGAATGGTGTCAATGACTCGATAAAGGCTTCTATGGAAGGAGCCAAACAGGCTGATGAAGGCTCGGTTCTGGCAAATGAAGCCGGGACAGCGCTGGACCAGATACTGGATTCCATCAATGGTATGACTTCACAGATAGAGCAGATATCAGCTGCGGCTGAGGAAATGAGTGCATCCGCTAGTGAAATGGTCAAGGTGGTCGAGGAAGTGAGCATGATTGCTGAAGAGAATCTTACGGCGACAAAGCAGATGGCTGATAGTAAAATCAAGGTAAGCGAGTCTGCCAATACCGTGGCCGCCACAACTGAGGAAAACAGCGCCGCCACGGAGCAAATGTCGGCCTCGGCACAGCAGATGAGTGCTCAAGTACAGCAGGTGGTCACCGCAGCGCAGTCGCTATCAAAGATGGCCAGCGACTTGAAGGGAGCTATCGGAATATTTGAGCTGCGCAACAGAGATAGAACTTCAGAAAAAAAGGAAACCGCTGAAAGCGAAAGCGGCAGTGGCAATGGGAAGAAGACCAAGCCCAATGTCAAGGATACTGTTGAATTGTAAACATGATACAGCGAAGTTGGGGCGCTTACGCCCCGACTTCGCTTTACTGCCGGACGATTACGGCATACGGAATTCCACCCCGGCTTAGGAGGAACATCGATGGATAAAGATACGATAGCTAATGAGAAACAGATGGTTTTGTTCGAACTTGGAACGGAGACATATGGCCTGGACATAGCATCTGTCTATGAAATAATACGCATGCAACCGATAACAAAGGTTCCCAAGGCGCCCAATTACGTTGAAGGAGTTATTAATTTGAGAGGCCGGGTGATTCCCGTTATTGATATTGGTAAAAGATTCGGCTTTGAAAAGACGGATGATATTAAGAACAAGCGTATCGTGGTTATTAACATCAAGGACACGACACTCGGAATTATCGTGGACGCCGTGACCGAAGTTATTCGCATACCCACCGACTCGATAGAACCCGTTTCAGATATAGTCACTTCCGGACAATCCGATTACCTGATGGGAATTGCCAAGCTGCCCGAAAAGATGATCATTCTACTGGCCTTGGATAAATTGCTTATGAAAGACGATGAACTGGCTGATATAACTGCTGAAGGTCCAGACGTAAAGACGGAGTTGGCAAATATAAAGTAAATAATTCCGGTTCAGGATTATGGAACTATACTATGGAGGTGGAATTAAACGTCGGGAGAGGCATTATAAGCTGAAGTTATTTCAATATTTGATAAACCATATTAGCAGGGTAATGAAAGGAGAATAGCGTGGACTTGGCCGCCGGCATTACTCCGGAAGACCTTAACTTATTTATACAGGAAGCCGACGAGCAGCTGCAACTACTTGACGAAGACATTGTAAGGCTGGAAAAAGAATTCGACAACCCGGATCTGATGCAGGAAATATTCCGGGCAGCCCACACTTTAAAAGGTTCTTCGGCAATGGTGGGGCATCAGCGTTTGTCTGACCTGGCCCATGCCATGGAGAATGTCCTCGATCAGGTGCGTAAAGGCGTGTTGTCAGTTAGCCCGCCGATTATCGACGCCTTGCTGCACGGCCTCGATATCATGCGGATGCTTCGTAAGGAGTTGGATTCTCCAGATGCGGAGCCTGCGGATATTACCGACGCTGTTGCTGAGCTTTCTGCCCTTTTAACAACTGTTAATCAGCCTGCAAAGAGAATCACCGAGCAGGTTGGTATTCTTACTCCTGATGCTGAAGCACAAGCTGAATTGGAAAAGGCCTGCCAGGAAGGCAAGCAGGCATATTTTATTAAAGTATCATTTGATGAGCAGTCCAGTTGGACGGCGGTACGGAGTTTTCAGGTAATCAATAGTCTCTCGGCGATTTGCGAGATAATTGTCTCTCTGCCGACCACGCAGGAGATAGAAGAAGGAGCGATAAATCATTTATTCCAGATTTTAGTGGCCAGTAATAATACTGAAGAAGATATTAGAAAGCTGCTGACGGGGATTCCTGAAGTTAAAAGTGTTGAAATCCTTGCGCATGAAAAGGACGCGCCTGAAGAAGCACCGAAAGCACCCGGTCCCGATTCGGTTGCTACCGCCAAGGAAGATATAAAATTAAGCCACACGGTAAGGGTCGATGTAAACCGGCTTGATACTCTCATGGAACAGGTGGGCGAACTGGTTATCAACCGTAATCAAATCAGCCAGCTCGGCAGGACGCTGGCGGAAAAATACCACGAAGATGAAATCATCGTTGCTTTCGGTGACAGTGTGTCGCAGATAGCCAAGATAATCAGCACCCTCCAGCAGGACGTAATGTCGATACGTCTCCTGCCTGTTGAGATAGTATTTAATACCTTGCCGCGAATGGTCAGGGACATCGCGCGTAAAGAAAATAAAAAGGTTGAATTTATTATAGAAGGCCAGGAGACCGAGGTGGACCGCAGCGTCATCGAACAACTACGCGATCCCCTTATCCATATGCTGCGTAACTCTATAGACCATGGCATAGAAGTGCCGGAGGAACGTATTTCTGTCGGCAAACCGGAAGCGGGTACGATACGCCTTACGGCTATGCATGAACAGGATAACATCGTTATTACCGTGAAAGACGACGGCAAGGGGATTGAACCCAAGGCAATAAGAAAATCGGCTGTCGATAAAAAGATAGATACACCGGAGAATATCTCAAAATTGACGGATTCTGAAGCTGTTAACTTAATTTTTGATTCCGGTTTATCAACGGCGACCGAGGTTACCAATGTATCGGGCAGGGGGGTTGGGCTGGATGTAGTAAAGACAAATATCGAAAGTCTGGGCGGTTCGGTTAGCGTTGAATCAGCCCCCGGGCAGGGAACCACGTTCACGCTAACACTGCCTATAACGCTGGCCATTATCCCCGCGCTGCTTGTAAGCACCGGAGGTACCATTTGCGCGATACCTTTGTCAAGCATCGTCGAGGCCGATAAATTAGATGAAAAGGAAATTCAAACCGTAAGAGGTAAGGAAGTGACGCTTTTCAGAGGCGATGTACTGCCCCTCCTGCGGCTCGATGAAGTATTCGGGTGGAGTGATGAAAATAACAGGAATAATGAAGCCCTTCATATTGTGGTCGTCAAGTATGCCGGCACCCGGGTAGGTCTTGTTGTTGAAGAATTGCTGGAGCAGCAGGAGCTGGTGGTGAAATCGCTTGACCATTTTATCGGGGCGAGTAAGGGTATAACCGGCGCCAGTATTTTAGGTGACGGCAGGGTTGTACTTATTCTTGATATCACATCGCTTATAAGGGGCACTATTGTAGAGCGCCAGAATGGCGATAATATAAAAACACGAATATTAGCATCCAGATCTGGTACTAAATAATAAGGAGAATTTAAAATGGACCTGGAAAAGGAAATTCAGGAAATAGACTTTGCCGATATTAATATGGCAGGTCTCTTTGGGGAGGGTGTGAATAATGCGATTGAAGGCCTTTCCCAGATGGCCGGGCGGGAAGTGAAAGTCGTCAGTATGGATATCAAAAAAGTACTGGTCAAAGATATTCCGGATTTATTCGGCGGGCCCGAAGCTTTGATAATTGCCATATATGTAGAAATATTCGGCAAGGCCAACGCCAACGGTCACATGGTTGTGGTGTATAAGCCGGAAGTGGCTTTCGGACTTGTGGATTTACTGCTGGACCAGCAGAACGGTTCTACCACGGAACTAAACGATATGGAAAATTCAACCTTGGGAGAAGTCGGCAACATCATGGGCTCGTTTTTCCTGAATTATCTTTCCGATACGACCGGCCAGCGACTTAAGCCGTCGCCGCCTGCGGTGATGATGGATATGGCCGGCGCCGTCCTGGACTCGACACTGGCAAATATCCTTGCCTACAGCGATGAAACATATATCGTGGATACCGTGTTCGGGACCAAAGACCGGCAAGTATCGGGCACTTTTATGATAATTCCTAATCCTAGTCTGGAGGCGGGTTAATGGCAGTGATATTTTCTGAAACAGCCGCACCAGAGCAGGAGCTTCATGTTGTAGGTATGGGAGATCTAATAGTAACGGATTCTCCTGATGCTGTGCTATCTTGCATTGGACTAGGTTCCTGCGTTGCCGTTTGCGCCTATGATAAAAGAGAAAAGATAGGCGGCATGGCACATATCGTACTGCCGCAGAATTACGGCATCCCCGGTAAAAGTGAGGCTAAATACGCCGATACTGCCGTTCCGCTGCTGTTGAATGAAATGACAAAGAAAGGCTGTATAAAAAGATGGTTGGTTATAAAAATAGCAGGCGGGGCTCAAATGACATTGTCTCCGGGGCTAAGAGACACCTTCAAGACCGGCGAGAGAAATCTGGAACAAATAATATCGGTGTTGCGGAGAGAAAATATTACCCCGGAAGCGGCAGATACGGGTGGAAGTATTGGAAGGACAGTAAAGATGTATGTGAGAACTGGGCAGGTCACGGTTAAAACTGCTTACGGCTCAGCCCGGGAGATATAACAATGAAAAATAAATTGCTTAATAATATAACTACTGGCAAAAAGGAGATAACATGGTTACGGTAATGGTTGTGGACGATGCAATGTTCATGCGAAAAAAATGCGCGCAGGTTTTATCCCAAAACGGTTATGCCGTCGTCGAAGCTGCAAGCGGAGTGGAGGCATTAACAGCCTACAAGCAGGAGAAGCCGGATTGTGTGTTGCTGGACATCACCATGCCGGATATGGACGGGATAGAGGCGTTGAGAGAACTGCTTAAAGTCGACCCCGGTGCCAAAGTTTCGATGTGTAGTGCCATGGGACAGCAAGGTATTGTTATCGAAGCTTTAAAAATGGGGGCCAAGGATTTCGTGGTCAAACCGTTCGATGTTGCTAGGGTGGTGGGTTCTGTAAAGAAAATGATAGGCTAATATCTCGGGATAATAAGGTTTAGTATTTTGGGAGAAAAGCAGGTGCAGAAAAAATTACGAGTGCTTGTTGTTGACGATTCCGGTTATGTTATTACAGCAGTTTCCAACAAGCTTAATAGCGACCCGGAAATTGAGGTTATCGGCTCCGCCCGTAACGGTATCGAGGCCGTAGAAAAGGTAAAGAGCCTCAAACCGGACGTTGTGACCATGGATGTCATCATGCCGGAGATGGACGGCATCGCCGCTTTAAAAGCGATAATGGAGGAGTGTCCTACTCCGGTGGTAATGCTTAGCGCATTGACCAGCGAAAATGCAGAGACCACTTTAAAAGCTCTGGAACTGGGCGCGGTTGATTTCTTTCTAAAACCCTCGGCTATTAATCCGGTGGCCGATGATACCCTGGCGACAAAAGTAAAGACGGCTGCCAGGAGTAACCTCGCTAAGAACGGGCAGTTCGCGGCGGATATCGGTTCAAATAAAAAGAGAGTAACTCAAGAAAAATCTACAACCTTTAAAAAGCTGGTGGTTATAGGTGCTTCTACTGGTGGCCCCAGGTCATTAATGCAAATAATTCCCGCTATTCCGGTAGATATTCAGGCGGCGGTATTAATAGTCCAGCATCTTCCCCCCGTTTTTACACGGTCGCTGGCGGAAAGGCTGGACCAGGTATCTCAAATAAGCGTGGAAGAGGCAGGGGAGGGGAGTATTGTGTGCAAAGGCAGGATTTTAGTGGCTCCCGGCGATTTCCACATGTTGATAGAGAGCGGTGGCAAAATAAAACTTGACCAGGGGCCGCATGTTCTGGGAGTACGGCCTGCGGTTGATGTAACTATGAAATCGGCGGTGGATAAATTCGGCGATTCTGTGGTCGGTGTTATCCTTACCGGTATGGGTATCGATGGAACACAGGGGGCCTCTTATATCAAAGCCGCGGGAGGCAAGGTCCTGGCCCAGGACGAGGCCACCAGCGCGGTGTACGGTATGCCGATGAGCGTGGTAAAAGCTGGTTATGCCGACCAGGTATTGCCTTTACATAAGATTGCCAGAGGTATTGTTGAAGCTTGTGATTCCCGGGAGAAGGTTGCATGAACGCGGAAGATTTCATTTACGTAAAAAAGAAAATACGTGAACTGACCCAATTTGACCTTGATAATTACGGTCGTAACCAGATGATACGGCGTCTGGACGGCTATATTGCACGGTTTAAAGTAAGAAATGTGGTGGAATACTGCAAGTTAATCGAACGGGATAAACACGAACTGGAGAAACTGAAGAAATTCCTCACCATAAACGTATCCGAGTTTTTCCGGGATGCTGTTCAATTTAAACTGCTGCAGGATGAAATATTACCATTATTATTAAAGAAAAATCTTGGACTGAATATCTGGAGTGCTGGTTGTGCTAATGGGGCCGAGGCTTATTCAGTAGCTATTCTCCTGGACAGGTTATCTCCTTATAGAAAGCATCGGGTACTGGCAACGGATATTGATAAAGTTATTTTAAACCAAGCAGCAACCGGCGGACCATATGGAGCAGCCGAGGTAAGGAATGTACCACCAGCTTTGCTGAAAAAATATTTCATTGAAAATGATGGTAATTATCGGGTGATTGACCGGATTTGCAATAAAGTCACCTTCGGACTGCATGACCTGACACGGGACCCGTTCGAGAATGATTTCGACCTGATAATATGCCGCAATACGGTGATTTACTTCTCAAGTGAAACAAAGAAAATATTAAGGAAAAAGTTCCTGGATTCTTTAAGAGTTCTCGGGATACTTTTTATCGGCGCCACCGAGACGATGCTGGATGCCAGGGATAACGGATTTCAGCGTCTGTCCGCGTGCTTTTACAGGAAGAAATCGGGCGTACCTGAAAAATCTCATGAGCCAGTGGTATCCAGCGGGAGTACAAAATGAGGCGTATAACCATAAAATATGCCAAGCCGGGTATGGTCCTGGAGCAGCCTGTTTATGACAACTTCGGGAATACCCTGGTGGATAAAGGCAAGGAACTGGACCCCGGCCTTGTGGTTAGTATGAGAGAAAAAGGCGTGACGGAGATATTTATCCGTGATTGGCGCGCGGTGGATGTTCTGGCCGCTCCTCTTTTTACGCCGCAAACCGAGGGCATACTGGCCAAGGCTTTCCGGCAGCTGCTGCTGGACAGCGAGGGGAAACAGAGACTATCCGTCATCAATCTCAACCAGCTGCATATTGCCATGATTGCCATGATCAGGGAGATGAACCTGAATATGATTGGTGATATCAATGTATCATGTAAAATATCGCCGAGAGACTACCTGTATCTACAACCTGTAAAGACCGTTGGTCTTTCCCTGGCACTTGGCCATGGATTGAGACTTTCCCCTGATGAGCTGGCCAGCCTCGGGATGGCGGCTATTCTCAAAGATATCGGCCTGCCCAGGCAATCGATTGAAAAGGTGGACTGGATGGCTGAAGGTAATTCGCCGCGCATGGCAGAACATCCGGGTATCGGTTTCAAACTGCTTAATATGCATAAAATGACTTCAGGAGAAACGGCCAAAGCGGTGCAGCAGCATCATGAGTTCTGGAACGGTTCGGGTTATCCGGATGGATTAAAGAGTAAGGATATTTCGCTCTTCGCGCGCATTATTGCCGTAGCCGATTCTTTTGTTGATTTATTGACGGACCGACCGGGAAGGAACAAAGTCCTGCCGCACCAGGCAATTGAGTATATTATGGCGGGGGGCAACGACCAGTTCGACCCGGAAATCGTCGAATTATTGGTAAGGCGCGTTCCTTCATACCCGGCTGGGATTTCGGTGAAATTAATTACCGGCGATACCGGCATTGTTGCCAACCCTAAGCTCGGGTTCATCGCCAGGCCTATAATCCGAATTTTTCAACGTCCGGCGCAGGGCGTATTGAAAAATCCCTTTGATATCGACCTGTCCAAACCGGATTTTCAACGTTTACTTATTACTGAAGTGTTGGAGTACGATTAATGACACGTGAAGATAGAATTTTATCTCAATCGGAGATAGATTTTCTGTTAAAGAAGATTCAGCCGAAGTCGGATACGCCGGCGGAAAAGGACGAGCCAGTGCCTGAAAATGAACCTGAATCGACTGAACCTGCCGAAGCGACCGTTGGGTCTGAAGAGATAGAGATAAAGCATGCCAAACCGACGGCTAACCCTGATGAAACGCCTGCTAGTAATGTGCAAGCGGTGTCATTTGAATCAACAAAATCCGAAGAGGCAGCGCCTGCCAATCTGGTGACGGACTCGATAAAGATGACGGAACATGAGCCAGAGTTGACGGAACCACCTCCCCCTGTGGAGACTGGAAAACAAAAATATACTCCCGATGGAGTCGATGACCTGAAAAAGAAAATTGCCGATTTGACCGCCGAGGTGAATAAATTGTCAGCCGCCCTGCAGACGGTCTCGCAACTGGAAGAAAAGGTCAGGCAACTGGAAGCGGCGGTGAAGAATGGGCCGGAATCAACCAGGACTCTCAAAGAAAGAATAGATAGAATTTCCGCCGCTCTTGAAGCGGGTGGAGCGAACAAGCCCGATTATGGTTTCCTTGAGGCGTTCAGATGCAGCCATTGCCGTACCAAAGGTAATGTGGCCATTTACGTTAAGTGCACTAACTGCGGCAAGGAAAACTGGATGGGCTGGTGGCCTGAAAAAGAAAAGAAATAAATCCACCGCCGTATATCAAACGCCAGTAATATTTTTTATTATCCCCTTACTAAAAACCCGCTATTTTTCCGCTTGCTCCAGCTCATCCTGGTTATCCGGGGTGAGGTCTATCTGGTAAAAATCGCTCCCCATGCCGGGTAGTATCATCATGAAATCCGGGGTATAGTCTATGAAAACCTCGGCATGTCCGATAGTGAACTCAAGCACGTGACCGCCGGCATCCTTGCTATTTGTCAGGAAATGCAGATGGTAGCCCGGCATATTAAGGCCGGTGATAAAAGGAGGAGAGCGGAACCCGACCATGGTGCCTTCCACCTCCTCGAATTCAAAGATGGGCTGGTGTTTGGTGACTTCAACCAGCGGGGGGTAGGGCTTTTGCTGGGCGGGTACGCTCCGAGTTTTCATGTAGCTGAACGTGCCTTCGATTTTAATGGCGCAGAAGGTGTTTATGCTGGGTAGAATACTATCTAGATACTCCTGTAGTGAAGTGTAATCCAGGCCTTGCGACA
>Ga0307422_1000998_pt1 | contig 14969 bp, 11 predicted proteins | sample SalMarWE160290MG_FD_202153 | JGI IMG/M metagenome (GOLD analysis project Ga0307422, IMG submission 202153) | Salt marsh sediment microbial communities from the Plum Island Ecosystem LTER, Massachusetts, United States - WE1602-90 | ecosystem: Environmental > Aquatic > Marine > Intertidal zone >...
TTGGCATCTTTGCCCCTCAAAAAAATCCTTGCATAACTAATTTGTTTGAATAAATAATAAACTATGAAAAAAGACGCAATCGCTATTCTTTGTGCCGGTGGTCCTGCTCCAGGTATTAATACAGTTATAGGTTCGGTTACAAAGGTATTTTTAAGTGCCGGCTACCGCGTATTGGGTATAAATAAAGGTTATAAAACGCTGTTTTCCAAGGAAACAAAATTTGACGAACTCGATTTTACCTTTGCCGATACTATTTTCTCTCGCGGGGGATCAGCTTTACAAATGAGTCGTCATAAACCAAAGGACAGCGAATTCACCACAGATTTTTTTATAAATAATAATGTAAAACTTCTTATTACAATTGGTGGTGACGACACAGCTTCTACTTCAAATCGTCTTGCCAAATATCTAGCCAAAAACAGTGTTAAAGTTTCGAACATACATGTACCTAAAACCATCGACAACGATCTTCCGCTGCCCGAAGGTAGTCCTACCTTCGGATACCAATCGGCGAAAGAAGAAGGTGTACGATTGGCTACTACTATTTATGAAGATGCACGTACAAGCGGTAATTGGTTCATAGTTTCTGCAATGGGTCGTGAGGCTGGACACCTTGCCTTTGGTATAGGCACAGCATGTCATTATCCTATGATTATTATCCCTGAAATGTTCAATAAAACAAAAATTACCTTCGATAAAATTACCCGCCTGATCATTTCATCGATGCTTAAACGGAAAATACTGGGTATACCCTATGGAGTAGTCATTGTTAGTGAAGGTGTCTTTCATTTTATGAACGATGAAGAAATTGAAGGTACAGGGATTAATTTTACTTACGACGATCATGGTCATCCCGAACTGGGAAATGTAAGCAAGTCGCATATTTTTAATATGCTGCTTCAGCGCAAATTAAAAAAACTGGGGTTTGATATAAAAAGCCGGCCAAATGAATTGGGCTACGAGCTTCGCTGCTGCAGACCTATTGCTTTCGACCTGGCATATGCAACATTGCTCGGTACAGGTATAATGAAATTATTCCAGGAAGGGATGACTGGATGTATGGTTACGGCCGATCCGGCAGGTAATATCTCTCCTCTTTTCCTTAAAAATGTTGAAGATGAACATGGAAAAGTCCGACCTCGCCTGGTTAATATTAATTCTGAAAGAGCGCAGCTTGTTTATTACAATAACCTCCATTATATAACTAAAGAGGATTATAAAGAAGCAAAAAAACACATACCTAATCCTGAAGATTACGACTTCATTAAAATACTCCAATGGTAAAAATAGGGCTCTCCGGCCCTGTTTTTTTTAAAGATAATTCTTGACTTTTCAAGTATTCTAATACAATGCAAAATTTTCCTTATATTTATAAGCACTGACCACAACCAAAACTGCTTAAATTATGGTACAAGTCAAAAAAAAGAAAGGTACAATAGCCATTCTTACAGGAGGAGGAGATGTACCAGGATTAAATCCAGCCATTCGGGCCATAACCATTCGTGCAATACGTGAGGGATATCAGGTATTGGGCCTTCGTCGTGGCTGGGCCGGTATACTCGAATTTGTGCGTGATAAAAAAGCCGACAACAGCGATAAATATTATGCTCTTACTGAGGAGATAGTGAATAAGGCCGGCCGGAGTGGCGGGACATTTTTGCATACATCGCGAACCCGGCCTAGTCATATTCCTCTTGTGAGTGTACCTCCACAATACAAAGATCGTTATACCGAGGAGATAAATGATCTCACTCCGGAAATCATCAAAAACCTGGAATATCTTGGAATTGACTACCTGATACCCATAGGGGGAGATGATACACTCAGTTATGCTGTACGGTTATATTCCGAAGGAGTGAAAGTAGTTGCTATCCCGAAGACAATGGATAACGATGTACCGGGAACGGATTATTGTATAGGTTTCAGTACTTGTATTACACGGACTATCCATATGTGCAATACGTTGCGTACTTCAGCAGGATCGCATGAACGTATTCTTGTTCTCGAAGTATTTGGCAGGTATGCTGGTTTTACAGCCATGCTACCAACAATGGCCGGAGCTGCGAATCGTTGTGTAATACCAGAATATAAATTCGATATCGATAGATTAACCTCCCTACTTGTCGATGACCGGAATAAAAATCCCAGCCGTTATTCAGTTGTTCTGGTATCTGAAGGGGCCATGCTATCAGGAGATACCGAGATGATTTACAGTTCCCTCGAAAAAGACGCATACGGACACGCAAAACTTGGAGGCGTTGGCGATTTGATAACCGCCAAAATCCGGGAACTCTCGCCTATCTACAATAATGGACAACGTGTGAATGTTATTTACCAGCAACTTGGATACCTGGTTCGTGGTGGCGACCCCGACGCTATCGATTCTATTGTTCCTATGGCGTATGGCAACCTGGCTCTCGATTTAATTTTAAAAGGTATTCATGGCAGGCTTGTTGTATTGCGAAACGGTAGGTATGATAACGCTCCTATAGATGTTGTAACCAGTACAAATAAAAAAGTCGATATTAAAAGACATTATAATGCTGATAGACTCAGACCGCATTATAAAAGTTTTGAATTCCAACCCTTATTTATAATGACAGGAAATCAATGATTCACTTATATAGTAAACAAAAAGGGGTGTTTTTACACCCCTTTTTTTATATCGTATGTCTCTCTACTTAGCGTTTCACATGCAACCATGCTCCAGGTGTAATACTAGCTCGAAAATCATCGATCTCATTAATTCCCTGCTGAAAATTAGCATAAGATTTAGCAGATACTCTATAGAATCCATTTGAAGCTTCTATTATCTGCGACTGATAACCCATCTGTTGAATTTTTTCGGAATAGAGCTGTGCAAAATTTTGATTCTGAAAACTACCAACGATCATAAAATAATTATTGTTTTGGTTGGTGTACGTTGATTTCTCGACTACTGGTGGCGAAATTTCTTCCAGTTGTATGTCAGTTGTATCCTCAATAACTGGTTCTGGTTCATCAAAAGTCATATCAAGAACAGTATCGATATCTTTTGAGAACAACCGGTGTTTTTTAAAATAGTTGCAGCTGCTCAACATTATTGAGCCTATGAGCAATAAGAGTAGAAAGTAACTTTTCATGATGAAAGAATTTTATTTTCTCAAATTATTACCTAAAAGGTAAATTACCAAATTTTAATTAACAATACCTACATAATTACATGGGCTAATTAGCATAAAGTTACTGATAAAAACCCACTTATAGTAATCAAACAACGAGTTAAACGAGTTATTTAAAAATTTGTTACCTTGCATAGAACTAACCATAATTCAATTCATATATGATTGACCTGTCAACGCAATACGGAAGTTTAAAACTTAAAAATCCATTAATCGCCGGAAGTTCAGGATTAACGGACAATATCGCTTCTTTGATTGAACTGGAAAAGAACGGTGCGGCTGCGGTTGTTCTAAAGTCCCTGTTTGAAGAAGAAATTCTTCGCGATATGAAGATTCAGTTAAATTCCATGAGCTCTTCAGGTTTTATTTATCCTGAAACTGTAGAGTTCTACGATTATTTTGATGGACCCAAAGAAACCACAATAAGTTATTTGGAACTTATTAAAAAAGCGAAGGATAAACTTAAAATTCCTGTTATTGCCAGTATTAATTGCCTCGATTCCAATAACTGGACCTACTTCCCCGGTCAAATTGAAAAAGCAGGTGCCGATGCCCTTGAGCTTAATATCTTTAATTTACCTTCCGATATAAATAAAACAGCAGCAGAAAATGAAAATATTTATTTTGAAATAATAGCAGAGGTTAAAAAACAAATCAAAATACCTTTATTCGTGAAACTGAGTTATTACGCTTCCAGTCTTGCTGCATTTCTGGTGAAAATTTCTCAGACAGATATCGATGGGCTTATATTGTTCAACCGTTTTTATAATCCCGATATCGATCTCGATACATTTGAAGTTACCAGTGGGGCCATTCTCAGTTCACCGGGTGATATTTACCAGACCTTACGGTGGATAGCTATTTTGGCCGAACGAGTCAATTGTTCGCTTATTGCATCGACAGGTATACATGATGCCGATGGAGTTATAAAGCAAATTCTGGCCGGCGCGTCTGCTGTACAAATCGTATCAGCTCTCTATAAGAATGGGATACCACACCTGAAAAAAATCCAAAATGACCTGGAAAGTTGGATGAAACAAAAAAATTATAATTCACTGACCGATTTCAAAGGTAAGCTAAGCCAGTCGAAAGCGTCCAATCCGGCAGTCTATTCACGTGTTCAATTCATGAAGTATTACAGAAGTTTTTCCCAGTGATACGAATTTGTTTTAATGCTTTTACCAAATAAAAAAATCCTGATTGGTTTTTCCATCCCAATCAGGATTTTTGACTATTAATTTAATAACCCGTTTAAACCAAATCGCATGCCTCAGCTGGCATCCAGTGAGCATCTTTGCCTTCCCATTTGATATTACATCCAATAGGGTTGGTAATATTAATACTCACCTCTTTATTCTGAGTAATTTCTGAAAGTACCCTGTCGAGATCGTTTACTTTCATATTTGAGATATTTCTTGGACTATCAAGCCCTCTTCCTGTATATACAAGCTTTCTTTCCTTGTCGAAAACATAAAAATGAGGCGTTCGTAAAGCTCCATATTGACGAGCCACTTCCTGTGTTTCGTCATAAAGGTAGAGCCAGGGAAATTTCTGCTCATCCATACGCTGAACCATATGGTCGTAATCATCTTCGGGATAAGTATGCGGACTATTTGAATTGATCGCTACAAATTTCACCCCTTTATCGTCGTATTTCAAAGCAGTCTGCCGTGTAATTTCATCCGATCCAAGTACATACGGACAATGATTACAGGTGAAAAAGATCACAAGGATTTCGACCTCTCTGAAGTCATTCAGCTGATATCCTTTTCCATCGGTTGCCTTTAGCTTAAAATGCGGAGTTGTATCATTTATTTTTAATGTATATGCCATAGAATATATTTTTCTGACTTACTAATATAACAATAAATACTCTCTGAAAGTTCATAAAAAAGCTGCACAAAATTAATCGTGCAGCTTTAATTACAAGTATTTTAAAAAGAATAATTGAATTCGCTATGAACCCACCTCAACTTTATATTTGATTTTAACAACAAGATCAAGTGTTGTTGTAACTTCCTCACTAAGGTAGCCAACAACTCTTGCAGTATACTCTTCCTCTTTGAGGATATCTTCCAGACTTACCTCAGTTAATGTAAAATCAATCCTCAGTAAACCATTGCCAATATTTTGAACCGAGCCGACTAATATTTCATCGTGATTTTGAGTTTTAATATATACTTCAACCCATTCAAAAGCATCCAGATTCTGGCCCGGAGTGAGCATCTCAAGTTTAGCTTCCTTAATAGTGATATCCTTCAGATTGGTAATATTTCCGCCATTTTCTTCAATTTCAGATTCAATGTCCGATTGAATTATTTTCTCAATAAATGTATACTGTCCAGGTGAAGAAGGATTTACAGAAAAAGGAATTTCTTCGTTACCTGTTGTAAATGAAAAATCAATCAGGTCACCAAATAACTCGCATGAGGCCAGTATAACTACTGTTAGAGCAAAACTAACCAGGGGATATAAAAGATTTCTTTTCATAAGATTATAGTATTTACGATGAATAATTAATTATCAATGATCTCAGCTGCAATAACATATCTCGTTAACGATTAAGATTATGAATGCATGCCATTAAGATTGGCAAGGTAGTGTTTTAATCCAGTATAAACTTCCTTTTATTGAGTAACAAAGGATATTCATCAACTAATCAGATCATTATTTTGATAAAGACGTAAAGGATTATAAACAAAACTTATAATAATGGATTATTTCTGGAAAAACTATACTACACTTGTCGCTGAAGACGATCCATTGAATTACAGATATGTCGAGTTATTGCTTACGCGTCGTACAGGCGTTTCTATTATTTGGGCAAAAGATGGCAAAGAAGCACTAAATATTTGCCGGAAACGAAATGATATCGATATTGTTCTGCTCGATTTACAGTTACCCGAACTTGATGGTTTCAAGGTTTTGGAGCTCATTAAAATGCATAATCCCTACCTACCGGTAATCATCCAAACTGCCAATTCATGGAATAATGAAGAAGAAAATTGCAGGGAGGCAGGCTGCGACGGTTTTTTTAATAAACCTCTCAATATCGATGCACTCTTGCAAGAAATGGATATTTATCTCAAAACATATTCATCTGTCCGTCAGACTCATACTAAAGTTTAACCTCAACTCTCAAAGACTTTACATTTTTCCTTTCGATATATAATTTTCCTTGTCCTTCCGATTATTTTACCGGTTTTTTTGTTTCATCTTATATTTCTTATAGCTGAATACATCCAATTTTAATATATTGGCATAATATATCAATAGCAAAGAAATATGAATACCCTGATTAATTTATTTGAAAATAGTGTAAATCAATTTCCTGATAACATCTATTTCTGGCAAAAGGTCAGTGGGAAATTTCAAGGCACTACCTACACTGAAACCAGAAAACAGGTTTATGAATTTGCAGCCGGATTGATGAAGCTTGGATTGCAACCTGGCGATCGTGTTACGCTGCTCTCTGAAGGACGTAACGAATGGGTTATCAGCGAATTAGGTGTATTATATAATGGAGCTGTTAATGTACCTCTTTCAGTGAAACTTAATGAACCTGAAGAAATTGCATTTCGTTTGAAGCATTCAGGCTCCAGGTTAGCTATTGTATCAGGCAGACAAATCCAAAAAATTCTGAGTATATGGTCCGGGCTTCCGCTCCTGGAACTCATTATTTGTATGGATAAAACAGAAACCAAGCATGCTCAGGTACGCAATTTTGAGGATATCGTTGAAACCGGGAAGAAATACCTCCAAACCAACAGCGAAGATTTTAAAAAACGCTATACATCTGTAACGGATGATGATTATGCCAATATTTGCTATACGTCAGGCACCACAGCCGATCCGAAAGGTATTATTCTATCTCACCGGAATTATACCGCCAATGTTGAGCAATCGAGCAGTCTGCATTCTATTCCCGAACACTACATTACTTTGCTGATATTACCCTGGGATCATTCTTTCGCCCACACCTGCGGCATATACTCAATTATGAAATACGGGGCGAGCATTGCCTCCATTGAGATGGGCTCATCAGGACTGGAAACAATAAAAAATATCCCAAAGAATATTAAAGAAATAAAACCAGCATTCTTACTGAGTGTTCCCGCCCTTGCGAAGAACTTCAGAAAAAATATCGAAAAAGCGATACAGGAGAAGGGCCAGATGACAGAAAAATTGTTTCGTTTTACCTTGAAAATGGCCTACCGGTATAACGGAATTGGCTGGAACCAGGGTAGGGGTTTAAGAATATTCCTTTGGCCCCTGGTGAAGTTATTTGATGTAATTCTATTTAAAAAGATACGGGAAGGTTTTGGTGGTCAGCTGAAATTCTTTGTTGGTGGTGGTGCACTTCTTGATATTGAATTGCAACGTTTCTTCTGTGCCATAGGAATGCCAATGTACCAGGGATATGGCTTGACTGAAGCAGCACCGGTAATTTCTTCGAACAGTGCTTTGAAATTTAAAATGGGATCTTCAGGCACTATTGCTAAAAATCTTGAAGTGAAAATATGTGACGATGAGGGAAAGGAATTACCTCTCGGTGAGAAAGGAGAAATAGTGGTACGGGGTGAAAATGTTATGAAGGGATACTGGGACAATGAGAGTGCAACCAAAGAAACCCTTAAGAATGGATGGCTTTATTCGGGTGATATGGGTTACCTGGATAAAGATGGTTTTCTTTTTGTTTTAGGCCGTTTTAAAAGTCTGCTTATTGCCGATGACGGTGAAAAATTTAGTCCTGAAGGTATTGAAGAAGCTTTCGCCGACAATTCTCCCTTCATCGACCAGTGTATGTTATACAACAATCAGAAACCCTATTCAATTTGTTTGATTGTCCCAAACCGGGAAGCACTCAAAAGATACATTGCTAATAATAAAATAAACGCTGACGATGCTCCTTCGAGTGCTCTGACATTAATCGACAATGAACTAGGTAAATACCGAAAAGAAGGCGAATATTCCGATTTATTTCCGCAGCGCTGGCTTCCCGCTGCAGTTGCCATAATTAGCGATGGTTTTACCGAGGAGAATAAATTGCTTAACAGTACACTTAAAATGGTCCGTCCAAAAATCATAGAAAAATATCAGGAACTTTTCGACTATTTGTATACAGCGGAAGCAAAAAACATTATAAACGACAGAAATACAAGTGAAATCAATAAACTTATCTGATAGAACATAGGAACAACTACTAATTTTCCAGACCTATTAATAATCCTTTTAAAAGAATTACTTTTGCAATAGCAGGGATATAACCGCGTTGGCTGTTGAAACAACTATTTATTATTATTTCTATTTTAATAATATATTAAAAATAAAATTGAATTAAGTGTCAAAGAATGGATAACAATCTTCAAATAATAAAAGAACTCGAGAAAAGAATATTAGTACTCGATGGCGCTATGGGAAGTCTTATCCAGCAATACAACCTGACTGAAGAAGACTATAGAGGGGAGCGATTTAAAAACACTTTAATAGATCAGACCGGTAATAATGACCTTCTGTCACTTACCAGTCCGAAAATCATTTCAGAAATACATGAAAAATACCTGGAAGCGGGTGCAGACCTGATTGAAACCAATACCTTCAATGCCAATCGGATTTCACAATCCGACTACAAACTTGAAGATGTTGTATATGAAATGAATTTCGTTTCGGCTCAAATTGCCAAAAAAGCTGCCGCTAAATTTAGTAAACTTACTCCCGGTAAACCACGGTTTGTTGTAGGAGCGCTGGGTCCCTCGAATAAAACTGCATCTATGTCGCCCAATGTAAACGACCCGGGCTACCGTGCTGTCAGTTTCGATGAAATACGGGATGTTTATGCAGAGCAGGCGAGGGGACTGATTGATGGAGGAGTAGATTTGCTAATGATTGAAACTGTATTCGATACATTAAATGCAAAAGCTGCTCTTTTTGGAATAAAACAGGTTTTTGACGAGAAAGATATTGAGCTTCCCATAATGGTTTCCGGCACAATTACCGATGCCAGCGGACGTACGCTTTCAGGTCAGACAATAGAGGCATTTCTTACTTCCGTATCACACATTAAACTATTAAGTGTCGGGGTTAACTGTTCCCTGGGCGCAAAAGAAATGCGTCCCTATGTTGAAGTATTAGGAAAAAAAGCACCCTTTTATGTAAGTGCACATCCAAATGCCGGCTTACCCAACCAGTTTGGTGGTTATGACCAAACTCCCGAAGAGATGGCTCAGGCATTGTTTCCTTACCTGGATGGACAAAATGTAAATATAATTGGCGGATGCTGCGGAACAACTCCCGAACATATCCGGGCCATGGCTCAAATGATTGAGAAAGCTGAGAAAAGAAAAATACCGGAAACTGATAATCAAACCCGTCTCAGCGGACTCGAGGTGATAACTGTTTCGCGCGAAAATAATTTTGTAAACATTGGTGAGAGAACAAATGTTGCGGGTTCATTAAAGTTTGCCCGGCTTATTAAGGAAGAAAAATACGAAGAAGCCATTTCCGTTGCCCGGGAACAAGTTGAGGGAGGTGCACAAATTATCGATGTGTGTATGGATGATGCCATGATTGATGCGGAAAAAACCATGGTGCGGTTTCTGAACCTGATTGCTTCCGAGCCTGAAATAGCCCGTGTTCCTATTATGGTCGATTCTTCAAAATGGTCGGTCATAGAAGCCGGACTAAAATGCATCCAGGGCAAAGGAATTGTCAATTCTATTTCGCTCAAGGAGGGTGAATCAAAATTTATTGAGCAGGCCCGTAAAGTACTTAACTATGGAGCAGCCGCTGTTGTAATGGCTTTTGATGAAAAGGGACAGGCCGACACTTTCGAACGCAGAATAGAAATTTGCAGGCGTGCCTACGACTTATTAACAAAGAAAGTCGGATTTCCTCCGGAATATATCATCTTCGATCCGAATGTTCTTGCCATTGCCACAGGCATTGAAGAACATAATAATTATGCAGTCGACTTCATTAATACGGTGAAATGGATAAAAGATAACCTGCCCTTTGCTAAAGTAAGCGGAGGCATAAGTAATCTTTCATTCTCCTACCGGGGTAATAATACCATCCGCGAGGCCATGCAATCGTCTTTTCTGTTTCATGCTACAAAAGCAGGACTGGATATGGGCATTGTTAATCCCTCAATGCTTGAAGTCTATGATGATATCCCTAAAGATCTGCTGGAACTTGTTGAAGATGTGATTTTTAATCGTCGAGCCGATGCTACCGAGCGGCTCACTGAGTATGCCGAAACGGTTGTACAAAAAGATAAAAAAGAAACACAAGTTGAAGACTGGAGAAACAACCCGGTGGAAGAACGGTTAAAACATGCGCTGATTAGAGGCATTGTCGAATTTATTGAATCTGACGTAGAAGAAGCCCGAAAGAATTATGCCAGGGCTTTGCATGTTATCGAAGGTCCGCTAATGGAAGGAATGAATGTAGTAGGCGATCTTTTTGGCTCCGGTAAAATGTTTCTGCCCCAGGTGGTGAAAAGTGCAAGGGTAATGAAAAAAGCCGTATCGGTACTACTCCCCTATATCGAAGAGGAAAAGGATTTAAATGCCGTCCAGCAAGGAGTAGGAAAAATATTGCTGGCTACCGTAAAAGGTGATGTTCATGATATAGGAAAAAATATTGTCGGTGTAGTCCTCGGTTGTAATAATTACAACATCATTGATCTGGGTGTAATGGTGCCTACTGAAAAAATTATTCAAACGGCAATCGAAGAAGATGTCGACATTATCGGATTAAGCGGCTTAATCACCCCATCGCTCGAAATAATGGTTAACTTTTCAAAAGAGATGGAAAAACTGGGAATTAATAAACCCCTGCTGATAGGAGGTGCCACTACTTCAAAAATTCATACGGCCGTTAAAATCGAACCTAACACAAAAGCTCCGGTTATTCATGTGAAAGATGCATCTCGAAGCGTTGGTGTTGTTAATAATCTACTATCGAAAGAAAATCGTTCCGGGTATATTAAACAGATCCGAAAGGAATATGATGATTTACGAAAAAATTATGCGGGAGCAAGTTCAAAAGTGCGTTTCATAACTCTTGATGAATCCCGTAAAAATCATTTGCAGATCGACTGGGAAAAATCATCTATCCCGAAACCTTCTTTTACCGGATTAAAAGTATTCGAAGACTATCCGATCAGCGAGATCCGTGAATACATTAGTTGGGTTTTCTTTTTTGTTGTCTGGCAACTGCGAGGTAAATTCCCCGATATTTTAAAGGACCCAAAAATCGGTGACGAAGCACAAAAGCTTTATGATGATGCAAACCGGCTTCTCGACCGTATAGAAAAAGAAAAACTGTTGAGAGCGAAGGGTGTTCTGGGATTCTTCCCGGCAAATTCTGTTGGCGATGATATTGAGGTATATGCTACCGAAGAACGTAAGCAGGTTATTGCAACATTTCGAAATTTACGCAATCAAACTTTCAAAGAAAATGGTTCGCCTAACTTGTGTCTATCGGATTTCATTGCACCGAAATCGAGTGGAATAAAAGATTATATCGGAGCTTTTGCCGTAACAGCAGGTCTGGGAATTGAGAAAATACTTGATGAATTTACGCGGGATCAGGATGATTATAACAGTATTATGATCAAAGCATTAGCCGACAGACTTGCCGAAGCATTTACCGAAATATTACACCTGAGAGTCAGAAAAGAATTCTGGGGTTATGCACCGAACGAAAAACTCCCCTTAAATGATCTATTGCTTGAAAAATACCGTGGAATCAGGCCTGCACATGGCTATCCGGCTTGCCCCGATCATTCGGAAAAGGAAACACTTTTCAATTTACTCGATGCCGAAAAGAATGCAGGTATTAGCTTGACAGAAAGTTTCTCAATGGTTCCGGCAGCGTCAGTTAGTGCGCTTATGTTTTCACATCCGGAATCGAAATATTTTTTTGTGGGCAAAATAGGGAAGGATCAGATCGAAGATTACGCAAAGCGGAAACAGGTAAGTATAGAGCGCATAGAAAGCTGGCTCGCTTCCGATTTAAATTATTACTGATAACTTAATGGCGTCCTAATTAAATATTATTACCTGCTATGAAAATTACTGATCTCTTTCTCTCACAGGATAAAACTTTTTCTTTTGAATTTTTCCCTCCCAACGATGAAATATCGGCAGTTGATTTCGGGATTAATGTCGGACGGTTAATGAAACTCTCTCCATCATTTGTCACAGTCACATACGGAGCCGGAGGATCGACACAGGAGCGAACATTCGCATTAGTCGATTATCTGCAAAATAAAATAGGATTAACGACGATGGCACATTATACCTGTGTAAATGCCACGAGGGAAAGAATAAAAAAAGATTTGGATTCACTGATTGAAAAAGGAATTCGAAATTTAATGCTTCTCAGAGGAGATCCTCCAAAAGGGCAGGATAAGTTTGTTCCTAAAAAAGGTGGTTTCAAGTATGCGAGTGAACTTATCGAATTGGTCGATCAACATTATGATTTCAGCAAAGCCGGTGCTGCTTATGTCGAAAAACACCCCGAGGCTATGAGTATGACAGAAGACATCCTTAACCTGAAGACCAAGGTCGATGCCGGAGCTGATTTCCTGATCACACAACTTTTTTTCATTAATAAACATTATTTCGATTTTATTAAACAGGCACGCAAGGAAGGTATTACTTGCAGAATAATTCCGGGTATTATTCCACTTACTTCATACCATCAGCTTGAAAGATTCACTAAGATGGCCGCTGCAAAAATTCCCTCTGAACTCAGATATGAAATTACAAGCTATAAAAATAATCCTGAAAAAATGTACGAGATTGGAGTGAACTATACCATAAAACAATGCAGAGAACTTTTAGATAAAGGAGCCCCCGGAATTCATTTCTATACATTAAATAAATCGAGAGCCGCCATTGAAATTTTCGAGTCGCTCTAACACCGACACAATTGACAATTCCTACTGATTTCATATCTTTAACCACAAATTATGTTAAGCGGGAGTAGCTCAGGGGTAGAGCATTAGCTTCCCAAGCTGAGGGTCGCGGGTTCGAATCCCGTTTCCCGCTCAATTTCGTAATATGTCCAATATATGGCATTTATGAGTTGTTAATGCCAGGCCGATCAATGACTATGGAGTATTTATTTATCATTGTCAGCGTATCGATTGACGGAAATATACTTTGCCTGTACTCCATAGTACTGAGTTTTTTATTGTATTAATTATCAACTTACGCACAGAATCAGTTGAAAAAAATATGATATTAAATTTTATTAAATCTATATAATTCTTATTTTTATTTTTTTGTTTGTATTTCTTTAAATACATAATAAAACATGATAGCATGAAAATACCTAAAAATGACAATCTAAAACTCGCTAAAAGGCTGAGCGGTTATGCCTCGGCTGCAGGAGCATTAATGGTACTATCGCCGGCAGTAAAAGGCCAGATTGAATATTCAGGTCTAAAAAATATCGATGTATTTCCTAACGAAATTTTGGATTTGGATAAAAACAGTGTCAATGACTTTGTTTTTCATTCCATGCTTATGAGCACTTCGTATGATAGCATGGGAACCCATGTTTATTTGTTGTATGGATTTGCACTTATGTATAATTTCCAGAGTACCTTGTATCAGAACAGTTGGATGATTCGTAGTGCAACACAATCCGGGCCTCTTGGCGGATACGTTCATGGCCTGGCAGAAAATGCCATGGTTGACGCCTCAGCTCCTTATTGGACAAATACATCCAGTGTTGATGAGTATGGTGTACTCAACTTTATTCAAAAAATTAGTGTAACCAATACCACTACCAGTTATTATTATAATTTTCAACAGGGTGATTTTAATGGCAACGAGGCATACGTAGGTATACGTTTTCAAATAGGCTCTGAAGTGCATTACGGATGGATTCGTGCATTAGTCAGTGAATTAATATTACCAGTTACTATTATCGATTGGGCCTATAATACAGTTCCCGACGAAGGAATTACCACTGGTTTTATAATGCCCGAATTTAACTATGAGACTTTTTATACAAGTGAAGAAGTAACAATAGGGCTAACTTTCGACGCTCCTGTTTCAGGTATTGAACCTAGTGATTTTATGGTAGATGGAGGCTCGATATCAAATGTTTCTGTGATTTCCAGCCAGGAATACGATGTTACAATTCAGGCTGCTGGTGAGGGAATTGTTACTGTTGAATTACCTGTTAACAGTGCTGTTGGAACTGGCAAGGTTGTGGGTTCTACAACAGCCCAGTTTATTATACATAATTTACCTACTTCTATCGAGAGTGAAATAACGGATCCATTCAGGATGTATCCAAATCCCGTACAAGATGTTCTGAATATTGTTCTGGAAAATCGGGCCAATGTTGATATCCTGAATGTTTCAGGCGAATTGTTAATGAGCCGGAAAGATGTTATGGAAGCAGCTATTGATGTCAGTCAATTATCACCAGGAATATATATGATACGGATATGGAACAACAATACATCACCGGTAACCCAAAAATTTATTAAGGAATAGTTTTTTTAACCGATACCGGCTATTCAGCCGGTATCGGTTAACTTTTAATATCAGAAATGGATCACAAATTCCCTCCGAAAAAAGAAGCAACCAAAATCTCCGAAAAATTTATCGATCAGTTATATAGCCTGAAGTACAGCATTACCGATGAAAAAGGGAATACACTCGATGTTCCCGAGAGTGGTTTCCTCGGTCTGTTGGCTACGGGTTATAAAGGATTGGCCATGATACGAAAGAAAAGAGGCCAGACACATCTCTACTATAAATTCACGAAGGGTAAAAAACT
>Ga0307422_1001001_pt1 | contig 14959 bp, 8 predicted proteins | sample SalMarWE160290MG_FD_202153 | JGI IMG/M metagenome (GOLD analysis project Ga0307422, IMG submission 202153) | Salt marsh sediment microbial communities from the Plum Island Ecosystem LTER, Massachusetts, United States - WE1602-90 | ecosystem: Environmental > Aquatic > Marine > Intertidal zone >...
CTTTGCACCGGACCATCCTTCTTCAACCGGAAGCATGCGCTATACTCTAGAGGCTTCGGTTACTGATGTGGATAGGCAGAACTACGCCGGGTCTGTTTCCAAACTAGTTCATCCTGCCAACTTTTATATCGGGGTAAAGCCTTCTCCAAAAGATATTATGGCTCAGGGAGACCTGCTCGCGGTTCCCGTTATCGTCGTGGATCATGACGGCAAGCCGCTTTCAGGTATTACGGTTAAGGCTATACTGGAGAGGATTGATTACCATAAAACTGCACGTATGAGTGATTACGGCGATGTGCAGGTAAATAATCGTAGTGTACCTGTTGTCAAAGAAGAAAAAATAATTCGTTCGGGAAAAGCAGCGGTTATTTGTTCTTTTAATCTTTCGGAAGCCGGGTATTTCCAGCTGCGTTTTGAAGCCATAGATAATGAGGGGCAGCTGGTGCAAACAGGTTTTAAGATTGCAGTTTCGGGTGAAAATACCGCAGCCTGGCCGCGATTTGATAAGGAACAGATAGAGATTATCGCTGATAAAAAGAGTTATGAACCCGGAGACAAAGCGGTGCTCGTGGTGCAGTCGCCTTACAAAAATGCCACCGGGTTGTTAACTGTAGAAAGAAACGGCATACTTACTCACAAACTTTTTTATATCAATAATAATACTCCGGAAATAGTGGTGCCGATTGAAGGAGAGTACGCTCCAAACGTGTACGTATCGGTAGTAGTAATTCGGGGAAGGGTGCATCATAAGAAAGATGCTTCCGGATTTGAAACCGGGGCTCCCGGATTTAAAATAGGGTATGTAAATCTGGAGGTTACTCCCGCAGAACAGAGGCTTTCTCTAGATATAAAAACAAATGTTGAAACTGCTAATCCTGGTCAGGAACTAAGGGTGGACCTGTTTGTAAAAGATTTCATGAACAGACCCGCAGAAGGACAGGCTACCATTATGGTAGTAGATGAAGCGGTTTTGAGTCTTACCGGATATAAAACACCTGATCCTATTAAACAGGCGTATGTTTTTTATCCACTTGGCATCCGAACAGCTTCAAATCTTTTGGATCTGCCTCACTCCAGGCGCTCGCGACGTGAAGTGCTTTTCCCGGGAGGTGGAGGTGGAGGTGGAATGTTCCTGGAAGCGGATTCTCTACTGCTCAGAAAACTGTTTAAAAGTACCGCGTACTGGAATCCCGATGTCGACATAGGTAAAAACGGCAGGACGTCGATTGTGTTTACCCTGCCGGATAATATAACCACCTATCGAATTATGGTTGTGGTTACCGATACAAAAAGCCGTATGGGATCAGCGGATACCAAAATAATCTGTCAAAAACCGCTTATGATCCAGCCAGTTCTGCCCCGTTTTTTCTATCCTGGCGATGAGCTTACTATAGAAGCGCTGTTATTTAACGGCACCAATAGTGCGGAGTATGTACAGTTGTGGGCCGAATTCGAGGGATTACGGCTGGCATCCGGCGATGCATACGGAAAGTTACGGATAGAGGCCAATTCTTCCGGGTCCTTTAAATTCCGTATTAAAGCAGAGAAGGCGGAAAAGGCTGTTATCCGTTTTAAAGCTACAACCGGTAAACATATGGATGCGGCGCAATTTGAGCTGCCTATACTGGAACCGGGAAGTCAGAGGGTAATAGTAAAAAATATTTCCGTCTCCGGTACGGATGAACTAGACATAACCATACCCGCCGACCGGATAACCGGTAGTGCGCAGATAGAGGTGGTTACTTCCTCTACTGTGTTGAGTGAACTCAAAGATTCGGTTCAGTATTTGATGCACTATCCTAACAGCTGCATAGAGCAGACAACCAGTACAGCCTATCCTTTGGTTGTGCTGAAGGATTTATTGCCTGAAATGGGTATTGAGGTGAGTATGGAGGATCTTAAGAAATTCTCCGAGGCCGGGGTGCGTCGTATTCTCTCGTTCCAGACCGAGGCGGGAGGATTGTCCTACTGGCCGGGAGGGTCGGAACCGCATGCCTTTGCTACGGCTTTCGGACTTACCGCGCTGATCGAGGCTAAAAAGAACGGCTATGATGTACCAGATGAGGCGCTTGACGGTATGGCGGATTATCTTGAGGTTTCCTTAAAACAGGGGAAGATCAGCGGTGAAATGCCGCATGGTGGTATGGCCGATGCCGATACCCGTGCCCTGTTTGTGATGACCTTAGGCCGTTTGGGCAGACCCCAGCCTGGATATATATCCGCCTTGTGGAACAACAGACAGGAATTAAGCGCTTTCGGTCTATCGTTTTTAGCAATCGCTGTAAAGGAGATGCCCGGCGACAAATCACTGCTCCAACCCATATTGGCGGAGATACAAAAAGCAACTGAAGTAGCAAGCAGTGAAGCCTATTATTCCGGTCAGGCAAAAGGCGGCTGGTCGTTCGATTCTCCGCTGCGTACCCACGGCGGAGCGCTTATTGCGTATGCCTTAGCCAATCTTGATCCTGAAATGTCGGGAAAACTGTTGACAGGCCTGCTTAAAAGACGCAGTAACGGCTTATGGGGTAATACGCAGGAAAATGTTTTCGGTATAATGGGAGTGCATTCTATCGCTTTGAATAAAGCGGGCGGGGGCGCCCCACAGATGGAATTGAAGGTAAACAATAGAATATATACCGAATCAGAAATGGAAAAAACTTCAGTACGAGTTAGAAGGCTTACACTTACTGAAAAGGATGTGGGATTTATTTCAGGAAGAGAGGGGAAAATTACCTGTACGCTTACCAACAAATCGGGCACACCTATCTTTCTTACGGTGCGGGTGCGTTATGATGTGCCGCTGAGTGAAAAGAACCGCGAATCTACCGCAAACGGTTTCAGTATTACACGCAAGTACGAAACCCTGGAGGGCGCCTCATTAGAAGGTAAAACCATTCCATTGGGCTCTCTGGTTAGAGTACGGCTAATAATCCACAGCGACGGGGATCATCATTATTGTGCATTCGATGATAAATTACCGGCCGGGCTTGAACCCCTTAATGTGAATTTGAAGACCACGGAAAAGGTGTATCAGGGCGAGCTGACTGCTACGGCACAGAGAAGTCTTTCAGTGCTTTCCTATAGCGAAATCAGGGATTCCCGGGTGGCTTTTTATGTGGACGAACTGCTTAGAGGAGATTATGAATTTAACTATGTGGCCAGGGCCACTACACCTGGCACCTTTTTAAGGCCGGCCGGAAGGGCGGAAGCCATGTATCAACCTCAGATCTGCGGTACCACAACAATCGACTACGTTATCATACAATGAGGAAGATTATACGAGATCTAAAAAAAAAGTTTTTATTACTCTGGAGAAGAATAGAGTTTCGCTGTTGTGTTCTCTTATTCTCTGTGATTTTTTTACCTTTTCTGCTTATAATCTCAGCATCTTTGGTGTGTCCTCCTTCCGCAGAAAGTCTCCGCGGGGCTTATCCCGATTCACGTCGTATTTATGCCCGAGACGGTTCATTGTTAAGAGAAGCGGTAAACAAGGAAGGCGCGCGGGCACATTGGATTGATCGAGAGGATATCTCTGAATTCATAATCCGGGCAACTGTTGCGGCCGAAGATGAGCATTTTTTTACTCATGCAGGTGTGGATTTTATGGCGGCTTTGCGAGCTGCTGTTCAAAATCTGAGATACGGATTTCATGTTTCCGGTGCTTCTACCATAACCATGCAGCTGGCCCGCCTGCTTTTTAAGCTTCCGCATAATGTAATGGGAAAGGTATACCAGGTGCTTTATGCAATACGTCTGGAGTTATGCCTTGATAAGGAAACGATCCTTGTGAATTATCTTAATCGCATTCCTTATGGAGCAGGAGTTATTGGGATTGAAACGGCTAGTTTGTATTATTTTAATAAATCAAATATAAACTTGAGCCTGGCTGAAGCGGCTTTTTTAGCCGGACTACCTCAGGCTCCCACTAAACTGGATCCATTTAAGCATTTCGAAGCGGCAAAAAAACGACAGAAGTATGTATTAACACGTATGTACCAGACGGGCGAGATAGATAAATCCGAACTGGAGCTGGCTTTAAAAGAGATAATTCGCATAGAATCCAAACCTGCGGACTTAAAAGCCATGCATTTTACGGATTATGTGCTGTCTTTAAATCCGCCTACAGGGGACATTAATACAACATTGGATATAAGCTTAAACAATCAGATTCAAAGAATCGTTCTAGATCATGTAAACTCTCTTTATAATCAAGGGCTTACCAATGCGGCTGCAGTTGTAGTAGACAATAAAGACGGTTCGATTATTGCCATGGTGGGCTCCAGTGACTACTGGAATCCCAAGGGCGGTATGGTAAACGGAGTCTTGGCTTACCGGCAACCCGGATCAACCTTAAAACCCTTTACCTATGCCCTGGCATTTGGACGCGGTTTTACACCGGCTACAGTAATCGCGGATATTGAAACCGAATATGTAGGAACTGACGATAAGCTTTATATCCCCAAAAATTTTTCCGGTAAATATTTTGGTCCGGTATTGCTGCGCGAAGCACTGGGCCGCAGCCTTAATATTCCGGCGGTAAAACTTGCCAATGCCGTAGGAGTTGATATGCTCCTGCAAAAACTGCATGAAGCCGGATTTTTATTACCAAAAGACATGGATTATTACGGTTTAGGTCTGACTCTGGGAAGCGGAGAGGTGTCCTTATTAGAGCTGGTCCAGGGTTATGCCATGCTTGCCCGTCACGGGTTTAAGTGTAAAGCTTATCCTTTTCAGAATAAGGAATTACAAACTCATAGAGAACAAAATGAGATTCAAATCATTTCTCCTGAAATTTGTTTCTTAATTACTGATATATTGTCCGATGAGGATTTACGTATACAGGCCTTTGGCCTCAACAATCCCCTGCTGCTGGGTTTTCCCATGGCGATTAAAACAGGTACAAGCGAAGATTGGCGGGACAATTGGGTTGTGGGCTATACGGAGGATTATACAATTGGCGTATGGGCGGGCAATTTTGAAGGAGTTCCCATGAACCAGTTGTCGGGTTCCATAGGAGCGGGCCCGCTTTTTAATAAAATCGCAACACTGGTAGTTACGAGAGGGTCCAATCCGGTACCGCCCGCTTTTTCTGCTCCTTCGGAAGAAATCGAAAAAATTATTGTATGCTCTCTATCAGGCATGCAACCTACGGAATATTGCGAGCATACACAAGCTGTTTTTGTTCTTAAAGAGGGTTCACCGCGTCCCTTATGTAATGTGCATCGTAAAGTGAGAATCGATAAACGCAATGGGCTGCTGGCGTCGGAAAAGTGCCCGAAAGAATTTGTGCAAGAAAAGGTCTTTACGTATTTACCTGCCCTTTACAGTCAATGGCAGGCCGGTCAGGGTATTACCCCGCCGCCTACGGAATACTCTCCTCTAAGTCCTGTAGAGGGAATTACGGTGGATGCACTCGTTATTTTAAAACCGCGTAACGGGGATGTATATATTATTGAACCCGGATACGATCTTGCTACACAGAGCCTGCAGTTGAATGGCGAGGTGGATCCTCCGCAATCGTCAGTAACATGGATGATTGACGGAAAACCTGTAGCCGCGGTTAGTTGGCCCTACACAGCAAACTGGCAGCTTAAAAAAGGCAGACACAGCGTGATGTTGGTTAGCGGAGAAAAAAAGAGTGATCCTGTGCATTTTGAAGTTCGGTAAACCACAGCTCATTACTGTACGGGTACTTTACCAACAACCAAAATAGGTGCTGTGTATCTATCTTTCGTATTTTTTTTACCGGGCATGGTGAGTCTGAGTTCATAGCTGGTATTTTTATGCAGAGAGATCTTGTCCCCCAATAACAGCGAAACGGTCTGCTTATCAATGTACGGTTTATTGTTTTCCGTAATTATTATAGAGTGGATAAGCTCATTATTGACGGTTGCATAGAGTTCCAAAGAGCAGCCGTACAGTGAATTGATAATATGAGTATAGTCCGAATCTGATATTTCTTCGGATTGGCTTATATTGGGATATGCGAGTACAATCATGTAAGCGCTTGATGTCTGTACGGCTATAAAATTCAGAGAAAACGTGTACTGTTCTTCCTTTAAATCGAGTTTCTCTTCGATGATTATATTATCCAAATCATAGAGTTGTTTTTTCAGTAATGCCTGATCCTCACAGGAGAGCAGGGAACAAAGGATGATCAGAAGTAATACTAATATGGTTTTATTGCTCATTACATATCCTTTTTTGATTTCTTGGGAATCTTAGGTAATTGAATGAAAACTGTCAAGTCGTGATAAAAAATGCGTTTTTATGCATAGCGGTACAAAAAAAAGGGCTGCGCTTAAAGGCAGCCCTTTTTAAAAGTGTTACTAATATTCTTACATAAGCTTAAACAGAACCGATACACCTATGTTGCCGAACGTTAAATTATTTTCGAACTCCTCATAAGAAAGACTTTCTACTAACATTAACCAATAAGCGCTCACCTTAATATCGCCTAAATTAAGATCTACGTGTATCTTGCCATTAAAACCAAAAGACAATGGTTCCGACGGAGCGTCGGAATCCATTTGAATAATGAAATTGGGTCCCACACCGGCGCCGATTGTAAAAAGAGCAAGATCAAAGGACACACCTAAGCTTACGAACAAATCGAATGCATTATCAAATTCATAGAGTGCCAAAGCTGAACCTTCAAACATGAAGATTTTTAGCCGGACTTCCGCGCCGAAGGCTAGATCATTAACAAATGAATCATCTTGAATGTCCTGCAGATATTCCGGATCCTCCTTGTAAAGCGCGCTGGCACCGATATAAAATTCCGCGAATAATCCCAGTGGAAGCGCTAATAACATAACGATAAGAATAATCTTTTTCATACGTACCTCCTGAAAGCCATCTATAATAGAATTAAATTTAATGGCTTCACTTATAAAAGATAGCACATGGCCGGCTCATTTTCAAATTTTTCTACTTGTTTGTTTGTTGAGGAAATTGCAAAACTCAAAATATATTAGGTTAGTAAAATATTTATTCTCTATACCATAATAAGTTAGCAATTTCCATTTTAGGAGCTTCTTGCAAAAATGTTATTTTTGCAAGAAGCTCTGTTTAAAAACTATTGATTTGGGTGTACCCTTAAGACAGAATCGTTTTATATTTTTTAAATGCAGATAGAAGGTAGTGTGAATACGCAAGCTGATGTTATAGTGTTTAACGCCAATATTCTTACTATGGATAAGACCCGGCCATATGCGCAAGCCCTGGTAATCAAGCATGATCGTATTTTATTTGTAGGATCGGACAAACAGGCGCTCTCCTATAAGGGGCCGAAGACGCTTGTGCTTGATTGTAAGCATAAAACCATTATTCCCGGATTTAACGATAACCACGTGCATACGCTCGGCATGGGAAATTTCTATTTAAGGCCGCATTTGTACGGTATGAACTGTCAGGAGGTAATCGGCCTGCTTAAGCGGGAATATGCGGATGCCAAACCCGGTGAACTGATTATGGCTCAGGCCTGGGACTATCCCTTCTGCCCGCATCCTTCCAAAGAGCTGCTGGACAGGGCTTTTCCCCGTAATCCCGTACTGCTGTTTCAATACTCCGGCCACGCGGTCTGGGTTAATTCACTCATGCTTAAAAAAATGAAGATTTCCCGCAAAACCGAGGATCCTAAGGGCGGATCGATTTTACGCGACAGCAAAGGCGAACCCACAGGCATCATCCGCGGCAGTGTGCTGAACGCTCAGCACCGTAACAGGATTCTAAAGAGAGTACTCTCGCGAAGCATGCACCGCAGACTGCTCGATATTGCGCTGCAAAGATATCGGGCGTCAGGTATTACCTCCGTTCAGGATAATACCTGGCAGCCCCTTACCGTCTGGCTGCTAAAGCGTTACAGGCGTCAGGGTAAACTGACCTGCCGCTTTTCCTGCTGGCCTTTCGGACAGTATCCGCTTTTAGCTTACTCCATGAAGCTGGCACACTACGATAAACTGTGGGTCAGAAAAGGGCCGTGGAAATATATTGTGGACGGTGCATTCTCCCCGCATTCGGCCTGGCTTACCGAGCCGTATGCGGGTGAGCCGGACAATCTGGGAAAAGCCACCCTGGAACCGCAAAAACTGGAACAGATAGTTAAACAGGCCGCTCTGCATAACAGGCAGATTGCCTTTCATGCCATCGGCGACAGGGCTGTTCATGAAGTGGTAAACGCTGTGGAAAAAATAAGCTGCGATTTTCCCTGGATTACCCGGTTGCGCCTGCGCCTTGAGCACGCGCAGCTCATTCAGCCTGAGGATATAATGCGGATAAAAAAGCTGGGTATACTGGTGGCGGCGCAGCCTACGGCCCTTGCGCAGCCGGAGAAGGATTATAAAATGCTGGGAGAAAAACGCTTCGGACTGATCTATCCTTATAAATCCTTACTTAAAACCGGTGTAAAGCTTTCGTTCGGCTCGGATATTCCGGGTGAGATTGAATACAATCCGCTACTGGCTATTGAACGCGCGGTTACCCGGAGGGGCGCTGTTTCCGTGGGGAGCACAGTTCACGGCAGGAGCGCTCGAGACAGTGCAGGCGGCGGAAAAACTCGACCCGGCGCAGGCCGCGCGCATAAGGCCGGACCGTATGAAAGTTATAACCAAAGTGAAAGGATTTCTCCTGCCGAGGCACTCTATTGCTATACCATGGGTTCTGCCTACGCCGAGCACATGGAAAAGCAAAAAGGATCGCTTTCCCCCGGGAAACTGGCGGATCTGGTGGTTTTGGCCGAAGATCCTACCCGTGTGCAGGCGGCAAGCATAAGCAGGATCCCTGTGCTTATGACAATGGTGGGTGGAAAGATAGTATATGAGCATGTATGATATAGCTATCATCGGAGCCGGGCCTGCCGGAACAACCCTGGCCCGTTTATTAAGGCATAAATATAAAATACTTGTAGTCGATAAACAGAATCACACGGAGAGTTTTTTAGCGGGCGGCCATAAATGCTGCGGAGGTCTGCTGGCTCCGGATGCTCAAAAACTGCTTTCTCAGTTTGGCTTGGGCCTGCCCAAAGAGATTCTGGTGTCACCGCAGCTATTCGTGGTGAGGACCATTGATTTGAAAAGCGGCCGCGAGCGCTTTTACCAGCGTCATTATATTAATATCGATAGAAGAAAACTGGATACCTGGCTTTTCTCATTAGCAGCGGATGCCGTCAGCTATCTGCCGGATACTCTGTTCAAAGGCTGTAAGGTAGAACGTGACGGCGTAGAGCTTGAGTTATGGCAAAAGGGAAAGACCGTTAGGGAAAAATCCCGTATCCTGGTGGGGGCTGACGGCGCCCGCTCTTGTGTAAGAAAAATATGTTTTCCGCAAAAAAACCATTACAAATTCTATTTCTCGCTACAGGAGTGGTTTGAGGGTCAAAAGCTCGCGCCCTATTTTTCCGCTCTCTTTGACCCCGAGATCACGGACTTTTATGCCTGGACCATTCCTAAGGAGAATCAGCTACTGGTAGGAGCTTCTTTAGAGTTGGGCTGCGATATCTATGCCAAATTCAGCATGCTCAAAGAAAAACTGAAAAGTTACGGCTACGGTTTCGGCCGCTCCATAAAAAAAAGAGGGGCTTTTATACAAAGACCCGTCAAGGGCCGCTATCTATGGTGCGGAGGAAAGCAGGTAGCGCTTATCGGCGAGGCCGCGGGCTGGATCAGTCCCAGCTCGGCCGAGGGTCTGAGTTATGCCTTTAAGAGCGCTCTCTATTTGGCGCAAGCCTTGTGGCAGGGTCCGGAAGGATTCCATGCGCGCTATAAAAAAAGCTGTGCATCGCTGCGCAGGAATATTTTATTAAAAAACCTGAAAAGCCCTTTTATGTACAATAACGGCCTGCGCAATCTCATTCTGCGCACGGGTATCGGTCATGTTGAGCTTGCGGGCCCGGCTTTTAAGCAGCGGAGCAGGGAACTCTCCTGATCTTTGCTTTGGAATATCCAGCCTGCGGGTAAAGCATTAATTACATAAAATTTCCCATCTATCAAAATAATTAAAGATTTTCGCAAGTTTTGGCACGCCATTTGCACTATATTAATAGACGGGAGTTTTAAGTAGCATGATATGTATAAAAAAGTATACTATCCGGTATACAACAGTAATTAATTCTTCCATGCCAATTTATATTTACGCATGGCAGTTATATAAAGTCTGAGGAGGTCTTATGAAAAGCCAAAAAATAATTATAACAATATGTCTGATTTTGTTCACTACAGCGTTTTTATGGGCGGAAAGTTTTACCGTTGTTTTTTCCGACGGCACGGTAAAGGTTAAATCCGGTGCGGGCTGGAAGCCTGTGGAAACAGGCGACAGCTTGTCAAGCGCAAGTGTGGTAAAGCTTGCGAGCGGCAGTATGCTGGAAATCGTATCGAGTAAAAACACGCTAACACTCTATGATGCCGGTATTTACGCTCTTAATGATCTTTTAAATGCTTCACAAAAAGTAAAGTCCCAAAAATTTTTAAGCGCGGTGGATGCCCGCATCCAGAATATGGTGCAGGGTAATAATTATCACACCACCTCGGCCGCGGGTCTGCGCGGATTCGAGCAGGGCGCGCGGGGCAGTGAGTTCGAGGATGTGGAATGGGCCGTGGAAGAGGACGATGCTGACAGCGACGTGGATCCTATCACACAGGGGCAGAACCTGCTGGCTTTGAATAAATACGACGAAGCAATTGCCCACTTTGAAAAGATGCTTACCGAGTGGCCGTACTCCGAAGCCAAACCGTTTTTTAGCTATTATCTGGCTTATGCTCACGCGGAAAAGAAGCAGAGAGCGCAGGCGCTTAAACTGCTGGATAAAATAAGTATAAATCAGGGACATATTCTCTACGCGGACTATGTGATGCTTAAGGGACGGCTGTTTCTGGAGAGCTTTGCCTATAAAAGCGCTTTGGAGATTTTCAAACAGTATCTGGCGCTGAACAGTGAAGGTGAAAACACACAGGTTGTTCTGCTGCTGGCTTCGTACTGCTACAGAGGGCTTGATAATACGGCCAGGCAGAAAGAATGCCTGATTAAAGCCAAAGAGATTGATCCCGCTTCTCTGCTGGGTAAAGAGGCGAATGCGCTTTTAAAGGAGATGTAATTTTATTTGTATTCTCCGTGTGCTACCAGACTGTGTGAAAATTTTTTTTGACAGGATTTACAGGATAAAAAAAAGCGGCTTTTATTAAAAAATTATAAAAATCCTGTTAATCCTGTCTATTCTTTGATTTTTCACACACTCTGTACGTGAGCCCCGTGAGAACTTATGTGAAAAAAACAGGAGGTGTTAATATGAAAAAAAAGATATATCTAATAATAACGGCGGCCTGTCTTATGCTGCTGTGCAGCACAGTACTGCACAGCAGGAAGGGGAACAAGGAATCTTTTCCCTGCACTTTATTCCGGGAGTTACCTTTCCCATAGGTGAGGACTCGCAGTCCTTTACCATGGGCGGGGGAGCTTCTTTGCTGGGCCGGCTGGCCATACCAGGAATATCCTTCCTCTATATTGAAGCAGGCGCCGGATTCAGTGTGACACCGTTAAGTTTACTTGAAACCGCGTCCTATGACGCGGCCATGATGTACCTGGTTTCACCGTGTGCCGGCATAGGACTGCGTTTTGAACCCTTTGACAATTTTACAGTCGGAGTCCATGCGCACGGCGGTTACTACTTTGCCAGTCTGGATGTGGAAACGGAAAACAACACCGGCTCCAATCCGCTGATCGATGTAGGCGCGGACTTAAAGTATAGACTAACACCCAATTTAAGTCTGGGCGTGGACGCGTCCTACCGCTATTTTTTCGGGCTGTATAATGACATGATGTTGAGTCTGGGTGTGTCATATTCTTTTTCACCCGGAGCGTCGGGCACCATACTTTCACCGCAATCCATACCGTATAATGAGCTTGAAATTAAAGATGTCGACTTCAATGATGTGTTTCCCGTATTTTTTAAATACTACGACGATCATCCAATCGGGACACTGAAAATCAGGAATAACAGCGGTACTACCCTGGAAAACGTAAGGGTTAAAATCTTTGTAAATCAGTACATGGACAATCCTAATGTGTGCAAGAACTTCAGTACGCTGGCTCCGGGCAGGGAGGAGAAGATCGATCTCTACGCCCTGTTTAAAGAAACGGTATTGGGTATTTCCGAGAGCACCAAGGTGCAGATACAGATTTCCGTGGAATGTAATGTTGCCGGAGAGAACTACGGCAACGAGCTGGTGGAGACCCTGCGTCTGTACGACAGAAACGCCATTACCTGGGAGGACGACCGCAGGGCCGCGGCCTTCGTGACCACCAAAGATCCCGTGGTGCTTAAGTTTTCCAAGAATGTAAAAAGCTTCACTGAAAACAAAGCCGGTGGAGCCTTTAACAAGAACTTTTTAACGGGACTGGCTTATTTTGAAGCACTCAAGCTTTACGGTATGAGCTATGTCAAGGACCCGACCACGCCCTATGCCGAGTTCTCAAAGCGAAAAAACTCCGTAGATTATTTGCAGTTTCCCAACCAGAGTCTGGAATACAAAGCGGGCGACTGTGATGACCTTTCCATTCTCTACTGCGCTTTGCTGGAGAGTGTGGGCATCAGAAGCGCGTTTGTTACCACGCCTGGGCATATTTATGTGGCTTTTTCCCTGGATATGACTCCGCAGGAGGCGCGCAGGTCGTTTCAGGACTACGGTGATCTGATTTATAAAGACAACAACGCCTGGCTGCCGGTGGAGATCACCATGCTGAACAAAGGTTTTTTGGAGGCCTGGTACGTGGGAATAAAGCAGTGGAACGAGCACGCGCCCCAGGGCCGCGCCGGTTTTATTCCGGCACGCGACGCCTGGAAAATGTACGAGCCCGTGGGCTTTAACAGGGAGAGCTTTTCGCTCAATCTGCCCACCAAAGAAAAAATCGTCAAAGCCTTTCAGACCGAGGTTGAAAAGTACACCAACCGCGACCTGCTGCCCAGGGTGGAGGAGCTGCAGCGCAAGATTGCTGCCGGCCCCAACAATCTCAAACTTTTGAACCAGCTGGGCGTGCTCTATGCCAGCTACGGGGTGTACGACAAGGCCGAGGAATCCTTTAAAAAGATTTTAGACCGCGAGGACTATGTTCCCGCGTTGATAAATATGGGCAACCTGTCCTTTTTAAACGACGAGTACTCGTCTGCCAAGCGTTACTACGAAAAGGCCTATGACAAGACGCCTAACAATAAAACAGTGCTTTTAAACCTGGCCAAGGTAAACTACGAGCTGGGACGCTACAGCCAGGTGGACACCTACTACAGCGCCCTGAAAAAACAGGACGCCCAGATGGCCCAGCGCTTCAGCTACCTGGATTTAAAGGGCGGCGATTCCGGGGCCAGGGCCAACAATGCCCAGCTTATGAAGGAGGAGATGTTATGGGAAGAATGAGCTTATTTATTATTGTGTTCGGCGTACTGTTCGCGCTGTGCATGTTTTTAATTGTGAACTGCAATATGTTCGAGGATATTGCCATGAAGGGGGATATCCTAGATCTAACCACTGAGGCTCCTCAGTGGGACTATATCGGCTCGGGAGGTGATTTTAGACCTGATAGCCCTGGAGGTGATCACCTCTTTGGATATAGTACGTATATATCACAGTCAGGTTCTTTCATGATTATTGGAGCGCCTGGTGAAAATAATGGCCAAGGTGCAGCATATATTTACGCAAGAAGTGGTAGTTCATGGGGAAGTTCATATAGAATTGTATCTGATACACCTGAAAATTCTACTTATTTCGGATATTCAGTGGCTATTTCCAATGATTATGCGGTTATAGGTGTTAAATATGATGATGGCGGAAGAGGAGAGCTGGAGATATTCAAAAAGAATGGAACTATATGGCAGCATTTACGTACGATAACTGATATTGCACCTTATAGTACCAGTAATTACTTGGATGCAAATGCCAATTTAGGGCATTCCGTTGCCATATCGGGCAATTATATAATAGCCGGTGCACCACAGGACGGAACAAACAGAGGTAAGGTATTTATTTTGGAAAAAGATTATAGTGGAGTTGAAGTATGGGATATCCGCTGGGTAATAACAGATGCTGCCGGTTCGAATAGCGCTCGTTTTGGTAATAGTGTCTTTATCTGTAATGATTATGCGATTGTCGGAGCGTTTAATGACAGTGCGGTAAATAGTTTTGCAGGTGCGGCGGTTATTTTAGAGCATGTGGGTGCGAACTGGGTGCAGGAAAAAATTACCAGTGATGATGAAGGTGCTTTAGAATACTTTGGTGAATCCGTTTCTATATATAATTTCAATAATAATACGTATGCTGTCATTGGTTGTCCCGGATTAAATCAGGTTTATGTGTTTGAAACAGACGGTGCTACGTGGGATAAGTCGCAGATTTTAACATATGGTGGTGCTGCGGCAGGTGACAGATTAGGTTGCGCAGTTTCCGTTTTTAATGATAATATCTTGGCAGGTGCAGATCAAGCTACTATTGACTCAGGTTATGCTGTATTTTACGTATACGATTCGGATAATAATATGTGGAGTTTTAATAATGATATAATAATGGCTGGCCTTTCTTCCGATGCGCTGTTTGGATCTTCTGTCGCATTTTCAAATACGTTAGCAGTTATTGGTGCCAGAGAAAATGATTATAATGTGAGTGATGATACCGGTTCAAGTTTTATCTGTATAAAAAAATAATAATATTTTGAACGGAGGTTTAGATGATTACAAAAAAAATGAAAAGTGTTTTATTAGTTGTGCTGTTATTAATGACCTGCAGTGTAAAGTTTTTTGCTTTAGAGAATGCAATCAGTTTTACTAACACAGAAGCAGCCCAAAGCTACTTTAAAATTCCGGGAGCATCGGTAGCAAATATTCATGCAGTAAAATTAACCATAACATGTACGGGAGGGACGCCGGATAAGTTCTATATTAATTATCAAGACGGTACGAATGATGTGATTAATGTCGGAG
>Ga0307422_1001004_pt1 | contig 14928 bp, 11 predicted proteins | sample SalMarWE160290MG_FD_202153 | JGI IMG/M metagenome (GOLD analysis project Ga0307422, IMG submission 202153) | Salt marsh sediment microbial communities from the Plum Island Ecosystem LTER, Massachusetts, United States - WE1602-90 | ecosystem: Environmental > Aquatic > Marine > Intertidal zone >...
ATTCAGGAGACAAAATATTTCTAAATAGCCCATCAATTCTAATAGTTCTTGCCTACTTAGGTAGAACTTTGATAACAACTCTTTTATACCTTGATAATAGCGGTTTTCCTTTGTCGGTAACTTTCAGTATGATATGAATCGTTTCTTCTTTAACGACCACTGGAGCGGTACCATATATGCCATGTGAATTTTCGGGCTGACCAAGGCTTATAGCTTTTTTCCAGGAACCTGCTTCTGGATACTGAAACCACAAAAAGCTGATATTATCGCCATCCGGATCGTAGGAGTCAAAGGCGTCCAAACCGAATCCTTCTCCTGACTTTACGGTGATCTGTTCTGGTTGACTTAGCAAAGGTACCGGTGGGTGATTCGCTTCCTCATAGGATTTTATGCACCAGTCCATTCTTGCTGCAAAATCATTTTGAAAATCATCGCGCCATCGCCAAAGTGTAACTTTATTGCCCTCGAAGTTGGCTGTGTCCTTCCGAACTGCACGGCCAAATTCATTGGGAACATAAGGCGTGTAGTTATCAGCTGCATTGGTCCATATTTTCCGGGTTTCAGGTTCGTAGGGAACACCCGATCCTGAACTACCCTCTCTGTCCTCTTCAAATTCAGGTTTATACAATTCGTAGCGGCCACCCCAACCACCCCATTCGGGATGCTCAGACGCATTAAGGCCATTTTGTATCAGCGAAAGAAATGCCGGAGTATCCCCTTCTACACCCCAGGAAACATCCGGATAAACAGCACCCAGTGGTCCGTGTCCTTGCTGAATATGCTGTTCTATCCATGAATTGCTGATTTCCTGATTGTCGATCCCCTGTATATGCGCGTTAATACCAGTCCAGGTGGCAAATCCATAGTGATCAGCAGGGGTTACAATATAAAACAAGTCTGGAAAATTATTCCGGATCCAGATACCACTGTCGTCCTGATCGGAAATTGTATACACCCTCAATTTTGATATCAGACGTTTTGCATCTTTTGCCGATTTCGTCTCTTCAATTTTGTATAAAACCTGGGCCAGCGTATTTACTCCTCCCCACACCGATATCCATAATGGCCGATCATCCTCTTTTTCCAATTCCTCAATAATCCAATCCGAACCCTCGGAGTCTTTCCCTTCGCCTACGCCTAGCATACCATATTCGGGCAGACCTTGTTTTACCAGGGATAGAAGTTGGTCCGCCTCAGGAAAATCCAAATCATGTTTCAATAAGTTAGAATGCACCTCTCCGTATGCATTGATTATTCGTTTTATTGATTCAGGATTCACTTCTGTTTTATGCCAGCATGAGGTTGTGGCGACTAATCCTTTTATGTCGATTTCATTTGAATATAAGAATAAGCGTACAAATGATTGGGTATCATCGGGATCCGCCTCAATATCGGATAGAATTACGACTCTGTGTTTTTGACTCGATTGACCAACAAGAGAGTTGAAAGTAAGCGCAAAACTTATTAGAAGGATTAAATTTCTCATGCCAATATGTGTTTTTCAATTATTAACTGATAGAACTAATTTACAGAATTTAAAGTTTTAATAGTTTGTATCCCTCAGTATTTTCTTCTTCATCGGTAATTACAATATGATAAACACCCCCAGAAAAAAGACTAATATCCAATGAAAATGATTCTTCTATTGAAACTGAGGAATACATAACTCTGCCTAAATAATAATAAATCGCTACGTGATAGGGTACCTTGTCTGAAGAAACTGAAAGCCGATTTGTGGCAGGATTTGGAAAAACCAAAATTTCACGATCATGTGGAGAGGTTAACGTACTGTTTATGTTTGCCTCTTTCACTTTTATAACGATTCTGTCTGATGCTGTCGCTCCTCTGTCATCAGTTATTTCAAGGTCAATGATATGTTCTCCCACAGTTAGATCGGGCGAAATTTTGGATGTGGTTCCAATCTCACTCCCATTTTCGCTCCACACAAATGAAATAATCGATCCATCAAAATCGTTACTACCGGTACCATATAGTTGCACGGTTTCTATTCCGTTTCCATCGGTATCAATATAGTTTTGATCCGGACCTGCAAAGGCTACAGGTATCTGATTTACGGCAATTTCAGTTTCGGTAACACTTGGTTTAAAGATAATTCTCCTATAGCTGGAAAGATTATGCATTCCATTGTCAGTCACCTCGCAAATTACATGAAATGTTTTCCCATCGGCATCGGAAGGTATGGTAATGCTTGCCACACTAGAATCGCTGTTTGCGATGGCAATATTCTGAGGGTAAGTTCCAGCCTCTTGCTGTATCCACCAGCTGAAGCTCAGGATGTCGTCATCAGGATCATAGGAGGATGATGCATCCAGAACTAGCATTGAGTCTGGTTTGGGTGTAGAAACAAGGATTTCAATTCCTTCGTTATTGTTAACAATGACTACCGGATTTCGGTTCCCAATTCCTTCCCTGGCCCAGTCCATACGAGCAGCGAAATTATTAAATGTGGCTGGGTAAAATTTTGAAACATAGTATGAACAGGCTGTATTTGCCTTACCTGTATGGTTATTATAGGCATATGTTTTATTATCAGGACCTATTCCCCATTCCGAATAGCCACCCCAACCTGCCTGATTTGGATCGCCCGGATCATTTAATCCGTTTGGCAATAGATGAAGAAAAGCCGGGGTATCCCCTTCCACACCAAACTTATATTTGGGATATTGGCTCCCTAAATTACCATGTCCCTGAATGTGGGTTTCGTACTCTGACCAATTGCTGACACCAGTACTATTTTGGTAGGTCCACGCCTTTTCATCCCAAATAAATAAAAGATCATCGGCAAATTCACGTCGCAACCACTGATGGCAGCTTACTTCGTAGCCTTCAGAACCGTCATAAGTACGATCCTGATCGGTTATGGCATATGAAGGTATTTTATGCAGAAACGTTTTCAAATCTGCTTCGCTTCGTGTTTGCTGTACTTGCCAAACAGCTTGAGCCAGGGTATTACCCCCTCCCCAGATAGTCACCCACAGAGGACGATCATCATCTTCATCGGCCTGATCAATAATGAGATTGCTACCATCAGAATCATTGCCATCACCGATGTATTTTATCCCTCTTCGCAGACTTCCCTTCGTCACGCGATCTCTTAAATAGTCAGCACTCGGCCAATAGCCTATTTTTTGACGACTTGTATCCTGGGAATGTCCAGTCTGGTTGGAGCGTAACATGAGGTTCGGTAAATCCTGTTCATAGGCATCAATAACGCCATCGATTAGATCAAGACCTACATTTGAACTACCTATATCACCCCAGCTATAGCCAGTCGTAAAAACAATCCCTTCTATTTCAAATAAATCGGCATGCACTAGAAGTCGGGTTAACGATTCCTGATCATCGGTTTCCCATGTAGAAATATCTGTCAACACAACTATGCGAGGCTTCAGCGAATCACCGTTACTAGCTGATTCGGCGAAAAGGGATGGAATTCCAGGCCGAAGTATAATTATTACTAAAAAGAGTAATCTTGTGAATGATTTGTACTTGTTTAAATTTTCCATCTTTTCTTTTTTTTTCTCTACTAATCGTTTGATTCTTCTGTTTAGCTTTTACTCTGCTGTTAATATCCATGCTGTGCGTTTAGCAAAATCCCTCTGGAAATCTGCCCGCCACATGTAAACAGCTTTTGGGCCCTTCGGATCGTCAAACCAATGATTACGCGTAGAGTCGGGTTGAATAAACTTACCACCCCATCCTCCCTGGTCGGGTAGTTCTGGATCGTTTACTCCACGCAATCCGCTAATAATGTGTAGAAAAGAAGGTGAATCTCCTTCCCAAACACCGGGCACCTCAGAGTCCCATCCACTCTTCGGGTATGCCGCCCCAAATGCACCGTGGCCCTGACGAAGATGCTTGTTCGTCCACTCTTCATCTCCCAGTTCCTTTCCGGGACCGGAGGTCCAAAACATACCCTGGTAATTTTTTTCAGAAAGAATGATAAACAAGTCAGGAAAGCTATTTAGAAGCCAGTCTGCCGTGTAATCCTGTTTTACAATTAAGTATAATCTGAGCTTGCTTAAAAAATTTTCAAGCTCTTCCGCTGTTCTTGTATGCTGCACTTTCCATATTGCCTGGGCTACTTCGCGTGATCCGCCCCAAACACATACCCAAACAGGCCTGGGATCGGGTTTGTCAACAATGCGAATAATTGCATCTGATGCTTCCGTGTTATGCGCTTCTCCCAGCAGCGTCTCTATGGGACGGTATTTTCCATCTCCAAAATCTTCCGTGCCAATGGTACCATCCATACCCTGCCAGGTTTTTGCACGCAATTCATCTGCGGAAGGATATGCGGGATCGTGCATGGCCAGATTAGGCTGAACCTGTTCGTATTTAACCAGCATATCCAGAATATTTTGTTTTCGGGCAATATTGGCAAATGTACCCGAGGAGGCAATAAGCGCCTCCACTTCCAATTCGTTGGAGTATAGAAGCAATCGTACCATGGATTGTACATCGTCCGGATCGGATAGTTTTTCAGGTGGGTCATCAGGTTTGGCACCCTTCCCGGCAATCACATCCAAAGGAGGCATATCGGAGCTAATAATTACACGTGGTTTGACCGTCTTATTGTCAAATTTTGTTTGCTGCGTACAATTAAGCATAAGTATGCTTAGGCAAAAAGCAGTTAAATATTGAATAAATCTTTTCATGTGCTTCCTCATCTTTTAGGTTCAATGGTTATAATAACTCTTTTATATCTCGTGAGTGCCGGGCTTCCATTGTCTGTTACTTCACACACCATGTGAATAGTTTCTCCTCCAATCACTTCGAGAGGTATACTGACATTGGCATCCGGCTTATCAGAATTATCAACTTTAACATTGCCATTGAATGTATCTGCTTCTGCGTATTGCCACCAGCGAAAACTTAAGCTATCCCCATCGGGGTCAGTTGTTCCCTGAGCACTAAGTTTTATGGTTGTTCCCGGCTTTGCTTTTATATCTGCATTATTAAGAAGTTTAACTACCGGGGGGTGATTTGCCTCTTCATAGGATTTTACACACCAATCAGCCCTGCTTGCAAAGTCATTTTGAAAGGCATCCGACCAACGCGATATGGGCTTGAAATATTCCATGCGCTGCTCCCTGGTTGTAGTTGTTCCTTCCCGCAAACTGTTTCTCCCCCATGCCGAGCTTGAATACCATCTCCCCTCCGGATACGCATAATCTGCGACCAAAACCGGATCGAGCCAGGTATTCTCCCGCACCCGCACGTAACGTCCACCCCAACCACCCCAGTCAGGTGACTGAAGGTTCCGCAAACCTGTCTCAATTGCGTGCATAAAAGCCGGTGAATCTCCTTCCGATCGAAAATCTCCATTCTCCTTTGCTTTGTAGAGCGAACACAAGGGCCCATGATTTTCCAATACATTTTCTTTCATCCATGCCCCAAGGTAATACTGCTGCATTTCCTCAGGCTGAACCTGATCCCACCGATAGGCTATCGCCTCAAACTGATCGGAGATTATTGTAAGAATATGATATTTTCCCCAGTGCGGCCAAATGTATGCCTGATAGGTAGTATCCTGTTCCCAAATGAAGAAAAAGCGGATTTTATTGGCCACATATTCCATTTTTTCAGGATGTTTTTCTTCAATGGTCCTTAAAGCTCGTGCAATAGTATTGGTTCCTCCCCATGCTTGCAGCCAGACGGGTCGGTTGTCTGATTCGTCCAAAAGTACCTTGACAATATGTTGTGAGCCGGGGGTAATGGAATCCATTTCTCCCTCAGTTTCCACATTTCCTAAAAAGGTTCTGTCCCTAAGATATTCAGGCGTGGGGTACCGATCATCGTGCTTTACCAGGTTTGGATATACTTTTGCGTAAGCTTCAAGGCTGGGATCAATCCAATCGTCCCCTGCCCAATTGTGACCATGCCAGTGGTACTGAGAGCTTGATGTAATGATGCCTTCAACCTCCCACTCATTTGTATAAAGAAGAAATCGAACCATAGAGCATTCATCGTCAATTTCACCATCGCTGGTCACAATAACACGCGGTTTCTCTGGCTCTGCTATATTTTGGGCAAATAAAGTTTTGTTATTCACACATAGTAGGAATATTATAATAGCCACAAAGAATTCACTGCTAGTATAAAAGAGTCTTTTTTTCACCGCTAAGGAATTAGTATCAGTTTTTCAACCTATTATTATTTTAGCCACTCCCATCGTTGTGCCCAATCCATTAGAAATTCTTCCCGGTGACATGCTACAGTTTTTGCTCCTTGCTGAACACCTAAAAAAAATTCAGGCTCCGGGCGATCGCTATACCAGTTGGGGCCAACCGGGTAATCCTCCGCATTGGGTTCTCCCGGCCAGGGTGTAGTGCTTACGAATTGCCCCGTATGTCCATCCAATTCAGGAATTAAGCTGGCAGTGACATAGGTGCACATCTCTGGTTTTTTGGATGAGTAACGAACTCCATAAATACCTTTTCCAAGGTAATATCCCGGCCATATCTGATTTGATATTTCTAAAGTAAAACAAGCTGAATCTGTAGAAATATCAAATTCAGGGCCTTTAAATATCCACTCCAGTGTGGCGTATGCAGCTACAGTATCCAAATTGGTTGTATTGCGTTCAAAGATAATTCTGGAACTCCGGTCTATTCGGCTAAAGCTACCTCCCCAGCTATCGGTTGAAGGATTTTCAGGGTCGCCGTTCATGAGGTAAACAAGCGAAGGCGTGTCCCCCATTTTGATTATTCCATCATAGTAGCTCTTAAAGGCCTTTCCCATAGCACCCTGTTCACGAATATAATTCGAATAAAAATTCATGTTGGACAATTGTGCCGGAGATTCTGAATCAATAAACCAACCCCGATAGCTGGCATTCGCCTCGATCATCCACAGGTCAGGGTGATTTTCAGCAATGTAGGCATAAGCATTAACGCTCCACTTTTTATTAGGACCTCCTATCCAATATACCCGAATGTTATTTTTAATTTCAGGAGCGTCGTGCAAAGCCTGGGCTAAATCTTCCAAACCACCCCAAACCAAAACCCATAAAACTTGTGTAGAGGGTTTTTTGGCACATTTTATAATCCACTCTGAGCCTTCTGTTGCAGTGCTAAATCCCTTAAATGGAGCCAGGTATTTACTTCCTTGTTTACAAACCTTTCGTAATGAATCAGTAGCTGAAAAACTGTTTGAATGAACCTTTAATTTTGAAAGGTCTATTTCATACAGATCAATCATATGCAGTAAATCTTCCTTTCGGCCTTTTCCATAGGGTGATGATATCAAACCTTCAATTTGAAAAAGATCGGCATACATCAACAAATGAATTATGGATTGAAAGTCATCAGGATCGGTTCCGCCGATATCTGAACTGATTAATATCCGCTGTTTGACTTGTTCCTGTCCATGTGCCTCGCAAACTGAAAAAAGAGAAATCAGGATTGTCAGACCAAAAAACAATCCCGACTTTTGTTTAGCACAAAAATTTCTCATAATTCTTTATTTTTAGCTAGTCGGACTTAGAATAAAGTGATGAAATTATTCTTTTAGGCTTAGATTATTAGAGCACCCTTAAACATGTGTTTTATTTTTCTTTGGAATAAATTTATTCATGTCTGTATAGTTCCCACCCAAGATATGTACTTACAGCTTCTTCGATTATATCAGCTACATGACCTCTGTTCATACCTACATGATGCTCAAAGCCATTTTTACACAGATAATTCATCAATTTTTGAAGATTATTTATTCTGGTTACCGCAATTCCGCCGTCCATACCGTATGGATCATCTGTGATATCTCCTTCACCCAAATAGGATTTAATTATCCCTTTAGGATCATCGGTGGAAATTCGGAAATAGGTTAATGGACCCGAAGCCACTTTGCCTTTTACAGCTCCAAAAGTATCTTCCTGACCTAATACAGTTCCCAGAACATCGAGTGAGCCAAGCTCAATTTCGCTTTGGAAGAAACCTTTTGGATAGTTGCTACAGTGAGTGCAAACACACATATTTCGGTCTTCAGCGAAGTTGTTGTTCCAGTCCAAAATTGCAGATGGCTTGCCCGTAGCAAGCATAAGGGCGTACATTGAAACGACTCCTGTTAAATCTGTTTCACAGGCACAAGGTATGAGCTTCTCACCCAGCATACTCATCGTTAAACAGGTGGCACATCCATAGTTTTTCTCCACAGACTCCCAACACTGAATACCTGCAGCGTCAATTTCGTTCTCAGTCATCCAGGCTTCAATGGCAATTCCGAATTTGGCCTGATTTTTAACTTTTTCTGAAGTTACATTAGCCGCAAATTTGCCATAAGCACCAATTGCTTTAATCTTTGCCAATAGCTGTTTGTCGTCATCACTTACTTTTTCGGCTGCAGCTAAAATTTCGGAGAGGTCAACAGGAATAACGGTCATGTCGTTTGCCTGGAGAATTTTTTCACTGTCGCGCATGGTCTGGAAAGCCTGCGGACGTGTACCGATCTGGCCGATACGCGCTCCCCTAATCCCTCCAACAACTCTGCAAACACCTGCAAATTTCTTTACATCATCTTCAAACATCTTACTGTTGAGCGGATAGGTATGAAAAGAAGTATTAGTAAAAGGGATACCGTACTGATACAGGTTGTTGCAAACGGATAACTTACCACAGAAAGCATCACGACGACTATAGACATCTACTTTGTCATTTTCATCGTCGCAGGCCTGGACCAGTATGGGAACATTCAGTTTTGCAAGATTTAGGGTATTTACTACCCCCAGTTCATCACCAAAGTTTGGAAGAACTATAATAACACCATCAATCCTATCGCGGTTCTTTGAAAAAAGTGCCGCACATTTTTTGGCATCCTGATACGTTTCGATATTACCAGTAGGTGTTTCTTCCGAAGGGAGTATAACATAGTTATATCCCCAGGTCTCCATTTTCTTTAAAAGGACTTTTCTGGCCTCTTTTGCAAGTTTTGAGTTGAATATATTTCTGGTTGCGACAATTAAACCGAAAGTTAATTTTTCTTTATACGCCATAGTTTTAAATTTTATGTTAAGTATAATTTATTAGGTTATTTATTGTTAGTATAAACTCATTTCACTGATGCTTTCATTGCAAGTTATTTTTTTCAAAATCTTGTGCGTTCAACAGCTTTTTTCCAGCCTGAATACAGTTTTTCATTTTCTTTGGAATCCATTTCAGCATGGAATGTCCGATCGCTGCTATACAGATTATTAATCTCTTTCAGATCGCTCCAGAAACCGGTAGCCAGTCCAGCCATAAAGGCTGCTCCAAGCGCGGACACCTCTTCAATTGTGGAACGAATTACACTTCGACCCAACATGTCGCTTTGGAACTGCATCAGAAAGTTATTGCGAGTTGGACCACCGTCTGCACGGAGTTCTTTAAACTCTATTCCTCCATCTTTTACCATCAGGTCAATCAAATCTTTTACCTGGTACGCGATGCTTTCAAGAGCGGCACGTATAACATGCGCTTTGCTGGTGTCGCGTCCCATACCCGTAATGCTCGCTCTTGCCGAATTATCCCAATAAGGAGCCCCCAAGCCAACAAAAGCAGGAACAAGATAAGTGCCATTTGTTCCGTCTACAGATTTTGCCAATGCTTCAGTTTCAGCTGCACTATTAATAAGTTGAAGCTCATTTTTTAGCCAGTTTATAGTGTCGCCCGTGCAATGGATGTTCCTTTCAAACACATAGTCGATTTTTCCATCCATTCCATAACCTACTGAGGTGACCAACCCATCCGGAGCCTTAAGCGCTTTATTCCCAATATTCATCATGATTGAGGACCCGGTTCCGTAGGTAGCTTTTGCCATTCCTGGTATAAAACAGTTTTGACCGAACAAAGCCGCATGGGAATCGCCCAGGAGACCTGAAATGGGCAGTGAAGCACCAAATACAACTGAGGGATCGGTCTGCCCGAATATCTCATCACTAAACTTTAATTCCGGGAACATGGAAGAGGGCAACTCAAATAGTTGAAGCAGGTATTTGTCCCACTGCAGGGTATTAATATTGAATAGCAATGTGCGACAAGCATTGGAATAATCTGTTGCATGCACTTTTCCTCCGGAAAGTTTCCAAAGCAGCCAACTGTCAATTGTTCCTAACAGGAGTTCTCCTTTTTCAGCCTTCTCCCTGGCTCCTTCAGTATTATTTAATATCCAGCGAAGTTTACTGGCTGAAAAATATGGATCGATGAGCATACCTGTTTTTTCGCGGATTATCGCTTCCTTGCCTTCTGCTTTTAATTGATTACAATAATCAGTGCCTCGTTGGCATTGCCATACTGCAGCATTCGCAATGGGCTTGCCTGTTGTTTTATCCCAGATGAGTGAAGTTTCACGCTGGTTGGTTATAGCAATACATGAAATTTCATTCGGAGAAACAGAACTCTCGCTAACTACCAGCTCCATTCCCTTTACTACATAGTTAAATATTTCTTCCCCATCATGTTCAACAAAACCTTGGTGCGGATAGTACTGTTTATGAGGTATTGATACTCGTTTAACGAGCTCCGCATTTTTATTGAACAGGATAAACTTGCTTGCCGAAGTACTTTGATCAATTGCTAAAATATATTTCTCTGCCATAGTTTTACCTTCTCTTATTATTTAATTAACTGCTGTAATTCATTTCAAAGATGAACATACCTACCTCAAACTAAATGATTGGCAGCAGTTGACTAACTAATTATATTACTTTTGAAGCAGTTATTACTGCCAATCCAATCAGAAACAATATGAACATTATTGCCAGAGTTCTATTGGTTCCTTTTGGAGCATCTTTAAATTCTTTCCATACAAAAACACCCCAGAGAATAGCTACAACCGGTGATGCATTGCTAAGTGCATAGGCTACTGCAGGATCGGCAGAACCAACACCCATAAAGCTGACTACCATGCCCGATGCCCAGATAAGTCCACCTAGTAAACCAATTGAGTGGGTCTTTAGATCTCCTGCAAAATATTGCTTGAAAGTCACCGGAGGACCTTCAACCGGCTTCCTCATGACAATTGGATTTAAAATTATTGTGGTCATTAAAGCACCAAGTGTAAAGAAAAGTGTTCCGGAGTATGCTCCGAGGTTTCCGGTACCTGATGCAACAACTACCGGGCTGAACGATTTTACAACGAAACCATAAAAGAAAGCAAAAAACAAACCGGCTAAAACTGATAAAACAATACCTTTTGCGGAGGGTTTTTTCTGTTGATCTGCAAGTTTTTTATAAGCTACCATCGATAAGTAAATGGCAGCACCAATTACAATTACTCCGGAAAATAACATAAATTTTGGCAATGTTTCCAGACTACCACCACCTTTTACTTCGATAATATAGTTAAAAATAATTCCTCCAAGCCATGCTATTCCTCCTCCGATAGGAAATGCCACGGACATACCTGCAAGAGAAATTGCGGCAACGAAAAGCAGATTCCCGATATTCCATACGATTCCTCCCAGCATGGCGTAAAAAATACTTTGTGAATCAGCTTGCTTTATGTCTTGCCAAAAAGAAATGCCACTTGATCCGAAAGACCCGGCCGTGAATCCCCATATAACAGCAGTTAATACAAGACCCAAAACAAAATCCCAATAGAATAACTCAAATCGCCAGGTTTTTGCAACAAGTTTTTGAGTATTAGACCATGATCCCCAACAGATCATGCAAAATACACATGCAGCTACCGCAAGCCAATAATTTTCTATTAAAAACATAGTGTTTCCCTTTCGTTATAAGTTAATATTATACATTAGTTAGGTGTTAAGTATCCAATAAATTTTTAGCCACTAAACTTAAACCTGATGCTGTTATCCCATAGTGTTTAAAAATGTCATTTTGGGAACCAGCTACAATTTCTTCATCCGGAATCCCCATTCGTTTAAAGGGAACTACTATTCCAGCTTCCAGAATGGTTGAGGCACAAGCTTCTCCCAATCCGCCATTAATGCTGTGTTCTTCGATACTAATAACAGCTTTGCACTCCCGGGCTGCTTCTCGAATGGATGTTGTGTCGAGGGGTTTAATCGTATGCATGCTAATCACGCGGGCACTGATACCTTCTTCGTTCAATAGCTGGGCAGCCTCCACTGCGGGTAAAACGGTTTCACCGCAAGCTATAAATGCAACATCGCTACCCTCAAGAATAGTTGAGGCTTTGCCTATTTCAAATCTGTCGTTTTCAGCATGCAGATGAGGCATGTTCTTCTTTCCAAACTTTATATAAAATGGTTGTGTAGATTTGGCTGCAGCTTTGATTGTTTCTTTTGTCTCAAAGTTATCGGCAGGAACAACAATAGTAATGTTGTTTATTGCCCGCAATACTGCCACATCGTGCAAGGAATGGTGTGTTGTACTCAGGGCACCATAACTCACACCTGAACTAATACCTATCAGGTTTACCGGATAATTTGAGTACGCTACATCATTTTTTATTTGTTCTAATGCACGTGTTGACAAGAAACATCCCGGAGATGTCGCAAACACTTTTTTTCCTGTTGATGCAAGTCCTGCCGAAACTCCAACAAGGTTTTGCTCAGCAATTCCCACCTCAATTATTTGTTTGGGAAATTTCTCAGCAAACGGGATTAATTTCCCTGAGCCCCGGGAGTCGCTTGTGACAGTCAGTATATTTAAATCTTTGGAGGCAAGCTCAAGGAGTGTATCGCAATATTCTTCAAGATTTGCTTTTCCAGGTATGAGTTTATCTGTAATCTTCATAAAAACCAACTTAGTTTAATTTTGCCTCCAGTTCTTTTATCGCCTGCTTATACTCTTCATCGGACGGTACGCCATGATGCCACTTTTTTATATCTTCCATATAACTAACACCTTTCCCCTTAATAGTATTGGCTATCAACAGCGTAGGCATATCTGGAGCAACCGGTATTTCATTTAGGACTTTGCGTAGTGCTATTATGCCGTTTCCTTCAACCACACTCACATTCCACCCAAAAGCTTTCCACTTATCAACTATTGGATAGGGGCTGCATACCTCGTTAATTCTACCCGTAATTTGTAGCGTGTTATGGTCGAGAATGGCAATCAGGTTGTCAAGTTTATAATGAGCGGCCATCATAGCTGCCTCCCAGTTTGATCCTTCGGCCAACTCACCATCACCTAAAAGGGTAAAAACACGGTAAGTTTTGTTATCTTTTTTTCCTGCCAGTGCAATACCTGCACTGATAGAAAGACCATGACCCAGAGCACCTGTATTAAATTCAATACCATTCACTTTTCTTGTAGGATGACCTACATAAATTGATTTGTATTTGCATATAGTCTCCAGATCGGTTTCAGGATAAAAACCTTTATCCGCAAGGACTACATAGAGGGCTTCTACTGCATGTCCCTTACTTTGGATGAAACGATCCCGATCGGGATCATTGAAATTGTCCGGGGATACATTCAGTATATCGTTATAAAGCACATTGAGTAGATCAATGCATGAAAGATCTCCGCCCGTATGTCCTGCTTTTGCCATTTTTATATATTTAAGCAGGGACAACCGGTATCTTATGGATTTCTGCTCCAATTCTCTATCAGTATATTCCTTCATCAATCCCATATTTCATTAAATCCTTCGTTTACTTTCGTTTTACAAATTAAACGAAATTATTCGTAAACTTATAATTGCTGAATAAAATAATTTTGAGAAATACATTTGCTTGAATAAGAATATATTTTAGGGGGTTACTGAACGGTACTACCCATTGATAAATGAATAAAACAAGAAAATCAGTAATCAGATCATACTCTGCTTAGGCTGATACAGCCACTTTCGTTTTACATAATCTTGACGACTAATACCTCTATTCCAACATGCTCATTCCATGCAGCTATACGTATATGCTGAGCATCGCTAAGGCTATGAATTGATATATATTCGGAAATTCCTCTTTTAGGAGTATGAAGTGAGCATAGGCTCATTTTCACTATGGGAGAATGAACTCAAGTGCGTTCAAAAACATTAATCATTCCGCTAAGCAATAACCAGCTTTATGTCATGTCTTTTTAACATGGTTACATCCTCTTCGTTTATTTTTGAATCGGTAATTAAGTAGTTAATCAGGGAAAGCGCACCTAAACTGGCAAAGGAACTTTTACCGATTTTAGTAGAGTCCGCAACTAAATACACGATATTAGCCGATTCAATCATAGCCCGTTTCACACAAATATCACTAATACTCGGATAGGTAAGTCCTGATTTGAGTGTAATTCCGGCAGTAGCAAGAAAAAGTTTATCAACATGTAGGTTATCAAAAAAGTCGGCAGCTTTCTGGCCGGTTAGAGATAAAGTTGGTGCTTTAAATTCACCACCGGTAACCACCAGGTTTATTTCAGGATCAACTCCCAGTATAAAAGCAATATTGAGTGAATTGGTAATAACAGTAAGGTTTTTAAATCCGCATATTTGCTTGGCAATTTCTGTGGTGGTTGAACCTGAATCCAATATGATGGTATCACCATCGTTAATAAACTCAACTGCTTTATTGGCAATGGAAGCTTTCTCGGTAAGGTTTTCCTGGTTATGTAAGGATATATTTTTCACCAGAATCCCAACATTTTTAAGAAAAGCACCTCCATGCTCCCGCTCAACGAATCCATCCTTTTCGAGCTTTTCCAAATCCTGACGGATGGTAACTTCGGTAACTTTAAAAATCTTACTGAGTTGCAATACCTTGGCATGACCATCTTCCTTAATCATTTCCAGGATTTTTTCGCGACGTTGATGTGGTAGCATATTGAATAAATTATAAGGGGATATTTTTATAATCGAGATAAGCGATTATATCCTTGATGGTTATAAGCTTCAGTCGATGAGTTTTTGCAATTTCGATTAAATCAGGGTAACGTGCCATTGAGCCATCAGCATTCATTATTTCAACCAAAGCTCCTGCGGGTTTGAGTCCTGCTAATTTTGGGAGAA
>Ga0307422_1001008_pt1 | contig 14882 bp, 14 predicted proteins | sample SalMarWE160290MG_FD_202153 | JGI IMG/M metagenome (GOLD analysis project Ga0307422, IMG submission 202153) | Salt marsh sediment microbial communities from the Plum Island Ecosystem LTER, Massachusetts, United States - WE1602-90 | ecosystem: Environmental > Aquatic > Marine > Intertidal zone >...
TACACAGCTTTTAACCCCCTTTAGGTTAGGCTCAACATCGGCATTATTTATGCCGATGCTACATGAAAATAGTACAATAAGACATAGTCGAAATTGTACTATATTGAATGTGCAATCGGTAATCACAACTTGTCCCGGCTTGCCGGGAGTAGAGTCCCTGGGATCATACGTGTGATTGATGCCTAATTATTAGGCGTTGATTTTATTTGAGTTTTCTACTATTCAAATATTCATCCGGCGTTAATACTGGGATTTCTGATTCTTTAAAGTCTTTTCCGTTTCTTGTAATTATTAATCTACATTCAGTTTTTACAGCACAGTAATATTGTAATGAGTCTTCAAAATCAGAGAATTTTGATGCAAGGCCTTTGTCAATAATTTTGTCAGTTAAGTCAGAAGTCTCTACGATTACTTTAAATTTTCTCAATTTATCTTTAACAACCTCAGTACTCTCATATCTTGAAAGTAAATAATAAGCTGTCGAATAGGTTAGAGCGGAAACTATAATTTCAACTTTCCCTTTGTCTGCAAGAGTTGCAATTTTTGCTGCAGACTCATAGAATGGTTCACGTTCACCCAACAAGTCAATTACGATGTTCGTATCAAGAAAAAGTTTATCTTTCATTTGTATTTTTTAGCTAGATAATCTCCATAAGCTTTTTTGTAATCTAAATCGGCAGGTATTTTTACACCTGTCTGCATACTTTTTACAAAAGGAGAAATTTTAATGTCATTTTCAGACTGATTGTTATCCGTATCAACTAATGTTTTTAGGTATGACTCAATTAAGCGAGAAAGGCTTCTTTTTTGAGAGGAAGCATAGAGTTTTGCTTTCTCAATAATTTCTTTATTCAGTTTTAATGTCAATTTTGAGTCCATGGTATTTAATTTTAATACGTACAAATGTATTTATTAAATACGTATTTGTCAAGAAAAATGTTACTTATTTTGTATTCTTTTTCAGAGCTTGCAGCTAACGTAAAGGTATTTTATCCATTGTTCATGCAAATTACAACAAAGTACTGAGCATTAAAATTATAAAGAAATAAAAGTTATATCAAATAAAAGGATGGATAAAATATAGTTGGACGATGCCGCCGGGATCGGGGTAACGGCGTTTTGTTTTCATGTTTGCTGTTGCCAGGATACCGTAATACCTGATTTTATAAAATCCTTTGGGTAGAATATGCATCAAAAACCGGCGGGCAAACTCTGTGCAACGGATGGTCATTTCCTGCTGCCTGCCACGATTTTGGTAGTTTTTATACCGGAACGTTACTTCGCCGTTTTCAATCGTTTTGATGCGGCTGTTGGAGATGGCCACCCTGTGGGTGTATCTTCCCAGGCACCCCAGGTGCCGATTGTGTGATCAAATACCTGGGGCAGTACACCCACCGCGTGGCTATTACCAACCAGCGTATTATGAATATTGCCGAAGGCAAAGTAACTTTTATTGCAAAAGATTACCGGGACAGGGCCGTTAAAAATCCGGTAAGACAAATCCAAGCAACTTTCAAATTTGCGCCCAAAGCGTAACCAGGAAAAGTATGTCCAAATGCCACTAAAAAGGGCAAAAAAGCTGCATATACACATTGCCTTACTTACACCGATGGCATGAAAAAGCACAAAAACCTGCAAACCGTCAAAGAACACTTCAATTATTTTTCTTCAAAAAATCTTAAAATCGACATTAAGCACATAGCCCTGAATCCGGCGGGTGTAGTTCGATCCCGATAGCTATCGGGAAATCATCGCTGGGTACTGCGTACCGCTCAGAGTCCTATTTATTACCTGCCGTATTTTATTCAATTAATACTCTTTTAAATTCACTAAACCCTTTCATTATTGTCATCTCATTTTCCAATTTATCAACTGATTTATATTCTAGTAACAACTTAAGTCTCACTGGTGGCCGCAACAACTAAAAAAGGCAGTAAGTATGCAAACCTACTGCCTTTTTTCATGGCTCAACTGTGCCTTAATTCCTAAAATGTTGTGCGCTGCCCTTTATTCATCAAGCAGTCCAGTTACTTCGTCCTTCAATTTAGGTAAATGATTTATCACAATACTCCATATCAAATCATCTGATATTTTATCATATCCGTGAATTATCCTGTTACGGATACCGATAATTTTCTCAACGTTATCAAGCTTAAAATCCTTGTCCTTTTTAAGTATCCGATTAGCTGCTTCCCCAATTATCTCCAAACCACGCTCAATTGCTCTTTTTGTCTTTATGTCAGAAACGTACTCCTCAAAAATCCTTGAATTATTATCATAGTAACCATCAATCTCATTTATCGATTGTAAAATGTCATAAAGCCAGGTTTTAATATCATTATCCATAAATCATTTGTTTAGAAGAGTCAATGGATTTTCTTAGATATGGATTTTTAACAGCTTTATCCTCAAGTAAGTCTATCTGTCTTTTTAGTAATTTCTCCAAAGATGTTTTTAAATCAAAATAATTATCTGCGTAATCATAAAGGTCTACTCCTGAGAAATCAACCAATAAGTCAATGTCACTAGATTTTTTAAAATTATCAGTCAGGATTGAGCCAAATACAAATAATCTAGCCACTTTATGTTTATTACATAAAGCTCTTATCTTATCTATATTTTTATCAATTATTCTCATATCTCAAAAATACTAACTTTTTTTAATCTTACCGAAAATTACCATTCTTATAGCGGTTTTCTTGGGTTGCGCACAACGTTTACGCATATGGCCAGTAGCGCATCGCTCTCCACAGACGGTTATCCGTTATCTTCGCAGTATTGCGTTTCTTATGGATTTTTGTGATGATGTTCCGGAGAACCTGGAAATCGACCAGGTCATTGATTTTTTGCACGATCTGAAGGATGAAAAACAACGGAACTTGCGGACGCTGAAAATCTATGTTGCAGGTATTCGCTGGTACTACCAGCACATGATCAACGATGAAGACATCGCTTCATCAATACCCTATCCGAAAGAGGAAAAAACCTTGCCGCGGATCATTAGCCGGGAAGAACTTACCGATCTGTTTAATGCCTGTACCAGCCAAAAACACCGGGTCATGTTTCGCCTGATGTATTCTTCAGGCTTGCGTCGATGTGAACTGAAACGAATAAATTGAAACTACACAGCTTTTAACCCCCTTTAGGTTAAGCTCAACATCGGCATTATTTATGCCGATGCTACATGAAAATAGTACAATAAGACATAGTCGAAATTGTACTATATTGAATGTGCAATCGGTAATCACAACTTGTCCCGGCTTGCCGGGAGTAGAGTCCCTGGGATCATACGTGTGATTGATGCCTAATTATTGTGCGCAGTATTTTTTGATTTATGCAAAAAGTTCTTTTAGTGTTTTGGTCGAAATAAACATCTTTTCACTATCAGGTAACTTTATGAAGTCATACTTTTCGTAAAAATTTCCCGCTTCTTTGTCCATCGGGTCAACAACCACGGCAAATGAACCAATTTCTATCGAGATATCATAGCTTCTTTTCAATGCATCTATTAATAAAACTTTTCCAATTCCTTTTCCTTGATGTTTGCTATCAATCGCTAATCTACCCAAAAGAGTTGTTGGAATTGAAGCATATGATTTAGGAAGTTTTTTTTGTATGTATTCTGGGAAACTACTCAATGGAATACTATTGTTTGATAGGGTATAGTAACCCTTAATATTATTTGTCTCCTTTTCTGTTAAAACGAAACAAGCTGATAATTTTCTCTTAACGTCTTGTCCTGCCTGATTTTTTAAGTAATTGTTTAAAAGTTCTTTTCCACAGTCAAAATCTTTCCGATTATGCTTTTTTCCTAAAAGTTCGATCATTCTTCTATTTCGAGTTTTTAACAAAATCATTATAATCATCGTACGCTTTTTTCAATGTTTCCGATGGTGCCTTTGAATTTGTAATAGCATCAAAAAAGATCTCACTATCTCTTTCTGAAGCAATTACTTGTTCCTTCTCCTTTATGATTTCTTTTGCTTTTTCTTGGGCAGTTCGAAAGATGAAATCAGTAAGATTTCTGTAACCGCCTAAATATGCAGCTTTCTCAAAGAATTGTTTTTGTTCTTTAGGAAGTCTGGCGTCAAATCGTGCTTGTTCATTAATCGCTGTATTCATACTTCTACTTTTTTACAAATGTACGGAATATTTCCGTAATATATAAACATTTTGTACGTTATTTATCAGTACTGGGTATTGTCGTAATATTGCGCACAACGGTTGGTACCTGTTGTTGGGGCGGATTTCGGAGCGCGTTCCTGTCTGAAGGACAAGGAACTGCGAAACGAGAATCCGCAGTTGGCGTACCACCGAACCCCGCCCTGCAATATGTACTTTGTGTGCCCAGCCGTACCGAAGCCATGGGCGGGCACTGGACTGCCTGTACCAATTGCGGTGAGTTAAAGAAACACTACAACTTCCCGATTCTCGGGACAGGCTTTGTGGAAACCGTCATTGTCCTACATGCCAGGGCATCAATAAAGAACGTTGGATCCTGGAACGCAGCTACGACCTGTTGCCGGTAAAATACTTTCATGTGGTATTTACAGTACCGTCGGAATCTCGAAATATGAAAACCAAAAAAACGAATAAATTGAAACTACACAGCTTTTAACCCCCTTTAGGTTAGGCTCAACATCGGCACAATCACAATAGAGTATAATAAATTTCTAAATATTTAACTCATTAATTTTGAGCATATTCAATTTGAGACTCAAATAATTATTCTCATAAAACTTAGGAAAGAGTTATTTAGAAATAAAAAAGTTATCAAGCTTAAAATACTGATCAGGCAACTACCTAATATACACATTTATATAGAAGTCCTTAATTTAATATATTCTGAAAATCAATGATAGGTAACCCTTTTTTTAACAAAAAAATTAATGTTTCGAAACATCAATATTAGTCAGAAAACATAATCATTTAGCTAATAATATTTTATATCAAAAAAGCTAAAGTATATTAAACCTTGGATGTATATATTTTGTAATTAAGATTTATTGATTTAATTTTATACTGTAGTCGTCCAAAAAGCAAGCTAAATTACCTAAACATGTTCTAGAAATCAATTTCTAAAAATCTCTACCCTAAACGAAAGGAAAAAAAGTATTAAAAATAAATTAATCCCATAAAAAAGCAACACAGCTAATCAGATTAGCCATGCTGCCTTGTAATGTTACTAAATAATCGGAGTTGCAGCTCCTATTAGCTCTTTAAAGATATGAAAATTCTTTTTTTTAATTCTTTAAAATTCACCTTCAAATGATCCGAAAAGTTTGGATGTGATTAACATCAAAGGTAAAATGTTTTAATAAAGCAACCCAAATTCAAAATTTAAAAATCAATTCAATGAATAGTTATAATTATGAATTAATAAAATTGATTCGAATATTATTAATCGTACTAATGTTCGTATTATCAGGGAACATCCTTTTTGCCCAGGGCACTGGTAAAAAGCCACCAAAGGATACAATTTCAACTGATACGTCTTTAATAGATGTAATGACACTTCGTAGTGGATTTGATCCGGATAATTATATTACGGCTCCATTATCTCCCAATGCATTGGAGTTAGGAAAGTTTGGTTCAGTACCTGTGGCAAATTTACCGGTACGATACAGCAAAATATTCTAATTTATGAATTCACCACAAAGAATCTTAAACTACCCATTAACTTGACTTATAGTTCAAATGGTCTTATTGTTGATAAATCATCATCCTGGGTTGGATTTGACTGGGCTTTACAAGTAGGTGGTGTAATAACCAGGACCTATTTTGGCTTTCCAGATTCTCCTTCAAATCGACTAGCATATCCAGAAGATATTGATACTGATCCTGAAGAATTATACAATTTCATGATTACATATCGAAAATTTGGTTATACTACAGATCTTCAACCAGATATTTTTTCTTACAATTTTAATGAACATACAGGTAAATTTGCTCTTGATCATCAGGGAAATCCATACTTCATTCCATTTGATAAACTTCAAATCGAATCCAGCAATAATTTATTAGACTTCAATAATTATACTATTACAACACCAGATGGGATAGTCTATGAATTCGAAGAATCTGAAACGAGTATATATCAAAACTTATATAGTTTCAGAAGTGCGTTGTACTTAACAAAAATAATTCACCCTGCAGGAGATGAGATTACATTTCATTATCACAATTTTAATAACACAAATAATTCCGGTATTTATCAACAGCATACTCAATTATTAACTACTTCCGGAGGTACACCTCCTTACACTTATGATCAGGATTGCTATATAACGACAAACACTCAACGAGTTGTTTTTCTTGATTCAATAACAACAAATGGATATGGCAAGGTAATTTTTCATCAATCAGGAAGAACTGATTCTTACTTAGAGCCAAAATTGGATAAAATTTCTATTAAGTCAGCTCAAAATGATGTAATTAAATCATTCTCATTTTATTACTCCTTTCCACAAAGAAGTACCAGTTTTCAGGCAGGTACAACAAATGGAATCTATGGTTGTCCAAATAATGAATACCAATACAGAATGTTCCTTGATTCTTTATCTTTTAATGACAACAACGATTCGCCGAGACAAGTATATGAATTTGAGTATAATAATTTAGATCAGTTACCCTCAAGATTTTCCTACTCTCAAGACCACTGGGGATATTTTAATGGAAAATCAAACTCATCCTTTTTGTCCTCTTCAGGAGTCTCACAGCAATTTATTAATTCAACCTCTATTTCTTTTGCGAATAAAGATCCTGATTGGAATTATTCAAAGAAAGGGATGTTAAAAAAAATAACCTATCCAACGGGAGGATATACCGAAATTACATATGAAGGTAATAAAACCACAAATGATTTGGAAGTTGGAGGATGTAGGGTTTATCAGGTAAAAAGCAGGGAATCATCCACAGCACCTCAACTGGTAAAAACATACATTTATCCTGCAGGCAATATTTTTGGTCTTCCCGGATATTATGATGAATTTACGTTGCACACTTATTATCAATATGAAGCTCAGTGTGTAGATTACTATCATGATTATGGAATTGTATCTTCTTGTAGTGCAACCGGACTTTTTTCAAAACAACATAATAATATAATTTATCAATATGTTAGTGTTTATGATGGCGATGAATCAACAAATAACGGGAAAGAAGTTTCCACGTATGATTATGAAATTGACGTTCCGGGCTCTATCGTTCCCTACTCATATGGAGGTTTAACAAAACCACTTTCCTATTCAAATAATAGTTGGATTAATGGTACACTTTTAAGTGAGAGCTATTACAATAGCAATGGAGATCTTATTAAAAGAATTCAGTACAATTATGACGAAGATGAAACAGGAAATTCAGATAAAATTTCATGCTTAAATGCTAATTATTTAGATGCACCATACTGCCCGATTGCTTTACCAGATCCTGAATACTTAGCCTTTCTTTCTTATTTTCAAACCAGCAAATATTACATATATTCAAAGTGGCATCATTTAGAAAGTACGGAAGTTATTGAAATTGATAATAATGATGATGCATTGACAGTAACAACCAATTACCTTTATGAAGATACCACTCATGCACAAATTACCCAGGAATCTTACGTAAATAGTTTAGGCCAAACTATACAAACAAAGTATTACTATCCTGATGATTACTATAACTATGTTCAAAACTTCAGTACGCTTAAAAGCAATTTTATGATTGCATTACCTATCGATATCAGAACCTATAATGGAAGCCAGTTAATATCGGGGCAACAAATGAAATATAATAACAATGGGCAGGTAACAGATTTTTATAAAGCTGAAGTTAGTTCAGGTGGAAGCATTAACTTTTCAATGAGTAGTCCATACACTTTTACTCATAAAGTAAATTACCAGTATTTAGAGAATGATTGTGTAAACAAAGAGTCTCCTGAAGGTGATATCGACACCTACTATTTATGGGACTCATCCGGTAAGTATTTAATGGCTAAAATAGTTGGTGGAACTTGCAGCTGGGCAAATATAAGCTCCCTAAACGAGCAAGATTGTGATTATTCGAGTAAAAGCCTGATGAGTTCACTTAAAGGTCAAACCAGTGGTTCATTAATAACAACCTATTCATATAGCCCTTTGGTTGGATTACAGGAAATGACTGATCCGACAGGAGTTACGACTTACTATAACTATGATTCATTTGGCAGGTTATCGTTTATAAAAAATGATGGTAATAAACTGCTTGAAAAAAATGAATACAACTATGCCAATTAAAAACTCTGGATTTAACAAACACTTTAAAAATTAAAAATGAAAAAATATTTTATATTAATTCTGTTTGCATGTATTTTATTTTCTGCAAACAGCCAGCAATTAAAACTCGACTGGTTAAACCAGGCCGGAGGTTCAGGATGGGATGTTGTAACCGATGTGACTGAACTAAATAATGGTCAGATTGCAATTACAGGAGCCTATTACGACACTATTGCTTTTCAGAATCAAAAGCTTGTTTCAAATGGAAGCCGTGATATTTATTTGGCAATTTACAATGCCGATGGAAAATTCAACCGTGCAATATCAATTGGTGGCGAAGGTTACGATTATGTAAAAAAAATCAAACCTTTTGGAAAATCAGGATTGGTTTTACCCATCAGGTTTAACCGTGAAGTTGTTGTTGGATCCCTAAAATTCAAAGGGAAACATTTAAACAACATACTATTAACCTGGCTCGATAACGATCTGAATCCCGCAAATTATATTTTAATGGGATCAAATAGCCAGTTTGATATTACAAGCCTTGAAACTGCAGAAGATGGTGATTTCTATTTTTCAGGTTGGTTTTCTGACACACTTAATATCAACAACAAAGAATATATTGCTTCCGATGCTGAAGATGCCTTTATCGGGAAAATATCTTCAAACGGAAATATTAAATGGTTCAAAAATTATGGTAATACCGGAAAAGACAAAGTATTTTCATTATTTCCGGATAATCAAAAATCAAATTTTCTAATTGGGACTACATCAAATGGATGTTTTGATCAGGAAATATCTCCAAAAGTCGAATCCGATAATTCCGATAATCTTTTTCTGGCAGGCATCGACGACAATGGAAAAGAATTTGAGGTTGATTATCCCTTACACGGATTAAACATTGAGCCTGTTGATGTTATTAAAGACAGCACATCTGTTTGGATATTAACCAATTTCAGATACTCCCTTACTCTTAGAAACGGTGTTGAGATTAATTCATTTGGGAAAAGTGATGTTCTGATATTAAAATACAATCTCGAAGAGCATTCAGTAAAATATTGCCAAATGGGTGGTTTCGGAAATGAAGAAGCCTCCGGATTTGAACTTTCAGGAGATCAGATTTCCGTTACCGGCTTATTTACATACAAATTTGTTTTTGGTAAAAAGGAAATAGTAGCAGAAGGATACGAGACAGATGTTTTTATAGCAACTCTTGATAAAAATTGCAATCCTGTCGATATTATTTCTGTATCAGGCGATGGTAGTGAATTCCCATGCTCTTTAATTGCATCTGAATCAGGAGTATTTATTGCAGGTGAGTTTAACGGAGTTTTAAAAACTGATTTAGGTGAATTTAAATCAAAAGGTAAAGAAGATATATTCCTGGTCCGGATAGAAAACTGTAACGCTAAAAACCCTTTAAATGTTACAACCAAACCACTGGATTTGATCACATCAAATGATTCGTGGGAGTTGGACGCCGGAACGGGTTTTGTTTCTTATTCCTGGGATAACAGCAAATCCGGTTCAAGGTATTTTACTGTTTCAGAATCAGGAACTTATTCTGTAGAAGTTACCGATAGTCTGGGTTGTGTTTATTCAAGAACAATAAACATCGATGCCGAAAAAAGTGCAAAAATCGAGAAAGATGTTAAGCCGGAACATAACTTCAGAATTTATCCTTCAATAACATCTGACCTCGTTTATTGGGAACCATCTGACAGTTGGCTTCAAAGTACAATTCTTCTGAGAGTGATTGATATTGCAGGAAAAGAAGTTTTACGTACCGATATTGACAAACTTCAACAAACTACCTACAAAATAGATCTCTCACACCAGGGTGAAGGTGCTTACATTGTTGAAATTTCGGGCGAAGGTTTTAGCAAATCTTCAAAAGTGATTGTTAAAAGATAATTTCTCAAACATTAATATTTAACACAATGAAAAAAGTAATTTATACAATTATATTTTTTATAGCCGCACTAAGTGTTGCTATGGGACAGGGAGATCCCGGAGACCTGCCTTCAAGTATTTCAGGTTCAGGGCAAACTGTTTCTCCCACGAGTACTAAAAATTATATACTGAAATATACCTACCTCGACGAATTTACCAGCCATCCCGGGTCATTGGATATTGGCGATGCAAGTACCGAAATTCAATATTTCGATGGATTGGGTCGTCAGATACAGACTGTTTCAGTAAATGCCACTCAGCTTGGAAAAGATTTACTTACTTATCAAACCTATGATGTTTATGGAAGGGCTGATAAAAGCTACCTCCCCTATGCTAAAAATGCAAATTATGGTGCCTATGTTGGTGGAACTACATATACTACTGCACAGAGCTCCTTCCTGACCAGCCTGTATGGAGCAACCGATGGGCCAAATGGATATTCTCAACCTGAATATGAAAGTTCGCCTTTAAACCGGATAATCGAACAGGGATCGACCGGCGACGACTGGCAACTTGATCAGAATCCTGTTGAATTTGAATACACAACAAATTCCTCACAGGTAAGTTCATGGAAATATACAGGAGCAAGTTACACTTCGGTTAATTATGCAGCAGGTACTTTACATGTTACAGAAACCACCGATGAAGATGGAAAGGTTGTAACTGAATATTCCGATTTCGATGGGAAACCGGTTCAAACAAATGTGGGTGGGGCTGTAACCCGGTATTGTTACGACGAATTCGGATTGTTGCGATGTGTGGTTCAACCCGAGGGGACATCTCCTTCACAGACACAGAATTGTTTCTATTATAAATACGACGAAAGGCAAAGGTTAACCGATAAACGGATTCCCGGCAAAGGATGGGAATATTTTATTTACGATGAAAGAGACAGGCTTGTCCTCTCGCAGGACGCAATGCAGCGTGCTAAAACTCCCGACGAATGGAGTTATATTATTTACGATGCGCAGAACCGCCCTTCTGAAAAAGGAATCTGGGCAAGCTATTCATCGCGAAGTACGCTAGAAAGTGCTATCGAATCGAATATAAATTATATGTCAAGCCAGGGCTCAAGGGTCGAATTAAAAGAAATTTATTACGATAGTTACAGCGGTTTGAATGTTGCTTATGCCATGCACGATGATGCTGACACACTTGGGGTAACCCAGGCATTGTGCGACACGGGGCGTGTAACCTGGGAAAACATCAAACTGCTCGATTATGAAGCAGGAATGGATTACTGGATTACTACGGCCTATTATTACGACGAATACGGCAGGCTAATCCAGACTGTTTCCGATAACCACCTGAATGGTAAAGATTACATTACAAACAGTTATAATTTTACGGGGCAGGTAACCCGTACCAGGTACAGGCATGTTGCCGATGGTACAACAACCTGGACCGACCAGTATTCCGATTACGACCACAGGGGCAGGTTAATGAAAATACGGTATAAAATTAATAACGGCACCGAAGTTTTATTGGTTGGGAACAGTTACGACGAATCGGGCCAGTTAATCGACAAATACCTGCACTCTGTTAACGATGACGATTTTCTGCAGCGAATCGATTATAAATACAACATTAAGGGCTGGTTAACCGAAATTGACAATCCCCTGAGTTTTAGCGAAAATGATAAATTCGGATTGAGGTTGTATTACAACAGTAATCCGGGTGGAAACTATGCAACTGATTATTTATACAATGGAAATATTGCAGCCATGTTTTGGGGGACAAGCAATACCAGCGGTATGTATTATAAATTTCAGTACGATAATAAAAACAGGTTAACTTCAGCCGAATTTTATAAATCGGGATGGTATGCCAATGCCCTGAATACTGATTATGAATATGACGACAACGGTAACATGACAAGTATTGACCGCCGGGGATATACAGGTTCTTACATCGACCAGATAAGTGCCACCTACTGGGGGAGCCAGCCAATGAGCCTATTTGATGCTTCAGGCGATATTGGCGGAACGGTTGACTATCCCGGGAACACTTATTCTGTCCCGTTGGATTACGATGAAAACGGTAACCTCGAAACCGAAACCCATAAATTGGTTGATATTGACTATAATTTATTAAACCTGCCCAACGAACTTTGTTTCCTCGGACAGAACAAATACATAAATTATTTTTATACCTTTAATGGCGGAAAACTCCGCCAGACGGTTGAGGATAACGGAACCATTACAAAAACAGATTATTGCGGGCCCTTTGTTTACGAAACCGTTAGTGGCACACGTTCTTTAAAATATATTGTTACACCCGAAGGCAGGGCTGTAAAAGACGGGGCAAACTGGGATTTCGAGTATAACCTTAAAGACCACCTGGGAAATGTAAGGGCTGTAATCAACGATAACGGGAGTGGTGTCGCTGCATTAATCCAGCAAAAACATTATTACCCTTTTGGTATGGAAATAAGCGATATTATTTCCGGCTCTTGTGATAATTTGTATCTATACAACGGCAAAGAGCATCAAAACGACTTTGATTTGGATTGGTATGATTACGGGGCGAGGTTTTATGATGCGGAGTTGGGACGTTGGCATGTGGTTGACCCGTTGGCTGAAAAATACGACTGCTTCTCACCTTATCATTTTGTTGGGAACAACCCACTTTCAAGAATTGACCCGAATGGAATGGATTGGTATTATTACAAAGATGATGATGGCAATGAACATTATCAATATCAAGATGGTAGTGACAAAACCATTAAAGTAGGAGATAATACTTATTCCAATATTGGCTCAACAGTCAGTATAAAATTGAACGATGATGTTTATTTAAATGCTTTCCAAAATCTCACGATGCAATCTTTTGGGGAAGAAGTCAACCTAAAGAGCACAATATTAAATGACCAAGGTCTTTTCAGTAAATACATAAAAGATGGTAGCGATTTGAGCATGCAGGGCAGGATTGAATTATTTGGAAGCCATGTTAGTAAAAGCATGGGGGAAGACGGCTCAAAAATTATGATGGGGATTGCCGGCGTTACCGGAAGTGTAATAGGAGCTGGAGAGCTTGCCGCTTTAGCCCCAATATTGGGGGACGCAGCAATGAACCAATTGGCTATTGCAGAATTCTATACAGGAAATATCTCCATGCTTCAAAACTCTACATATGCAGTTGGAGCGGTAATGAATAATACTCAGGCAGGACAATGGCTTGCTGCATTGCTTTATGCCCTTGCTCCAGAAGGAACTCAACCGGGATTACCCATTAATGCCGAAAAGCAGACGATTACAAAGTGGTTAAAGCAGTGTTTTGATTTAAGAGAACATACAAAAAAATCTGATAAAAAATGATTTATGCTATAGTCGTATACTCTTTATCTATCCTTCTTTGGGGAATAAAGAATTACTTAAAAGAGATTGAGCTCCCATTTTGGGTTAAGGCTATTCATTTGGTAATTGCATTTATTCTTTTCCAATATTATTTTGGGAATTTTCGAACGATGTTATGGGATTTTTTCAGAAATGGTACTGACTCTTTTTTTGTTAATGATTCCTATGCATTTAATAAATCGTTAGATTCTGCAATTACAATATTATTTTTCTTATGCTCCTTTTTTGTCGCTGGTCTATCGTTAAATATAGCAGTAAGAGCAAGAAGTCGAAAACTATTATTAATTACGTCTCCGGTAATTGTTTTATTGACAAGCTTAGACCTTTATAAGTCGTCTATCACTGAATCTGGGTTGGCTACAAGTATTAAGACATTTTTCGTTTTTTTCATGTTTGTAGCTATCATTTTGGGAATGATTAATTTGTTTTACAACTTAAATCCCGGGAGAAAGATTTTTTCTTTTTCCCGAAAACAGTGATATTTAATGTTTTGCAAATAGAAAAGCCTTGGAACTTCCAAGGCTTTTCTATTTATGCTGTTTGAAATATCTTACGTTCCGTAAGCCTGCCTGGTCTTGGCATCCCGCAATAACCCATCAAGCGTATAAAGGATATTGTCCCTATCCTTTTCCTGCAGGTGGTTAATATCGTTCAGCCTTTTTAGCATGGTTGGGTCTTTTAACAAGTTGGAATCGTCGGATTCCCCCAACAAATAACCTACTGTTGTTTCAAGAATATTGGCAATTTTTTTAACCACGTCAATAGTCGGCTTTACTTCATCCCGTTCATATTTACCAATAATGGAATGATTGGTCCCTAATTGCCTTGCCAGTTCGCTTTGCGAAAGCCCTTTGGCTTCCCGGCATTCTCTTATCTTTTTTCCAAAGCTTATCATATCTCGGTCATTTATGGTGTTAAAACCCCTTTAATTAACTGATATTGCAAATATACTGTTCATATATTAATAAATAAAATCATAAATATTTGCTCAGGAAAGTCAGATATTATATTTTTGGGTCATAAATGAACGGAAAAGGAATTTTAAGAAAATTTTAGCCGATGGAAATCCGGGACATAAAATCAAACCTAAGCATCTTAACGGTACTCAACCACTACAGCCTGAAACCCAATAAAAACAGCATGATTAAATGCCCCTTCCACGAAGACAAAGACCCAAGCCTGAAAATTTACACCGATACCAACACCTTCAATTGCTTTGGCTGTGGCAAAGCCGGTGACCAGATAGAATTTATCCAGTTAAAAGAAAACAGCACAAAATACGATGCGATAATGAAAGCTAAAGAACTAACAGGGGCAACCCAAACCATACAGCCAA
>Ga0307422_1001009_pt1 | contig 14878 bp, 13 predicted proteins | sample SalMarWE160290MG_FD_202153 | JGI IMG/M metagenome (GOLD analysis project Ga0307422, IMG submission 202153) | Salt marsh sediment microbial communities from the Plum Island Ecosystem LTER, Massachusetts, United States - WE1602-90 | ecosystem: Environmental > Aquatic > Marine > Intertidal zone >...
TCCTTCCTTCTCTATCTTCATTTTCCCCGGGTGCCTGGGCAATAAGCATCAGCCTGGCACTCAAGCTTCCTTCCCCGCAGAGTGCATTTATCCTGGTTTCAGAAAGCCTGCACTTTCTACATTCTCTAATACTGTTATTTAATTTCTCAATTTCTGATTTCATTTTTCTTATTTCTAATTAAAACGTTTAAAATACTGAGGTATAAATATGGTTGCATAGATTAATTATACAGGGATGTTTACACCCCGGTATTTTTAAAAAACCGCTCTTTATTTTTTATTTGCCCAATTCCAATCAACCTGCCGTCTATATCTTCAACGACAAATTCATAGGACCCATATTCTGTCATTTGAGGGGCACTTTTTATCTTTGCCCCTTTGTCTCTCAATTCAGCATAAATAAGATCAACACCTTCAACAGTATCAGGTGTAATATAGACATCATATCCGGCCCCATATTTTTGATGGTTGGATTGGACTTTGCCATGTTTTAACTGGACTATTATAATTTCTATATCATCTCTATAAAGCGCGGCAAATTTTTCCCTGCAGTCAAAATTCTTCACCATCCTAAAACCCATAATATTATGGTAGTATTCTGCTGTTTTTGCAGCATCAGCAGAGACAAGTACCGCTGCTATATTCACAAGCCTTACGTTTTTCTTATTCATAACAAATTACCTTTAATATGTAAAATAACCGACATTCCGATTTCTTTTACATTTTTAATTATATCCGGTCGGGATGGGGGGATTTGTTCTTTCGTCTCACCGGAGCTCGCTGCAGAGACGCAGACTCCCTCGTTTTAGCTAAGTCCGTCTTTTCAAATCCCGAAAGCCCAGAGGAATTAAAGAACCCTTCCGTAACTCACTTACCGGCAAGGAAATCTCTAATTATAGAGATTGATTGTTCGGGTTTTATAATAAGAGAAAGATGCCCACTACCTTTAAACCCGTGTACCCGTGCCCCGGGATATAGCTTTTTTACAGCTTCTTTTTCCTGTAAACTTATTGCAGTATCTTTATCGGACTCCAGAATGAGAATCTTCCCCGGCCAGTCTTTCAGGTCATCCCTGGAGAATCTGTAATTATCTATAAAATCGATCATACACCTGTCAATTGAAGACAGCTCTTTTTTTGTCATATTAGCAATCATTTCGAAAAAATATGCGTTCCAGAATTCACTTTCCTCCTCATTCAATAACGACATCTTAGAAATCTTCGAAATCTTTATCCTTAATAATCTACTTATTAAAAAGCTGAACAACCAGGATGGCAGCAGATAAAATATTTTGAAGCTCTTGATACCCTTTTTCTTTTTTGATGCTATGTCACCATCTACGGGCGGTGATGATGTGCTCGTATGTGATAAAACCAATTTATCTACTTTTTCAGGATACTTGCGTACGATTACCTGTGCAAGTGTCCCTCCAAAAGATTGGCCTATTATATTTACTTTATTAACACCTTCTGACTCAAGAATTCCCATAATCCCTTTTGCCAGCATATCCATAGTACCAACCGGAGAATACGAGGGACAAATAACCCGATATTCATCTTCCAGTGGTTCAAACAAAAAGGCCATAGCCTCAGAAATTCCTGTTCCTCCAGTAAGCAAAAGTATAGTCTTCTCGCCCTGACCGCTACATAGATATTCCCATTCGATATCGTCCAGACTGATCTTCTTGTATTTATGGGTTAAACGAAACTTTCTTAATTGTTCTTTTTTACTCTTTGGAACATCTCCGTAAGTCTTATCCATATTATCTTCTCGCTCCTTCTTTTCTTCTCTTAATATTTGTAAATTTTTCCCTTCCTAATTAATATAGTTAATCTTTAACAATAATAAAGACTCCCTCGCTTTTGCTCAGTCCGTTCCCTGTTTTTTTTTGTCCTGAACCTGGTCGGGATGGGGGGATTTGTTCTTTCGTCTCACCGGAGCTCGCTGCAGAGACGCAGACTCCCTCGTTTTAGCTAAGTCCGTCTTTTCAAATCCCGGAAACATGCCACTTGCATGTTCCCCTTCAATAACTTTAAAGCTCCCTGTATTTTTCTGTCCTGAACCTGGTCGGGATGGGGGGATTTGAACCCCCGACCTCAGCGTCCCGAACGCTGCGCGCTAAGCCAGGCTGCGCTACATCCCGAAAATCCTAACAAATCTTAAATTTTGCAGCTTTATAATTCTATCAACTAAAATTAAGATTTTAAAGAGAATAAAGATAAAGTATAAATTTCTTATTTTTTTTAGATATGAAAAATAAAAAACCTGGTTTTATATCAACTTCACTTAACAGCACTGGAGGTTTTAATTATCCAGACTTTTACTAAAATAATCTTTAACTTCCCTTAAATTATTAAACTTTTTAAATAACATCCTCTCAACTTCTTTCTCCGGCTCAATTACATCGGGGACCATAATTGGCAGCATTCCCGCTCTATAAGCTGCTGTTATCCCGCTATTTGAATCCTCCAGAACAACACAATTCTCAGGTTCACAATTTACTTTCCTTGCTGTTTCAAGAAAAATATCCGGCTCCGGTTTGCTCTTCTCTATTTCATCCCCGCATGTTATAGCATCAAAATATTCTCTTATGCCTGAAGAGCCAAGCAATAATTTTGCCCTCATCTTACCAGAAGATGTTGCAAGAGCCATTTTTAATTTTATCTGTCTTAGATAATCCAGAAGCTCATGGAGTCCTTCCTTTAACGAGACACCTTTCGATGATATAAATTCTCTTTCCATACTTAATTTTTCTTCTCTTATCTCTCCAAATGGGAATTGACTTCCATAAAACTCTTTTAAGATTTCACTGGTTTTCTTTACACTCGCACCTATTGTTGATTCAAAAATTGCATCATTCATCCTGTATTTAAATTTCATAAATGCTCTGGCATATAACTCTTTGGACAACCTCTCTGTATCAAACAATACCCCATCCATATCAAATATCACCAATTTTATTTTAAATTCTCCTATATTCATAAACTCTCCATAAGTGCCTGACTTTGCGATTTATACAAAATACATTCTAATTCATCACTTTGCAACAAAAAAATAAAATTTTATTATAATTTTTGGTTTTTAGCTTTCATACTATCCCGATTTCCTGATACACTCCAGAACTTCATTAAAATTATCAGTCCTGACCAGTTCTTCCCTTATTTTATTTACGCCGGGCATTCCTTTAAAAACCCATGAAATATATTTTCTAAATTCTCTTACTCCTTTATACTCACCTTTAAAATAAATTAAGAATTTTAAATAAAGCTCTGCAAATTTCCTTTTCCAGCTTATTACCGGTTCAAAATCTTCAACCGCTCCCATATTGATTTCTATTTCCTGCTGGCTTACCATCAGCGCTATTAATATTTCCATTAAAAACCATAATCTGCCCCTGGAAGCCCTCCCTATCATAATTCCATCACAACCTGTATAATCCAGAACTTCTTTTGCCCTGCTAAATGAATTTATATCACCGCTCACTATAACAGGGATTTTAACTTTTTCTTTTACTTCTTTGATTATTCCGTAGTCAACTTCTCCTGAAAATCCCTGCTTTACTGTCCTTCCGTGAATCGATATTGCTGCTGCACCGGAATTTTCTGCAATCAGGGCAATCTTTAAAACATTAATACTTTCCCTGTCCCAGCCAATCCTTGTCTTAACAGTTACGGGTTTTTTTAAAGCTGATGTAAGCCGTGTTATTATTTCACTAATTCTGGACTCTTCATTCATCAGGTAACCCCCGCTTTTAGCCCTCAGTATCTTTGGCACAGGACAGCCCATATTAATATCTATAATATCTGCATTGCCCTCAACTTCACAGGCTGCCTCCGCCATAACATAGGGGTCCGAGCCAAATAACTGCAGGGCACAGGGTCTTTCATAATCTGTAATCCTGGTTAGAGCCAGACTCTTTTCCTGTTTATAATAAATTCCATAACAACTAATCATTTCTGTAAAAGTAAGAGCTGCTCCGAAAAAGCTGGCAAAAATCCTGTAAGTATTATCACTTACCCCTGCAAGTGGTGCAGTAATAACAGGATTTTTTACAGTCACACTTCCAATTTTAAAAGAACGACCCGGAAAATTAAAATCAAACGGAGCGCATGAAACCCTTTTGTTACCATAATTGCTTAAAGCGCTGCCTGACAGAAGATTATTAAAAAGTAAAGGATTGGAATTTACTGCTATCTTTTTATGATTGGTGTTTTTAATTTCAAAATTTTTACTTTTATAATTCTCAAGAAACTCGATTACCAGTCCCCTGAGTTCCTCTATAAGTTCCAATAATTTGAGATTTTTCACACTTTTAATAAATTATCATCATGGACTATTTTTTATTTTTTTCAAATAATATTCTCAGACCTTTTAAAGTCAGGTCGGGATCGTAAATTTTAATCCACCTGCTCCTTCCCGTCATCAGGGATGAGAGACCTCCAGTTGCAATAACCTCAGGCTTAAAGTCACCATCTTTCTTATTCTGTTCCCCGATTATTTTATCTACTATAAAATCCACCTGTCCAAGGAATCCATATAATATCCCTGCACGTACACAATCAAGAGTATTCCTCCCAATGACAGAATCAGGCCAGCTCAACTCAACCTTGGATAACTTTGCCGCGTTATTAAAGAGTGCTTCAGATGAAATTTCTATACCTGGAGCGATTACACCACCAGCATACTCACCTTCAGATGATAATATGTCAAATGTAGTTGCTGTCCCAAAATCTACCACAATCGCAGGATAACCGTAAATTTCTTTAGCTGCCACAGAATTCGCAATCCTATCGGCTCCAATCTCCTCCGGATAGTCATAACTTATTATTAAATCCGATTTTTTATTGCTGCTAACAATAAAAGGATAAATATCAAAATATTTTTTGCTCATATTTGTAATTTCCTCAATTATCCTTGGTACAACACATGAGATCGCGAACCCGCTGACTTCATCAGGATTGAATCCGGAATTTTTTAAAAAATTAAAAATAGATGCTGCAATCTCATCCGATGTCTCGTATTTAGGAGTCACCATTCTCCATGAAGCGAGCATCTTATCTTCCTTAAATAAACCTATAACCGTCTGCGTATTCCCTACATCTACAGCAAGTAACATTTTTAAAAAACTCCTTATCTTTTTAATTCGAAATTGTTAAAAAACGCAAAACGAACCGCTTTTAGATTCTACATTAAAAAGAATTAAATAAAAAGATTTATAGAGCACAGAATAAATAACCTATAAAAAATAACAAAAGATTTTTAAGATTATTTTAAGATAATGCTATTTTATAAATTTAATAAGACTGTCGTAAACTGTTATCAGTCCAGGTCCTAAAACTACCACTAAAAGCGCCGGCAACAGGCAAATAACAAGCGGAAAAACTAATTTGACAGGAGCTTTTATCCCTGCCTCCTCTGCTCTTATACTTCTTCTATTTCTGATCTCCGAAGCCTGAATCCTTAAAATTTTTCCTACCGGTATGCCAAGAATATCAGCCTGAATGATTGACGCAACAAAAGTGTCGAGGTCAGGGACATTAGTCCTTTTGATTAGATTACCGAAAGCCTCTTTTCTTGATAAACCAATGCTAATTTCCTTTAGCATCTTATTAAGTTCTTCACCAAGCGGTCCTTTTATGCTGTCTGCCACCCTGGACAAAGCTATATCAAAACCCATACCTGCTTCAACTGTTATGGTTAACATATCAAGAGCATTGGGCAGCATCCTTCTTATTTCTTCCTGCCTGCTGCTAATTTTATTATTTAAATAAATATCAGGTAAAAAATATGATACCGGTATAAGAGTCAGCAATGCTAAATTTATTATCGGAGGAAAATCAAAAAACACCAGTAACAATATAAATATTATCAAAAATATTACAGCAAATAAAAATTTAGTCATAAGATAAACATTAATTCCAAGTGTTTCCAGTATCCCTGCCAGCTCGAGCTTGTGCTTTGTTGTCTCAGCAACTCCGCGCGTGCTGATTTTCCTGATTCCTCCTGCAACCCTGTTAAGAACCGGCTTTACTACTCTTTCAAAAAAAGAATGTACCTTTATTTCCCCTCCTTCTTCGATGCTGTAATAAGTCAATTTGCCGATTACAGTATCTCCTGTACTTTTCCTGGCTATAACCATAAGCCCTATGGATAAAATAAGTAAAAAAACAGCCAGGAAAGCCAGACTCATAATTATATATATTTCATACATTGAATATATTGAAATTAACTTTGAAATCATCTAATTACTCCTATCTATATATAATTCAACCAGTTTTTGTTAAATATCTTTATACCAATTAAATCTCCGGCTCAGATTGCCAGTAAAATTTTAGAATGATAAAATAATAATTTTTAACTCCATCGGTCAATATTTAACCTGGATAATTTTCAATATCCATATTATCCCTATAACCATAACAACACCGGCAACCAGAAGCATAACCAGACCAATCTTCGTTGTATATAAAAGGCTTATGTATACCCTATTTATAGCCATAAGAATGATTCCAATCACAACTGGAAGAGCTATAAGGATAATGGCCGATAATCTTCCTTCCGATGTAAGAGCTTTTATCCTGTCCATCACCCTGTCCCTTTCCCTTATAGTAGCAGATATCGTTTCCATAATTTCCGCAAGATTACCGCCAACTTCTCTCTGAACATTTATAGCCATTACGGTCCAGTCAAAATATTCGCTTTTAATCCTGCCTGCTGTATTTGCCAGCGCCTCCTTTTCCGTTATGCCCATTCTTATCTCGCTTAATACTCTTCTAAATTCATCGGATAATGGCGGTTTTGATTCATCAACAACCATACTTAGAGCCTGATTAAAACTATATCCGGCTTTTAGAGAACCTGATATTAACTGGAGAGAATCCGGAAGCTGTTCATGAAATTTTCTTAACCTCTGCGAGGTTTTTATTTTTAGGACCAAAAAAGGACTCAGGACCGCAACTATTATAACCACTGCAGTCAAAATAAAATTACTGCTAAAATAATAAACTGCCATTGAAATAGACAGTACGCTAATTAAATGTATGGATATGAACTCGGGAGCTCTTATATTCATCCCGGCTCTTTCCAGCCTTGATTCAAATAGTTCTACAAACCCCCTTCTTGAAGCAAGCCCTGAAATAAATCCCACTATCCATCCTGTAAACCCTTTCCTCTTCCTCTCTTCTATATATCCAGGTTCTCCTTCAAGATGCCCGGCTTCTGCTTTAAACCCATACTGTCCTGCTTTATCTTTAAGGGTTTGCCTACGGATAGGTATAAAAAGAATCAGTGCGTAAAGGAAAAAGGTAACCGCCAGAAAAACAGCAGCAAAAAGGATTATTTTTACCCACCAGATATCAAAAAGGCTCAATAGAAAAAAATTTTTATAGTCAAATACAACTTTTCTCGGAGGTGTGGAATAATATGGGTTTTCATAACTTACCCCGGTTGAATCAGAAACACCTGCTTTTTTTATATCCACACTTATATTTATATCTTCGGTAGCGGGCCAGAGACTCGTGTAAGATATTTTATACTGATTTATTATTCTTCTTGAAATCTTTTCATAAAGCCCCCTGAGCTCCTCTGAATCCACAGCAGTAAGCATATCCCCACCGGTACTTTCCGAGATATTTTTTATGCTTTCCGGATTAAATTCGGAAGAAAGCAGAGCTATGGAATATACCCCTACGCCTTCCTGGAGCGCTATATCGGTAACCTCCTCAGAAGTATGTCTGCTCACTGTATCCATACCATCAGATAATACAATAATGTATCTATGCTTTATATTGTGTCCACCCCTGAATAATTCGCATGCCTCATAGATTCCATCAAATAACGCAGTTTCACCTCTTGCTTCTATCTTAGAAATTGAATCCTTTAACTTTTTACTGTCTGAAGTAAAATCCGAATGAACGGTAACCTCATCGGAAAACCCAACTACGGCAATCTTATCAATATCTCTCATTTCATCTACAAAAAAAGAAGCTGCATTAATGGCGTCACTAATCGGCTGGTTCCTCATGCTTCCACTGGTATCTATCACAAGCGCTATCCCGATTGGTTCATAAACCTCTTCAAGTGATTTAACGGAAAGATTGCTTACTTCTTCTCCATTCTCGAGTACGGCGAAATCTTCCTGCTTTAAATCCAGATATTCCAGTTCCGAGCCCTCTCTCAGGCTTATGTAAATGTTTACCTGGGGGTAACTATCAAAATCAATCCTTTTTATGGAGATATCTCCGGAATCCTGAGCTTTAACTGGTAGCGGGAAAATAAATGACATCAAGCCAAGAACTGCAATAAAAGCAGCGGTCAATAGCAAATATCTCAGGCTTTTTTTAATATCCGAAATCTTAAAGGGATTATTCATTTTAAAAAATTAAAAATTTTTTTACAGCTAAATTTCTTTATCAAATACTTTATCCGGTAAATCAATACCAAAGTTTCTCAGCCTGTCAGTAAACCTGGGCCTGATGCCTGTTGATTTAATTCTTCCTTTAAATCTGCCTTCCCCGTCAACACCCATAAAGTCAAATAAAAACAAATCCTGCAGAGTGATTACATCACCTTCCATGCCCTGTACTTCTGTTACTTTGGTGAATTTCCTGGTACCATCTTTTAATCTATTCATATGAACTATAAGATTTACGGCAGACGAAATCTGCTCCCTTATAGCCTTAATTGGGATATCAACTCCCGCCATTAAAACCATTGTCTCCAGACGTGATAGCACATCTCTCGGCGAGTTTGCATGAACAGTACTCAAACTTCCATCGTGACCGGTATTCATCGCCTGAAGCATATCGAGAGCTTCGCCTCCCCTTACTTCTCCTACAATTATGCGGTCCGGCCTCATACGAAGAGCATTTCTAACCAGATCCCTTATGGTAACTTCTCCTTTCCCTTCGATGTTTGGTGGTCTTGCTTCAAGACGTATCACATGTTCCTGCCCCAATTTTAGTTCTGCAGCATCTTCTATCGTAATTATTCTCTCATCATGGGGAATAAAAGAAGACAGCACATTTAATGTAGTGGTTTTCCCGGTGCCTGTACCTCCAGAACAAATTACATTTAACCTGCCCTTTATGCATGCCTCCAGAAAATCTGCCACTTTCTGTGTGCAGGTACCCATACCAACCAGATCTTCGATAGTAAAGGGTTCAGAAGAGAATTTCCTTATAGTAATTACAGGGCCATTTAAAACAAGGGGGTGGATTATGACGTTTACCCTCGAGCCATCCGGAAGTCTCGCGTCTACATAAGGAGAAGATTCATCTACTCTTCTCCCAACCCTGCTTACAATCTTATTTATTACCTGCATAAGATGGGACTCATCAAGAAATGTTTTATCAGTGGAATATATTTTACCAAACTTTTCTATGTATATTTTTTTTGGGCTGTTAACCATAACTTCAGTTACATCTTCGTCCTTTAAATATTCCTCTATAGGTCCGTATCCAACTACATCATTTATAAAATCTTCTATTATGATATTCTTTTCTTCACCGGTTAAAGGATAATTATTTGCATTTAATATCCTCTGTATTTCACCCCTTACCCTGAGGCTCAGCTCGGCATCACTTATATTCTTTCTGTATATTACATCGGAAAGCCTCTCTATTAATTCCTGGTGCATTTCTCTTTTTATCCTGTTAATCTGGGAAGAACGCGTCGCAGTCACTCCACTTTTTTTTATATAAGAACTGTCAGCACTATTTATAAAACTTTCCATATCATTAATTTTTTTTTCTAATTCCATTAATATCCACTATCCTTTTAAAAAAGAATTTTTATAAAAAGCCATAGCTTAACTACTTTCTTCTCTGCTCGCTTACAATTTTTATCAGTTTATAAATACTCCTAGCCACTGAAGAATGAGGAACATCCAGAATTACCGGAATTCCTTTATTAACAGATATCGGAACTATCCTATCACTGGGGATAGCCACATCTATTTTCCTCTGAACAGTCTGCTCTATCTCCTGTAAAGTTATGCCAACCTTGCTATCTGCACGATTAAGAATTACAAATATATTTTCTTTTGGGAACTTTAGCTGGTCCAATATCTGCAAAGAAATTTTTAGATTTTTTATACTGGGAGCATCCTTACTGGTTACGATGCACAGGTAATCTGTATCTCTAAAAATATTTAGAACATCATCCGAAAAATAAGTTGCGGTATCCACAACTGTAAAATCACTTATTTTAGATAGATTCTCCAAAATTTTTATGGTTACCCTGCTATTTATTCCCGTGCTTTTAGATATATCAAGCGGCGCAGGCAATACCATCAGACCCGAGCTATGCGTGGTTAAAAATCCGCCAAGAACTTTAGGGTCAAGGTTTTCAATAACAGGCAATACGTCATAAACAGAATACTTTGGATTGAGATTCAGCATCAGGGCTATATCCCCGAACTGGTAATTTGTATCAAAAAGAGCAACTCTTTTTTTGGCAGCTACTATAAGTCCAACAGCAAGATTAACAGAGATAAAAGATTTACCCACACCTCCTTTTGTTCCAAAAATAGTAATTCTCTTCGGCTTTGCTCCCTTTTCTCCAAAATCGGATATTATACCTTCTTTTGACCTTCCAATGACATCCTTTATATCATCCAGTGTAAAGGGTATCTCGAGAACTTCATGTATTTTTAATTTCAGGGCTTTTTTTAGTAGTTCAGCGGGCATTTCTCTTGCCAGCAGAATTATCTTGGTAAAATAAAGGCTTGAACGATACGAGTTTAAGAGATTCTCGAAATCTTCCAGTTTATACGCAGGACCCATCCATACCAGACAATTCTTTCTCTCGCTCAATAAAATTTCCAGGTCGTCAAGGCTCGTGCCTGTCCTGATTATCTCCAGCTCCGGAAATTTCTCAAGTAAATATCTTATCTTGTCTATGTTACTTACTTCCCTGTCAATTATATATACCGGCACCTTATTCATATCTTTTTTAATTCCTTTTTAAACTCGATTCTTTTAATTAAAAATATTATCCATTGTTATCCCGGTTGTATCTTCCTTTTCAATTCCCTCAACCGGAACTATGGCAAGCCATACACTGCCCATTTCCTCTGAAAACACAAGCTTTTCTGAATCCGCAGGTGTCACGGCAAGAGTTACTGTATTTATTTCAGAAGATCGTGTCTCTGACCGGGATTGTACACCAAGTAAGCCCCCACCTTCATCTGAAGTGCTCTGAGTTATACTCCTTGTCCCTACATATAAAACCTCGACATTCCATAAAAGTGTTCTTGTAATCTCTCTGTTAATTGTTACTGAAGACCCTGATGAACTTCCAGTTCCTTCTTCTGTCATAATAGGTGTAACTTCCTCACCTTCTACCTGTCCCACTTCTCCTGAAGTTACATTTCCGGAATAAGCGGATTCTCCCTGCGCTGGAAAGAAAGTAGTTATAACATTAATTCTATCTCCCACATTTATAAGGTTTGAGACTCCTACAACTTCATCAACCGGAATGGAAACCGCTACCATACCATCGGGTATTACAAATGCCAGACCCATCTCTTCAGGTTTTGCAAACTTCGTGGTTGTAATCTGCTCACCTTTATTTATATGGTTAGAAGCTACATAACCGCTATAATCATCCAGGGAAGTTAACACTCCTTCCGCAAGATATTTCCTCGGAACACCATTTTTAACTACCATGCCCTGCTCGATTATAACCTCAACCGGTGTTTCTTTCGGAATATTCTGTGCAGCAACCAGAACTTCAACTTTTTCAATCTCTTCCTCCATCGATGCTCTCATGCTGTTAATATAAGCAATCACTCCAAATACTGCTGCTGCGCCTATGATCAACGCCAAAATAAGTAAAGTAATTCTTAATTTCATATTGTTTGTTTCCTTAACATTTTATTATATAAATATTATAAAACATTTTTAATGATTTTTCTACTTTATTAGTCTTATTACTTTTAATCCTACAGGTGGGTCGGCATCAAAAGCCTCTACTTCATCATTATTAATAATCAATGCCTGGTGGATAAATCTGCCTTTAACTTCCGTTTTAGAGCCATGCCCATGGCCATGACCGTGACCTGTTGTAATCTCGGTTATAATAAAAGGAGCAAATGCTTCTATCTCCACCCATACTTCAGGCCATTCAGGCTTTTTTTTTGGATTCTTACCCCACTCTTCCTGCAATACGGTATCGTAAATCAGTGGAACTATCACAAACTGGTCATCATTTTCTACAAGTTTCATTATCCAGTCATCGTTATATTCTGCAAGATTACTAAAACTATCCCAGTTTTCTACCCTGTCTTCTACTGCATTTACTGTTTGTGCTATATTAATCTCACGGGTAAAGATTAAATCACCTTTTTCCAATGGATCCTGATAACCGTTAATTATCCTGTCCTTATACCTCTGGTTCCAGTTTCCCGGATGCTCGGTTGTATCCCAGGCAATAAAATCAGTGTCTTCCAGCTCTCCGCTTATTACTTTTTCATCTCCTGCTTCGCTCCACAGCCATTCCCTCCAATCATCATCTTCATCATCTTCATGGATATGGATAACTGCTGCCCAGGGAACTACACCGTAGATATTAACAGGGCTTGCAGCCATTGCAGTTGCACTGGCACTAATATTGACAGTATCCTTACCAAATATTCTGGCGAAATATAAAGGGGCTTCACGGTTGGATAAAGTTACTGTTATGGTATCATCATGTGCATAAGTCTGGCTGATTTCCACATCTTCTGCAGTATGATTACGACAGTCGTAGGAAATATCAACATTGTTCTTATCAGCATAATCAACAGCTGCAGCAACAGCATATTCCCTGCTTTCAGGGAGTTCCTGAGCGCCTGCAAGTGAGGCAGAATCAGAAACATTCTGATAAAATCCCCTCTTCTGGTAAAGAGAGCCTACATCAATAACAAGTGCAGTAATTCCCAGTAAAACCACGATAATAAAAGCAAGTATGACTGCTGCCTGGCCCCTCTCTGAAAGAAGTTTTTTTTTGATAATATATTTATAACTATGCATCTATATAAAAAATAAAATAAATAAAAAATGTGAATATACTTATTATTACCTTACTTTTCCCGTCTCAGGGTTGCTTCTCCGGTTAGCTCAATGGGGCCCCATCTTCCTGCAAAAGGTATATCTATAAAAAAGATTTCCCCTTTTAAAACAATTCTCACGGGATTTCCTATTCTTATACCCTCTGGATTCTCGACATCTATATCTTCAATTTCGACTGACGGGGCACTCTCCCTAACTTTCTGCTCAAAGACTACTGGGTCTTCTTCGTAAGCCCCGACTGCGGCAAGCCTTGCCCCCTCCCTTGCTGCATGTGTAAGGGATATATATTTATTATAAGCCACTCCAAACTGAACGATGCCAAAAACAAGCGCAATGAGTATCGGAAGGATTATGGCAAATTCTACCGCACTTGCTCCTTTATCGTCGGCTAAATTTTTTACTATTCCCTTCATTTTAACTAATAAATATTAACATCTTCATAAACTAATTATACCCAATAAAATATATTATTGGGTATAATTAGTTTTTCTCCTTATAGTTCTACCGAAACGCTTCTGTTAGAACCATAAAATCACATAAATACAACTCAAGATAATCGAAATATTACTGCTACTATTCTCATTAAGTAGCAGGTATTTCTTCGCTAATCGTGGTTGCTACAGCGTTGAACATACTATTTATTGCACCACCAAGAGCAGTTGCACCAGCAATTATTACAATAGCGACAAGCGCAATTATCAATGCATATTCAGTAGCACTTGCACCCTTCTCACTGGTTTTAAACCTTACGTACCAACCTAATAGCCTTTTCATATTTCCCTCCTTTTTTTTAAATTTATTTTTTTACACTTCTTAATTTTAATTTCTTTATCATTAACTGCTTAAAGATTAGCATACAAACCGTCTATTTTTTCTAAAACCATTTTTTAGATAAAAAAAACCGGCATTATAGCCGGTTGCACTACTGACTCCTTACATTCCAAGTGCCCAAATAATAGAATGTAAATCTAAGTCTCTATCAAAAAAATAAATTATCAAATAATCTTTATATAAATGTGATAATAAAATAACAAAAAGTAATATAAATGTCAAGTTAAATTTATAAATAATAAAAAAATAATTTATTAATACTTTTTATTACTTATTAATAAATAAATATAGTAATTAAGTTAGCTATAAATTAATTAAAAAAATCTTATTTAATCTGATGTGTTCATTTAGATAGGATTAATATCAGGCAGAACCATATAGCATAAAAAAAGAAAAATCAAAGACAGTAGGAGTGATTATCCTTAAGCTATGATGGAAGAAATTTTTTTATGTCTTCTTATTATATATAACAATATCCTCAACCTCATAATTTTCCCTGAAGGTCTCAAGAATTACGGGGCACTTTATCTTTAAAAGAAAAAATATATTTTTATCTTCGTCACATAATGCTTCATAATTACCCTGTCCCTTACAAATAATAAGGTCAGTTTTCTCGTATTCTTTTTTAAATTCTCCCGAACAGAATGGAAGAATAGCAGCAGGCATATCAAGCCCTGTTGTTATCACCTTTACATGACTCATCATACCAACCATTCTGGCATCCTCAATCGTAGAGTCATTTAATGCAGGTCCCCCTCTTACCACATAAGTTATTTTCCCTCGTGGCAGATATTCTATAAAAATCTTATCAAGTACTATCTCACCCGCATTATCACCAATAAATAAAATTTTTCTTGCTATATCTATGTTCTTCTTAAGCAAGCTTACTTTATCACCATCAAGTTTCTGTGATAAAGATTTTTTTATTGAATCCATAAGAGTTTCTTCACTTAAAGAACCGCCGGGTCCAAAATCAATAATATTACCTGCGAGCG
>Ga0307422_1001010_pt1 | contig 14874 bp, 11 predicted proteins | sample SalMarWE160290MG_FD_202153 | JGI IMG/M metagenome (GOLD analysis project Ga0307422, IMG submission 202153) | Salt marsh sediment microbial communities from the Plum Island Ecosystem LTER, Massachusetts, United States - WE1602-90 | ecosystem: Environmental > Aquatic > Marine > Intertidal zone >...
AATTTTCTTCTCTTCCTTTGTCATTTTATTCACATCCTAGCTCTTTAAAGGGCCTGCGTCTTCAAATCCTTCTCGCAAACCTTTACCTGCCTTTTCAATAAGTTTTTCTGGTTTAAACAATAAGTCTATTACATTTAATGCATGCTCCCTGGCGCGATTATCTGCAAGCAATGCTAGTTCCTTTTCATCTTTGCTTTCGTCTTCGTGAACGAAAACTTCCATTATGTGTTTGTTGCACATAAGCTGTGTTTGTATGAGTCCGGTACTTGCCTCATGGGCACATTGCTTGTCAATAGGTTTTGGGCCAGGCATACCAAGGGCCATGACAATGTCACAGTTCTTTTCCTCAAACAGTTTTTTACATGCTACCGGGAGATCCTTTACCCCCGGAACTGTGTACCGAATTATCTTAAAGCCAGTTATATTTGATTTTAATTCATCAATGGCTGCCTTTGCCATGTCATATCTTGCAAATGTTGTGTCGACAATTCCTATTTTTTTCATTTTCCCTCAATTTTATCCATACTTTTTTGAAATTCATAGGCCGATATAATTTTAGCAATTATTTTGCGAGTGCCGTTGAGATCATCCATCCCACTGTATTTAGGTAATCTTACTATCTGGGCAGTTATGTTCCTTTTCTTTAGCTCCCGCTTTATTTTCTCTGCGTTATGGATCTGATCATATCCAAGTGCGATTATATCTGGTTCTATGTCTTTAACAACCTTATACATGTCATCCTTGTGACCTAGAACGGCTTCATCAACTATTTTTAACTCTTTAATAATTTCCAATCTCATTTTTTCTGGTGTAACTGGCTCGTGCTTCAGCTTTCTGACAGTCGAATCGCATGCTACTATCACGACTAATTCATCGCCTAATTTCTTTGCTTCCCTTAAGTAATATATGTGTCCCATGTGAAGAAGATCAAATGTCCCGGTTGCCACTACTTTGACCATTTTTCCCAAGCCTTTATCAAATCCTTTCCTTCTAAAAAAACAAGGCCGTTGTCCTCAGCATACTTTTTAGCATCGCTTTTGGATAGGGCTTTACCATCGTCTCCCATGATTTCGCAACCACTTCCAACAGGCGTGAGCCCAGCCATTTTTAAAAGAGAAACAACTAATTCAGTATGTCCAAATCTATCAACGAGTGGATTTTTTGAAGCTACGCAAATAGGAATGTGGCCAGGAGATCTAAACTCATTTCCTAGCATTTCGATTGCTTGATCATCCTTGAGATTGCTTATTCTTTTTGCAAGTTCTGCAAATCTGTTCATGGTCAGACTACGATCAACATCAGTTATGCCAGTGAATGTATCTCGATGGTTAATATATAATGAAAAAGAGGATTTTGTATCATATGGGATATCATTTGCGGTAAGTGATTTTAGAACGGGATACTTACTCTCTACATCTGAAAACAAGTCGGCTAAAAATGGAAGTTTCAATTTATTTGCCAATTCGCTTGAAACCATAATAAATATGAGTCCTCCACCATCCTTTCTCATTGTTCTTATTGATTCTGGAGCAACAAACTCGGAAGCCATGACTATGTCCACTTCACCTTCTCTATCATCTGCGTCATGGATCAAAACAAACTTTCCGTTGCGAAGATCGGATGCGGCTTTTTCTATATTTTTTATAAATTCACCCAAATACGAATTTACCCCCCTTAAAATAAATATTGGTTTGTTACTCAGAAATGGGTTGACTTGTTTTCCTTTTGTTTGATGCTAATTTCCTCGTTATATATCCTGCTATACGATTTCTGAGTAGAATACTATCAACATTGCTTAATTCTGTGACCTTTTTCTTGTTGTGCTGAAAATCATTAGCAACAAATTGGTCTGGATACTTTTCCAAAAAGTCTCTTGCAATGGTTTTTATGAATGTCGATCTTATATTTCCCAGGATATCACCCTTTAAATTGTAGGAGGCTGGAATATCTTTTTGTTATTTAAACACTTTGGAAACATTTTTAGAGAGAGTTCACATGAATCTTAACATATATAAACCTTAAAAAACATATGAACAGAAAGGAGGAAAGGCCGTATCTCTTCAAAAAAATCATCTCTGAAAACAATTGCAGGAAAAAAACTCGATAATTTAGAGGAATATGCAATACATAGTGATGTAGCTCGAAAACTTGCTACGATGATATATAGATCTGACGTCTACAACTTTATCTCAAAAAAAATAAACGAATTTAGAGATTACAAGCTGATTGAGCAAATTAAACAAAATCCTGTGCCAAAACATATTGCGATAATTATGGATGGAAACCGACGTTTTGCTAAAGAGCTGGGTTTGAGGCCAGATGCAGGCCATTTTTTTGGAAGAGATAAAATCAAAGAAGTTCTAGAATGGTGTTTCGAATTCAAAATTGAAAATTTAACATTATATGCTTTTTCTACAGAAAATTTTGAACGAGGACGTGCCGAAGTCAAGGCACTTATGGACATATGCAAGGAGGAGCTAGATAAGGCTGCAAAAGATTCACGTATACATAGGAACCAAGTAAAAGTTAATGTAATAGGTCATATAGAATCGCTACCTGAGGAAATTAGAAAGTCGGCCAAATATATCATGGATGAAACCAAAAACTATGACAAACATTCACTCAATATAGCACTTGCATATGGGGGAAGAGAAGAGATAATTCGCGCGATACAAAACATAGCCAGCGACGTAAAAAACGGTAAACTAAAGATTGAAGAAATAACGAAATCTAAGGTATCAACATATCTCTACACTCGTGGTCTCCCAGATCCTGATTTGATACTTAGAACTTCTGGAGAAGAAAGAATTTCTAATTTTCTGCTATGGCAGCTAGCATATTCGGAACTTTATTTTTCTGATGTGTACTGGCCTGCATTTCAGAAAAGAGATTTACTTAAAGCCATCAGAACGTATCAACAGAGAAAGAGAAGGTTTGGAAGATAAATGGTTTAATTGGAATCTTTAGCTTCTGACTCATTTTCAATTTCATTTGCTATTTCGGCTAATTTTGAAAATTGCCGATGGAGGAAATATAGTATACCTCCTATTGATAAAAATAGAATGGAAAATGCAATAATTGAACCGGTAGAGCTTGATTGAAAAGAACTCACTTTTAGAAAAATAAAAATACACAATAGCAACAATCCTACAACTAGAGAAAACTTATACAAGAATCCAGTTTTGAAATCACCGTGTGCTGAGAAATGTCTCTTTTTAAACATGGGGATTGCTCACGAAATAATATCAGGTTCCTGTGTTACCTGACAAATTAATGGAATTCTGCACTTTGCTTTGCAATTCGTTCAGCTTTTCTCTTGTTCGCCCCTCTTGCTTAGTTAAGGTACTTTTTCTTAAATCTAGGGATTCTTTTGTAGATTTCAGCTCCTTTGTTACTTCACTTTTTCCCTTTGCTTTTATGAGAATCGAACCCACGTTTTTGTAGATGGGTGCTTTAGCATCTGTTTTATCTAATTCTTCTAATGCTTCTTCGACTTCTCTTAATCTTAACTCAACTTGTTGGTTCTGCTGTGTTATCACCTGAAGTTGCGTTCTTAGTTGTTGCAATCTATTTACCTGATCTTGTAGCTGTTGGGACATTCCTTCTTCTGCCATACTCTCATGCTCCTATTTCCGGTAATATGACATTTGCCTATTAAAGGTATTGAAAGATGCTTTGTTAAAAGGTGGGCAGTAAATGAAAGATATGAAATCACGATTTTACTGATAACATATCTAAATGAAAATCGAGGAGGCTATGGAATGATAAATAACAATGAAAAATATAATTATAACGAAAAATATTATATAGATAGAATCAATTATAGTAAGATGGTAGAGTACCTGTAATTATATGTAATGGGGGATAGAAATAGAATGAGAAAAAACGATAAACTCATAGTCATACTGGGTGTTGTAATACTAGTTATATCTTCGATTGGGATCTATTTTTGGGTTCCTGAAAAAGCAGGAGCAAATACTGCTGAAATGGAAGATATCATGAAAATATCTGGTGTTTTGTCCGATGTTCCAGATTCGGTAACTGTTTCTGACTGCAATCCTTTTTATGCGCTTATTGCAACCCCGCTGGTTATTCATTATGATGTGGATGGTGAACAGGTAGTTAATCCTCTTTATATAAAAAATCTTGATAATCCGTCTAGTGCAGTTTTACGTGCAAAACAGATGATTAACATTCCTGTAGATTTAGTGATAGGGGGGTCACGTGTAGATTCAATTAAGGATATTTCTCTTGAACTTGCAAATAAATTTTGGGAAAGTAGTAAGGCTGCATTGATCATTGAGGACAGTCAAGATGGGTATGAGTTGGGGGTGTCTGCTACACCAATTTCATCATATCTTGGAATTCCAGTCATTATCACTGATGAAATCGATGAGGACGTACGAGAAACTTTCGAAAATCTTGGGATAAAGTATTCTCTTATCTGTGGTGAAAATATAAGTGGATATGGAAAAACACTTAGATTCAAAAATGTCGGCGAAATCCTAAATACTTCAATTGAATTAGTGAGAGAAAAATTTGGTGATGTTGCATACATTACACTTGCAAACCCAATGGATATCACAGAAGCCGAAGTTTTAGAAGTTAAATCTTACAATTTTGAGGGAACTATTAGTTCTTCAACGTTTACTCCTACACATGTGCTAGGTTGGGCACTTGGTGCCCTGACAGGAGCACCAATGATAAAAGGTTATGAATTTAGTGTCCCAAGTGATTATGAATATGCTCGGATCAACATTCATGCTGAAAATCTTATTGATGAGGATGTTGCAGAAACGGGTGGCCAATTACAACCTATGCTTTATGATCCCGAGGGAAATTGGCTTGCCTTGGCATTTACTAAAGGAGGTATACCCGAACGTGATTCAAGTGGAGCAATAATCAAAGATACTGTTGATTGGAGTACTATTGTTTATGATCAACCTGGGACTTATTCTCTCAATGTTGCAGGACAATTTCTAACTTCCAAAACTGGAGATTATGAAATTGAGGTCACTGTAGAGCATTTAAATGGCTCTATTACACCAAACATGCCTGGTTTATCATCTGTTGCGCCTTATCTTACAGCATATCACAAAGGAATTATATTTTCGAAACCGGAGTTTACATTTGTAGGGGATAAAAGCATTGTCTCAGATGTTCCATCTGGTGTTGTCTATCCTGCTTCCAACCCTGATCTCATAGATGATTCAAATAAACATACTTTTGAGATACACGAATCCTTAAACGAATTACTTGCAAAGATTCGGCAGATCGATTTAGAAGAGGAAGAAGGTTTGAAAAATCTAAAAGAATGCTATGATAAAAATCCTATACATATTGCCTTAGTTGGCGATGCAAGAATGATACCACAATATTACTATTATGATACAGAGGATGCATGTAGTTTTCAATATGGATGGGATGTTGCGAGTGATTTCATATATGGAAATATCGATCCCGTTCCTCGTGACGATAAAATTTCAATATATCCAAAAGATCAATTTTTGACAAATTATGACGAAAAATACCCTCATCAGGAAAACATTGTTGGCCGTATCACCGGATGGGATGTACAGGATGCTAGCGCGCTAATCGCCAGAACGATATTTTATGATAATATAATTGACGGCATGAATGAATGGAAGGAAACCGCCGTTGTTCAAACAGGAAGTGGAACAGATTTCCAAAGAGTTCCAGGAGTAGATTTATTTCGAAAAATTATAGGTGCACATGATTTACCGTTTAAATGGCCGACTGGTGAAGCGCATTTTGAAAATTTAATTGTACAAGACGCTTTAAAATCAGGTGGATTTGAAATTAGATCTACTGAGAATACTGAATCTATGATGAAAGGACTTAGTGATGAAGTACTCACAGAAATAAATAGATTAGGGCCATTGAATGTGTTGTTTTTTCCAAAGACTCGAGTAAAACGTGTGGCGGGTGAAGAGATAGCAACAGGCGGTAAGGATCAAAAAGAAAGCAATTTCATATTTACATTTGGTCATGGACAACCTATGGGATATTCGCACGGCGATGTTCAGACAAGTTCTATGGGATTCAGACCAGTTCTTATTCATAATTTAATCAACAGATGGATGTTTGGAACTTTTCTTCCAAATTTAAATAGTGGGCTAGGAAATGTTGGAGGTTATGATGTTCGTGCTGTTAGCAATATGGACTTGGGCCCATCTGTTGTATTTGTTGAAAGTTGTTACATTGGTAGAATAGATGGATTTCCCGCGAAATGTACTACTTCTCAGGCATATCTTCATGCAGGAGTAAATGCGTTTGTGGCATCTTCAAGGGGAACTCCGGGTCCTGGATATCTTGATGCTAGGAAAAGTGCTAAAGGATTTGGAATTTCTGAATACTTAAAAACAAAAAACAATCCAGAATTGCAGGAGCCTCATTTCTCGGCATTGCATGCTGTTAATATTTTTGAAGATTTAACAAAAAATGACGTTGATATAGGTACTGCTTTTAGAAATGCAAAGAATATTTTTATGGATGATGCTGATTCAACATTCTTCTGGACACCGCCATTATCACTGAGCATTCAGACAAGCGCTGATGTTGATTTATTTTATAATAACATTCGTCCAACAACTGATGATGAAGATGCCAAATGCATGGAAAAGAAATACACTTGTCTGTTAGAATATAATCTATTTGGTGACCCAGCCTTTAATCCATATGAACCAGTAAACAATGGGTAAAATCTAAAGGTTATTCTTCTTCAGGTTCAGGATGATTATCCTCCTCGTCATTACTTTCCATTATTTTTGCAACTGAAACTACTTTGTCACCCTCGTTAAGTCTCATTATTCTAACGCCCATAGTGTTTCTTCCCTGTATTCTTATATCTTTTACAGGAATCCGCACCATCATGCCGTTTTTGGTAGTTAGCATAATCTCTTCATCATCAGAGGCTTCCCTTACAAAGAGTACTTTTCCATTTCTTTCATTTGTAACAATGGTTTTTACTCCCTTACTTCCACGATGTGTTTTTCTATAGTCTTGAATGGGTGATCTTTTTCCAAATCCATTTTCAGTTATAGTAAGTAGGTTACCCTCTTCTCCTACAACTGCCATTGAAACTACTTCATCGCCTTTGTTTAGACGGATACCTCGGACACCTCGTGTCGAACGTCCTATGGGTCTTGTCTCTTCTTCGTTGAACCGGCATGCTTGACCGTTTGCTGAAGCTATCATAATGGTTTGTTTACCATCTGATAGTTTGGTGCTAATGAGTTCGTCATCATCATCCAAATTGATTGCTTTAATTCCGTTAACTCTGATGTGTTTATATGCGGATAGAACTGTTTTTTTAATTGTGCCTTTTTTTGTAGAAAATACAAGATAGTGCTCATCATCAAATTCAGGAATTGGAATGGCGGTCTCTACATATTCTCCATCCTCAAGTCTTGGTAAAAGATTGATTATTGCTTTTCCTTTATGGTGTCTGCTCCCTTCAGGAATTTTATATCCCTTAAGCCAGAATGTCTTTCCATGATTTGTGAAAAACATAATGTAATCGTGCGTGGAAGTAATAAACGAGTCAACAACAATATCTTCCTCCTTCGTTTTCATACCTACGAGTCCCTTTCCACCACGGTGTTGTGTCCTATATGTTTCAGTTGGAATACGTTTTATGTATCCTGATTCTGTAATTGTAATAACAACCTCATGTTCTGGGATAAGGTCTTCCATGTCAATATCGATTTCTCCCTCAACGATCTCAGTACGGCGTTTGTCTCCAAACTTTTCCCTTATCTCAAGTAGCTCTCTTTTCATCTCATCTAATATGTTTTGCCTGTCACTAAGAAGTTCTTCCAGTTCTTCTATTAGCTGTTTTGTTTCGTTATAATCTATCTCTACTTTTTCAATTTCCATTCCCGTAAGTTTCTGAAGCCTCATCTCAAGAATTGCTTTGACTTGTTTTTCAGAAAATTCAAATCTTTCCATCAATTTGTTTTTAGCCTCTTCGGCTGTTTTACTCGCACGAATTATCTTGATTATCTCATCAATATTTTTAAGGGCAATCATAAACCCTTCTAAAATATGCATTTTTTCCTTAGCTTTGTTTAAATCATATGTTGTGCTGCGGGTGATTACCATTACACGATATTCAATATAATATTGAATAATTTCTTTTAATGTAAGAACTTTCGGAGCACCCTCAACGATTGCTAAATTGTTAATACCAAATGTTGTCTGCATTTCAGTGTGTTTAAAAAGTTGCGATAAAACGACATCTTCTATTGCATCTCGTTTCAAATCTATTACAGCACGCATACCATCTCTATCACTTTCATCACGGAGATCTCTAATCCCTTCTATTTTTTTGTTTTTAACAAGATCTGCAATTGTTTTCAAAAGATTTGCTTTGTTGACTTGGTAAGGAAGCTCTGTTATGATTATCTTCTTTTTCTCATCGCCTTCAAAATGTGTTTTAGCACGAACGCGAACAAGTCCCCTACCTGTAGAATACGCATTTAGAATTCCACCTTTTCCATAGATGATTCCACCAGTAGGAAAATCAGGGCCTTTAATAATCCCCATCAAATCCGCAGTAGATATCTCAGGATTGCCTATTACCTCAATAACACCATCGATCACCTCAGATATATTGTGCGGAGCCATGTTGGTAGCCATACCTACTGCAATACCTGAAGACCCATTTATCAAAAGATTAGGAATTTTTGCAGGGAGCATCACAGGTTCCTTAAGCGACCCATCAAAATTATCAGCCCAGTCAACAGTATCCTTACCGATATCTTGAAGCATAAATTTTGCTATTCTTGACATACGTGCTTCTGTATATCGCATAGCAGCTTGAGAATCTCCATCTACGGAACCAAAATTACCTTGACCATCAACAAGTGGGTAGCGAAGAGAGAAATCCTGAGCCATACGGACCATGGAATCGTAAACTGCCTGATCACCATGCGGATGGTATTTCCCAAGCGTCTCGCCGACCACTCTTGCTGATTTCTTATGTGGCTTCTCATGGACTAAGCCCATTTCATTCATTGCGTATAGAATCCTTCTATGAACAGGTTTCAAACCATCTCTGACATCAGGAAGAGCACGGCTCACTATAACACTCATTGAATAATCAATGAATGCACGTTTCATCTCAGACTCAATTGCACGAATATATTCTTTTTTCTCAGGTTCATCATTCATCAAAAATCAACTCTTATATATCTAGATTAACAACATCTTTTGCATGTGTTTCTATAAATTCCCTTCGCGGTTCAACTTTTTCCCCCATGAGAATGGTAAATAGTTCATCGGCTTCAACTGCATCATCAACAGTAACTTTGACAGTTAACCTATTTTCAGGATCCATAGTTGTATCCCAAAGTTGATCCGGGTTCATCTCTCCAAGACCTTTATAGCGTTGCATATTGACACCGGTTTCACCCATCTCCTTCATTTTCTGTAACCGTTCATGCTCAGAATAGGCATAGTTAACCTGTTTACCTTTGCTTAACTTATATAGCGGAGGTTGCGCAATATACAGATACCCCTCCTCTATTAAAGGCCTCATATATCTAAAGAAAAATGTAAGCAATAATGTTCTGATATGCTCTCCATCAACATCTGCATCGGTCATGATGATTATCTTATGATACCGGGCTTTCTCGATATCAAACTCTTCCACAATTCCAGTACCTATAGCAGTAATCAACGCAAGGATTTCATTGTTCTTTAGTATTTTATCCATACGCGCTTTCTCAACATTCAGTACCTTCCCTCTCAGCGGCAGTATCGCTTGAAATTCTCTGTCTCTACCTTGTTTGCTACTTCCACCTGCGCTATCCCCCTCAACAATATAAAGTTCTGTTTTACTAGGATCTCTGCTGGAGCAATCAGCTAGTTTTCCAGGTAGTGCTGAAGATTCTAGAAGCCCTTTACGACGGGTTAGTTCACGTGCTTTACGTGCTGCATCACGTGCACGACTTGCTGTTACTGATTTATTGATAATCGTTCGTGCAACAACCGGTGTTTCTTCAAAAAATTCGCTTAGTTTCTCATTTGTCAGACTTTCAACAATTCCACGAACTTCAGAATTACCGAGTTTTGCTTTTGTCTGACCCTCGAATTGCGGATGTCTAACTTTACAGGAAATAACTGTGGTGATTCCCTCTCTACAGTCTTCTCCACTTAAACTAAAATTTTCGTTATCAAATAACTTGTTTTTCCTTCCATAATCATTGAGAACTCTGGTAAGCGCCCCTTTAAAACCAGAGAGATGCGTTCCTCCCTCATGGGTGTTGATATTATTGGCAAAAGTAAAAATATTCTCTGTGTAACCATCGGTATATTGAATTGCTAGTTCTACTTCCACATCTTTTTTCTCGGCTTTTAGATATATTGGATTTGGATGAAGTGGTGTTTTGTTTCTGTTGATATATTGGACAAACTCACTGATACCACCATCATACTTGAACGTTTCACTTTTTCCACTGCGTTCGTCAGTGATTACAATTTCCAAACCTGCATTAAGAAATGCCTGTTCTTTTAGTCTGGCAACAATGGTTTCGTACTTTATGTCAACTGTTTCAAATATTTTAGGATCTGGGAGAAAAATAATTGTTGTACCATTTTTTTCTGATTTCCCAATTTCCTTTAAGGGATCAACAGCGAAACCATGATCATATTTTTGGTAGTATTCTATTCCATTTCTTTTGACTTTTACTTCAAGCCATTCGCTGAGAGCATTCACACAGGATACGCCAACGCCATGTAGGCCACCTGATACTTTGTATGCTTCATTGTCGAATTTACCTCCAGCATGAAGTGTTGTCATAACAAGCTCTACACCCGATTTATTGTATTTTTTGTGCATTGCTACAGGTATTCCTCTGCCGTTATCAGTAACTGTTACGGATCCATCTTTATTTAGGATTACCTGAGTCTTTGTACAATATCCTGCAAGTGCTTCGTCGATGGCGTTATCAACAACTTCATAAACCAGGTGGTGAAGTCCTCTTTCATCTGTGCTGCCTATATACATTGCTGGGTTTTGCTTTACAGCTGCAAGACCTTCTAAGACTTGTATGGAATCTGTATCGTAGTTTCCATTGGTTTTAGTTTCTTCTTCGCTCATGGTTATTCACATCCGGTTGAAAATATACACTAATTCAGTTAGTTTTTTTAGGAATTTTTTTGTCCCATCACCTAAGTCATCTCTAAGTGTCCCTCATATGGAGTAGAGGCTAATAAATGTTGCTATAGTCATGTATTCAAAATTTTCATTATTTTTCTGTTGATTTTTTAAAAATATTTAAAGTGGGCAGTGTATTAAGGTTAAAAAAGATTGGGTGAGTGAGGGTGATTTGAGAAAAAAATCTTTGAATTTTGGAATTAATTCTACCAACTATAATATATTGCTCATCCTTATGCTGTTAATTGCCGTTTCATTATTAGGAATGGCTGGAAGTGCAGCAGATGAGGATACTTTAGAACAATATGCTCCAATCTTATATTTTGAAGGATCCGAGACATGTTTCCCGGTTAATGTTTCGTATCATATTGATAATTCATACCTATATCAATTTACAGAAAATGCTACGATACTTTTAGATGAAACGCCAACTTCAGAAAAATTATATAACTATTCAGACAACGAATATGTATATCTTGATAATCAATACGGATCACCAGACGATGATGGCATAATCAATGATTATCAAAGTAAGATGAGTTCTCTTGGCTATACGATATACTCTCGAGTTTATAGTAGTGGCGAAATGAAGATTGTCCAATACTGGATGTTTTATGCATTCAATAAAGGTGAGTTGAATCAACATGAAGGCGACTGGGAGATGGTGCAGGTTGTTATTTCAGATGGAGCGCCGACTAAAGTTATGTATAGCCAACACCATGGCGGCCAGCAGGCGACGTGGGAGCAAGCTGAAAAGGAAGGAGATCACATCAAAGTGTATGTGGCAAGGGGCAGTCATGCAAATTATCTGCGTTCATATTCTGGAAAATTTGGGATTGCAAGCGATTATGTTGGGAATGATGGCAAAGTAATACAACCAACTGATTATACAGTGGTGCCCCTTGATTCGCAAGGTTGGCTTAGCTTTGCTGGCAGATGGGGCGAGGTTGGCAGCATCGAAGATTCATTTCTTGGAAAAATTGGTTCGCAAGGACCAATGTACCGAGAGGATGGTGCCATGTGGAATAATCCTTTCATGTGGGGCAGTAGCCTTCCTCTTGCCAGCGATAATATTTTTCTGTTAGAGTGGTTTCTTTATAATTTTGTCATAATATTCATTTTACTCACAGTTATTTCTCTCTGCATTATTGCCTTCCGTATTTATCGAAGGCACAAGAAGTATGGTCTTGGACCGCGGATAGTATCAATGTTTTATATTGATGGATTTAACATTAAAAGTATTGGCAACATCATCTGTATTATTGGCATTATCATTGCAGTTTTTGGTTTGTTTCATACATGGTATGAAATTTCTGTTGGCATCAATGCTGGGGACTTTGGAACTGAAGGCATGATAGATTTAATGTCTATCGATGGCATTAAGGGAGTTCAGATTAGTTTTCCAGGGTCGGGTGGTCCCATTCCAATCGGCTCGCTGGTCATCCCATTTTCAGCAATCATTGGCATTGGACTTTTTTTGATGGTTTTAACAACAATAGGCATATCAACTAGTAAAAAACTTGGACATAAGTACATCGGGAGAGGCATCAAACTTCTTTTTCCAATCGTCATGATATTGATTGCTATTATGGCAATAGGAATGGTGATTCCCAGTTTTATTGCTGGTGATACTGGTGAAGCCACAATGGAGAATGTATTCGATTCCATTTCAGGTTCTCCTTTTGGCGGTACAAAGACTCTTATGATCTCGGAAGCAGGAGATGGTGGCCAGGTAGAGGTAGATATGCAATGGGGATTAGGTTTAGGCGGGCAATTGCTCATAGCTGCTGGCATTATATTGCTTATAGCTGGTATCGTGGAAGTTATTGCAAAGACATCGTTTTTTGAAGGGGGGCCAATTGAAAAATCAAAAGAACAAAAACCTAAAAAACCAAAGGGGCAACCAAAAGAAAAAATCGAAGAAAACGAGTCATTAAAAACGGAAGATTTTGAAAAGAATGAAAAAAAATAAATTTTATAATTTAAGATAAGGAAAATTATGATCATTAACGCAGATTTACACATTCATTCGCATTTTTCAAATTCTGCGACTGACGCGATGACTATTAAGACTATTTCCTTAGAGGCACCTCGTAAAGGGATAGATGTTGTAGCCACTGGGGATTGCCTTCATAGTGGGTGGATTAAGGAGATAAAAACATGTAACGTCATCGATGATGGTACCTTTGAATTAAATGGGACGCGTTTTATTCTCAGTACTGAAATTGAAGATAAAAACCGTGTTCATCACTTATTGTATTTTCCAGGTTTTTCTGCCGTTGAAGAATTTAAAAGGCGGGTAAAATCAAAATCTGAGAATATAGAAACTGATGGCAGACCTAATATAGATATGGGTGGAAAAGAAATTGCATCTGTTGCCAAAGATGTTGATGCTATCATCGGTCCAGCCCATGCATTTACTCCTTGGACAAGCATTTATGCTCATCACGATTCCTTAAAAGAGTGTTATGGTGATCTTGCTGATTATGTGCCCTTTGTTGAACTGGGTTTAAGCGCAAATTCAGATCACGCCGATAAAATACAAGAGTTACACAGGCTTACTTTTTTGACAAATTCAGACTCGCACAATCCCCATCCCGTGAGATTTGCCAGGGAGTTTAACAAATTCGAGGTAAAAGACGCAATTTTTGACGAGATTAAAAAAGCTATTTTACGAACTGGTGGAAATAGACCAGTTTTAAATGTTGGTTTGCCGCCGCAAGAGGGAAAGTATTACGAATCTGCATGTGTTTCCTGTCATAGGCATTATACGCTTGAAGGGGCCCGACAAAGAAATTGGAAATGCGATTGTGGAAAACATATAAAAAAAGGAGTAAAGGACAGAATCGACGAAAGAGCAACCTTTCCAGAGCCTCAGCATCCTTATCATAGGCCTCCATATCTCTACCTTATTCCCTTATCGGAGATTATTACAAAGGCGGTTGGACAACGTAATCCGTTTACCGAAATATCGTTTAAAAGGTGGAGTGAACTGATATCTGTTTTTGGTAATGAGATAGATGTGTTGTTTGATATAGATATCAATGACATTGCAAAAGTTACTGTTCCTGCAATTACTGAAGCAATACAAGCTTTCCGAGAGGGAAACGTTATTATTAAACCTGGCGGGGGAGGACAATATGGGCGTATAAGATTTCCTCAGGAAAAGGATTCACTTACGGTGTCTTTGGAATCCGAATGAAGGTAAGTAAAAACACATTCTTTTATGTCACTGGGAGGATGCGGTAGTTATGGATTACGGTAATTCTGAAAAAAATATCGAAGAAATATTTTTAGAAACAGAAACTTCTCAAATTTTAGGTAAAGTTGTAGGCTTTCTTTTTGAAACTTTTGATAAATATGGCTGGATAGGACTTTACATTGTTCGTGGGACAGATTTGGTTCTTGGTCACTGGAGGGGTCAGCAGGCCACAGAACATACAGAAATACCTGTTGGAAAAGGGGTTTGTGGCTCAGCTGCAAAAAGCGGTGAAACTGAGATAGTTTCCAATGTAAATGAAGATGATAGATATCTTTCTTGTTTTGCTACCACACGATCTGAGATAGTTGTGCCGATAAAGAAAAGTGGTAAAGTTATTGCCGAGATCGATATCGACTCGGACATCCCAAATGCATTTGATGAAAAGGATGCTAAATTTTTAGAAAAAATTGCCGCCAACAAAACATTTATC
>Ga0307422_1001014_pt1 | contig 14855 bp, 14 predicted proteins | sample SalMarWE160290MG_FD_202153 | JGI IMG/M metagenome (GOLD analysis project Ga0307422, IMG submission 202153) | Salt marsh sediment microbial communities from the Plum Island Ecosystem LTER, Massachusetts, United States - WE1602-90 | ecosystem: Environmental > Aquatic > Marine > Intertidal zone >...
TTCTGTTTTGCTCGCCGTCAGGCGAGCGGAAACGCTGGGTCGGGATTAAAAATCCGCAAGCGGATTTTTCTCAAAATGAGTTCGGATTTCGTCCAGCAAACACCACCAAATACGATTTGACGAGTTTTCCGCCTCGCTCGGGCATTCCGCCCTCGCTTCGGCGGGTAAAAAATAAAGTAAATTCCAGGGTTTTTTGAAATCAATTTCCAATCGCCCACGGGCAAGGCGGCGGTTCACAAATGAAATTTGTTTTGCCCAAAGGGCAAACAGAGCCGATTTTTTTTCTTTCGCCTTCGGCGAAAGGCAAAGCGAGATTTTATTAAATTGTCGGTGTGACGTTTCCTTTTTCAATAACAATTAAGGAGTAAAAAACTATGATTAAATATTTCATTTATTGCAGAAAATCGTCAGAGGACGAGGAAAGGCAGGTTTTGAGCATAGAAGCCCAGCTTGCCGAATTAAGAGAGTTTGCCAAGCAAAACAATCTTTTTATTGTTCGCGAATGGACTGAAAGTAAAACAGCCAAAGAGCCAGGTAGAGAAATATTTAATCAAATGCTCGCGAGAATTGAAAAAGGAAACGCCCAGGGAATTTTAGCGTGGAATCCCGACAGACTTGCTCGCAATTCCGTTGACGGCGGAAAAATTATTTATCTCGTGGATAACGAGAAAATCAAATCGCTAAAATTCCCTACTTTTTGGTTTGAACCAACGCCACAGGGAAAATTTATGTTGAGCGTTGCTTTTGGACAAGCGAAATATTACACCGACAATTTAAGAGAAAACATTTTAAGAGGAATACGGCAGAAAATCAGGCGAGGCGAACTTTCGGCAAAAGCCCCGCTCGGATATTTCAACGAACCGAGATTAAGAACGATTGAACCTGATAAAAGAACTTTTAACAAAGTGAAGGAAGTTTTAAGGGCTTTTGCCACTGGCGAATATACGCTAACAAAAATTCAAAGCAAAATGTTTTCTCTTGGCTTGGTTGGCAAAGAGGGAAAACCGCTTCATCTCTCTACAATTCAGCATATTTTGACAAATCCTTTTTACTATGGACATTTTCGCTATCGCGGCGAAATTCACCAAGGGAGCCATAAGCCAATGATTTCAAAGAAACTTTTTGACCAAATACAGCAGGCGTTAAAAGACAACGGCAAACCCCGCAAAAAGCGCAAAGAAAAAGATTTTAAGTTTTTGAATTTTGCTAAATGCGGAGAATGCGGCTATGCCGTTACAGCGGAAAAGCAAATTAAAAAAAGCGGATTGGAATTTATTTATTACCACTGTACATACAAAAGCAAAATTCAAAAATGCTCTCAAAGACGCTTTTTGCGGGAGGAAAATTTTGCCAAGCAAATAAAAAATTATTGTCAAAAAGTTTCTTTGCCTGATGTTTGGCGAGATAGATATTTAAGCAAATTGAAAAAATGGGAAAATGAGAACCGCCAAACATCAGATCTTTTCGCTCAAAATCTCAGAAAAGAAATTTCCGCCATTAAAACAAAAATGGAAAGATTGACCAACGCTTACCTTGCGGAAGCAATGGAACTGGCGGAATATCAGCAAACAAAAAACGCCCTAATGGCGGAAAAGAAAACAAAAGAGGAAAAATTGAGTGATTTTGAGCGAAAAGGTAATCATTGGCTTGAACTCACCCGAAACTGGATTTTGGAAGCCAACCAAGCCAAAAATCTCGCTTTGCAAGGAAATTTTTCCGAGATGAAAAATTTTCTTAAAAAAATCGGCTTGAACCGCCGCCTTGCCCGTGGGCGATTGGAAATTGATTTCAAAAAACCCTGGAATTTACTTTATTTTTTACCCGCCGAAGCGAGGGCGGAATGCCCGAGCGAGGCGGAAAACTCGTCAAATCGTATTTGGTGGACCCTGGGAGATTTGAACTCCCAACCTTCGGTATGCAAAACCGATGCTCTGCCATTGAGCTAAGGGCCCAGAGAATCTGGTGGGCAGAGGAGGAATCGAACCTCCGACCTCTGCTTTATCAGAGCAGCGTTCTAACCACTGAACTACCTGCCCAAATTATTTTTTAGCTTTTCCAAAACTCTCAGTTATTAGGTCGGGTATCAATTTCTTGAAATTAATGATGCTAATTTTTATCGAAAAATTATAATCGCCGGAGTTTAAAATAATTTTGGGATTTCTTAATAAAGACTTCTCAACAAAAGTTGGTAATTTAAACAAATTACCGAAGGATGGAATTGCTCCAACTTTTACTCCTTTCAAATTTTTCTTCATCCAGGCCTCTTTTACAAAATCAACCTTTTTTGCTTTTGCTATTTTTTTAAATTTTACCTTATCAAGGTTCTTGTTTGCCGGAATTAAAACTAAGCCCACATTTCGGTCAAACTTCATTACCAGGGTCTTGCCAACAATTTTTTCCGGAACCCTTAAAGTCGCTGCCTTATCATGGGCAGTATAAACTGTCTTGTGTTTTACTGGTTCATATTTAACTTTAGCTTTCTCAAGAAATTTAATTACTTTTTGAGGAATTGCCATACAGCAATAATATAGCAGAAATTGAATTAAAAATCAACTCAACAAAAAAACGCACTTTAAAAGTGCGGATTTTGGCATTGCCGTTAGTTTCTTAGAGTTGTCCCGAAAGTCTCGCTTTAAGGTACCAAGACCAACACCTTAGAGTTAAAACCCGAATTCCAGACTTCAACTCTAGTCAACACTAATTTTTCTAAGTTTAAATTTAGAAAAATTTAAAATGTAGTGATCCATGGACAGCTTCCGCTACCCATGCCTTGTTACGACTTCATTCTTGTTACCGACTTTAGCTTAGGCCCACTTGCGTGGGACTTCGGCTACTGCCGGCTCCCTTAATGTGACGGGCGGTATTGGGATCGATGAGTTCATCGCCCCACACCACTGGACGAACGGTTTTCCCGTATCCTAGCGGTTTCCAATCGATGTTTTTTACCTAAAACTCTAATTTTATCGCGCAATTTAATAATTTCCTCAACTCCCCTCTCTGTAAGATGCTCTCCATTTATTCTCTTTCTAATTATTCGTTTAAAGTGCTTGAATACTTTTGCTTTCTTTGCTTGAAGCGGCCATTTTTCGAAAAATGGGATTAAAATTTCAGAAATTTCATCTAATCTGCTCACCTTGTATTTTACATGGGGATACCAACCATATCTCTCATAATTACATTCATAGATTTTACCGCATCCTAAGGTTTTTTGAATTCTTTGAAGAATTTCGCGATCGTCTGCTCTTAACTCAATTTCAAACTCCGGGCGGACAAAAATCTTATTTCTCATTTTCTCATCTTTGTAAATGCTTACCGAAAAACTTCCTTCACCGTCTATAAATCCTGCTAAATATTGCGGATGGAGTTTTTTTATCGATTGAATTCGCTCCTTCCCCTTATGGGTACTATGAGCTCTGCTGACTTCTTGCAATTGCATAGAAATAAAATTACTCTTATCTTTTATCCTGAGGTAAACTAACCTCAATTATATTGTAGCTTACCTCGGGAACAATTACAAGATATCACCGGGTCACTAATTAAACATTTCTTCTTTATCTCGATGTTCTACACACAGTAAAGTTTTCTCCGAAGTTGGTTTCTCCATGTACTCGCAGGATTACCACCTTACTATGCCTTAACGAATATTCAAGCTAAAGAATGCTACTTTCACCCTTCAGCCAAAACCTCGCGGTTTTGACCTGTAATTTCGCTTTAGAGAATCTTCGGTTTCTCTAGTTGGATTCTAACCAACTAATTTAATTAGCTGCCGGTCGCCCGAGTACAAGACTCAGAAACATATTCATCGCCACATAGCTGATTGGCGATTACTAGCGATTCCAGCTTCATAAGGTCGAGTTGCAGACCTTAATCCGAACTGAGAGGCCGTTTGATGGGATTAGCTCCGCGTTACCGCTTAGCAACCCATTGTCGGCCCCATTGTACCATGTGTGCAGCCCAGGGCATCAAAGGGCCATGCTGATTTGGCGTCATCCTCACCTTCCTCCTTGTTATCCAAGGCAGTCCCCTATGACAAATTAAACATAGGGCAAGGGTTGCGCATGTTACCCCATTTAAGGGAGCGTCTCAAGATACATGCTGACGACAACCATGCAGCACCTGGGCTAGTGTCCTTGTGGGTAGAGTCAAGTTTCCTCAACTTTTCACTAGCTTGTCAAGCCCTGGTAAGGTTCCTCGTTTGTTGTCGAATTGAGCCACATGGTCCACCGCTTGTGTGAGTCCCCGTCTATTCCTTTGAGTTTTAACGTTGCCGTCGTACTTCCCAGGCGGGACACTTAACGCGTTAGCTTCGCCACCTGAAGGGTCGACACTTCAGATAGCCAGTGTCCATCGTTTACAGCGTAGACTAAAAGGGTATCTAATCCTTGTCGCTACCTACGCTTTCGTCTCTCAGCGTCAGGGTCGCCCCAGCTGAATGCCTTCGCATTTGGTGTTCTGGTCGATATCAACGGATTTCACCCCTACACCGACCGTTCCATCAGCCTCTAACGCCCTCTACCCCACCGGTTTTTTCTGCAGCTCTAAGGTTAAGCCCTAGAGATTTAACAGAAAACCTGACGGGGCGCCTACAGACTCTTTACGCCCAATAAATCCGGATAACGCTTGGGGGCTCTGTATTACCGCTGCTGCTGGCTAGTTAAACTCGCGAATTTTGTACTCAAAGCATGGATTTACATAAGACTTAATTAAACTTATGAAATGACTCATGCTTGAGGAAGTGATGTAAAGTCGATAGCGTATTTTTCCGCGCATCTGACATTTACATACTCTTGCATCAAGATTAAAATTTTCTCTCAATGCTTCTGCAAGTAACTTGCAATCGCTGAACGAAAAACAATATGTAGCAAATGATGCATTGTAATGGTATTTACTACGGCAATCCAAGGTGCCATCGTCTTGATACCAAACCGCTAGACTGAGTGGGTTTTTAAGAAGTTTTTTAATATTTCGTGGAACAGTTTTTTGTCCTCTGGGATAAAATAACTTTCTTAATTTTCCTATCTCTTCAGTAGTTTTGGTATAGAAACGATGCTGATGATAATTCTTCTTAGGCTTCAAATCCGAAACCCCCATTGGTTCTAATCGTGAATGTAACCATTTGAGGTAAGATAGACTTTTATTGTCGCCTTTTATCTCCATTCGAGATCGACTACTTGCGCCAATAAATGGAGTAAGGTAACCATCACCTAAGATTAATCCTATAAGGATTGCTTTGGTTTCTTCATTCATACGATTTAACTGGACTATATCATCACCCGCCACAACTTGTAGATATTGGCGGGGTCTCGCGTGTAGTCTCTGAGGAGCCTTTTATTCAATTAATAAAAGTTTCCTGCTGATTGTCTATTTACGCGTCCTGAAATATTATATTAATAATATCAGGAAATTCAGCGGACATAAATAGAGTTTCCAGCATATAGCGAGATTTTCTCCTCCGATGTTGCCACCAGAGCTCTGCGCCTAGTCCGTATTTGGACCCACAGAGTTAGCACCCCCTTATTCCTAAGGTACCGTCACCCGAAGGTTCTTCCCTTAGAAAAGCTCTTTACACCCCGAAGGGCTTCTTCGAGCACGCGGCGTCGCAGGGTCAGGCTTTCGCCCATTGCCCAATATTCTCGACTGCTGCCTCCCGTAGGAGTAGGGCCCGTGTCGCAGTGCCCTTGTTGGGGAACAGACTCTCATCTCCCCTACCCGTCATTGCCTTGGTGGGCTATTACCCCACCAACAAGCTGATAGGCCGCAGACCAATCCCATTCCGGCTTCTTGAGAAACCTTTACCGAGCACATAATAAAATTATATGCTCGGACCATCGAGGATTAGCTAATCTTTCGATTAGTTATACTCGTGAATAGGGTTTGTATCTACGTGTTACTAACCCGTTCGCCACTATCGTACACATAACAAGTTATGTGCACGACCGTACGACTTGCATGCCTTATCCACGCCGCCAGCGTTCATCCTGAGCCAGGATCAAACTCTCAAAATAAAATTTTTTCGGGACAACTCTAAGAAACTAATTAATATTTACCCAAGCACATAACAAGATTATATGCTCGGTTTAATTTTCAAGGTTCTTTCCCTTTAAGTAAAAAATCAGGAAGAGACTTCCTAATTTTTCAATCTCCTCATTCACAACCGCACTTTTTCTTCTTTTTAGTTTCCTTTCTTTTTAGCCATAAATTTGTCTCTTCTAATTTTATTTTACTTTTTTAAAAGTCTTTGTCAAGAGCCAGCGGAGGGATTCGAACCCATCGACCCACGGTTTACAAAACCGTTGCTCTACCTCTGAGCTACGCTGGCCAGTTTTTATCTTCCTTATTTGTTGGTTTTTTAAGTTCCTCCCAATAATTGTCATTCTCTAAATTTTTCTTCTTAAGAGACCTTTCTCTTAATTTTTGGAGCCAGAAAGCTATTTTATTTTCCACTTTCAGGCTCAAAATTCTTATTTTTGAGAGTATTTTTTGGAGAAAAACCCCGGAAGAAAATGATTTAAAAAAAGAAATATTTTTAACTTTTTCTTTCAGGTTTTTATACCATTTAACCGGAGAAGACATAACAACATTTGAAGGTTTATAGTCTGGCAACTCAGCAAGAACCGGAATTTTCCGAAATAAAATCACCCCTATTCCAATCAGACTGCTAAATAAAATTATTATAGCTGCTATTTCATAACTCATATCGGACAAATCTTTTAATAATGATATTTTCGCCGAGCTTGGAAATATGTTCATCAATCAAGTCTTTTATAGTTTTTGTCTCATCTTTAATCCAGGGCTGGGAAAAAAGAGAAGTTTCTTCAGGTGAAATCGCAGCGATTTGCAAACATAGTTCGTGGGCCAATTTTTTAAATTCATTACAAGAAGCCACAAAATCAGTCTCGCAATGAAGTTCAACCATTACCCCAATTCTCTTTCCTTGATGAATATAACTTTCAATTATTCCCTCTTTTACCTTTTTTTGAGCTCTTTTGGTTGCAAAATCTTGACCCCATTTTTTTAAAATTTCTTTTGCCATTACTGAATCACCCTTAGCTTCAGCTAAGGCTTTTTTACATTCGGTGATTGACACTCCAGTCTCCCCTCTTAATTTTTTAATTTGGCTGATGGAAACCATATTAGTTTACCGAGCGATTGTTTATTTTACTTTTGATTTTGTACTTTTAATAACTTCGGATACTTTCTCCAAAATATATTTAACAGATGAAATTGCATCATCATTCGCCGGAATAGGGTAATCAGCTAAAGTGGGATCGGTATTGGTGTCTGAAATTCCAATAATCTTTATTCCCCTCATTTTTGCCTCTTTCACTGCTAAGCCGTCCTTTTTCATATCCAAAACGAAAATAGCATCTGGTAATTTTTCTAAATTTTTTATTCCACCAAATTTAATTTCCGAATTTATTAATTCCTGGTCAATTTTGGCTCTTTCTTTTTTTGTGTATTTTTCCAATTCCCCTTCAGCTTTTTTCTTTTCTAAATCTTTGAAATACTCAATTCTTTTTAAAATAGTTTTGAAATTAGTAAAAGTTCCTCCCAGCCATCTATTTACAACATAAGGAAGACTACAATCCTTGGCAAGGTTCTCGATTAAATCTTTAACCTGAATTTTTGTCCCTACCAAAAGTAAAATTTTATTTTCAGAAATTAGTTCTTGAATAAATTTTAGAGCTTCTTTAAGTTTTTCAGCTGTTTTTTCAAGGTCAATAATATGGACATTATTTCTTACCCCATAAAGATAGGGCTCCATTTTCGGATGAACTTTAGAACTCCGGTGTCCAAAATGAAGGCCAGCTGCTGCCATTTCCTCAGGGTCGAGATTAAAATCCGCCCCCTTTTTTGTTTTCTTTTTTGTTTTTATCATATTTTTAGATATATCATATTTAAGAATAGAAATCAAATTCCTACTACGGGGCTTGATTTAAGATAAGATCCTTGTTAATATAAATATATTATGGTCGATGAAATTTTGATTTCATCTTTATCTTCGTTTAGCGAGCTTTTGCGAAGCAAAAGCGAAGATGGAAAAGAACAGAATGTTCTTTGACCCATAAGTAAAAACTCGATGAAAAAAGACATACATCCTAAATATTATCCTAACGCCCGTGTACAATGCGCTTGCGGCAATACTTTTACTGTTGGCGCAACCAAGGAATTTATAGAAGTTGAGATTTGTTCTAAATGTCATCCATTTTATAGTGGAAAAGAAAAAATTGTTGATACTCTAGGAAGAGTGGAAAAATTCAGAAAGAGATTGGCAAAGAAAGAAAAAACGAAAGCAAAAAAACAAAAAAGGAAATAATATGACCAATGATAACGCTCCAAAACAGTTAGAATCGGTAATTATGGAAATTAGGGCCGGAACCGGAGGAAAAGAGGCGTCTCTCTTTGTCGCCGACCTTTTTAGAATGTATTCAAAATATGCTCAATCACAAAACTTAAAACAAAAAATTTTGGATTCCCATCCTACTGGACTTGGAGGTTTTAAAGAAATTATTTTTGAATTAAAAAATAGCAACGTCTTTTCTAAAATGAAGTACGAAGGCGGCGTCCATCGAGTACAGAGAATTCCCGAAACAGAAAAATCAGGAAGGACTCATACCTCAACTGTTTCAGTAGCCGTCTTGCCAAAACCTAAATCTGCCCAAATTAAAATAAGACCCGATGAACTCAAAATTGATTTTTATAGAGCTTCGGGCCCTGGCGGTCAATATGTTAACAAACGTGAAACTGCCGTAAGAATCACCCACTTGCCAACAGGATTTGTCGTCACCTCACAAACTGAAAGGAATCAACTACAAAATAAAGAAAATGCTATGGCAATTTTAGAAGCCAAGCTCTTGGAGAAAAAAGAGATTGAGGAATCAGAAAAACTCGGAGACAAAAGACGCTCACAGATTGGTTGGGCAAAAAGAGCAGAAAAAATCAGAACCTACAATTTTCCCCAAGACAGAGTTACTGACCACCGAATTAAAAAAAGCTGGCATAACCTTGAGGAAATTTTAAACGGCAAATTAGAGCCAACTATTAAAGCTTTACAGAAAAACCTTCAATAAAAATACACGGGTTCAACATAAAAAAATCATCGGCTCTTTTCAATTGTCTCAATATCTCTTTCAAAACCATCGGCTATTTTCAAAACATTATTTGCGTACCAATAGAAAGCTGAGTTTGTTGTTGAGCCGGAGAAATAAATCATTGCTGCTTTCCATTCACCATCTCTGGTTTTTGTTTTAGCTCCATAATCTGATAAATACAAGCCTGATGCCAAAAAGGCGTCTCTGATATTCCAGGGATCTGCCGGTTTTCCGAGAATACTCCGTAATCTATCTTTATATAATATCCAGGTAGAAGGAATAAACTGGGCTGGACCCATTGCCCCTCCCCAACCAAAACTCATCGGACAGGAAACTAAAGTTTTATAAGGGTTTCTACCTAATTCTTTGGTAATTTGTAAAAAAGGTTGGACATCACGAGTAGGTTTCATTGTTCGGGGTGTTATATTTCCAGTACTTACTCTTGTTCCTTCTCCAGTAGTCGGATTTGTTAAATAACATTGACCAACATTCTTTCCAATGGCTGATTCTTGCTGTAAAATAGCTAACAAGAAAGCTGGTCTAACTCCGGTTATCCTTTCTACATATTTGGCAACATCCAAAGCCTCTCCAAAATTGGGAGCTTTTGGAACACCAACCAATTCAAAAATTCGGGCTCTAATTTCCGCTGCTTTTTTTTCTATTTCTTGCTTTTCTTTTAATTGTCGTTGGTATTCCTCTTCGGTTAATTTTAAAAAATACTCCTGGTCTTTTTTTATCGCTTCGCTTTTTTGTTTCTGAAGGGCTTGAATTTTAGACACTCTTTCCGTGTCTTCTTTTTCTTCTCCCAAGGATTGCTTTTGCTCCCCGAGGTCAGATTTTAAAGTTTTGATATTTTCAAGAAGCTCCTGGTTTTTAGAACTTAAAGCCTCCAAAGCTATTAAATTATCAAAAAAATTGGAGAGTTTGGGTTCGGAAACTAAAATTTCGATAAGAGATTTCTGGTTCTCTTCGTAAATAACTCTTAAAATATTGGCAAGTTTTTGCTTTAAGTCTTCAATTTCTAAAGAGGTTTCTTCAATTGAGCTCTCGGTATCTTTGATTTGAAAACCAAGGTCTCTAATCGTTAAATTGCTCTGGCGAATTTGAAAGTCTAATTGCTCAATTCTTTTTCTTAAAGAATAAATTTGATTTTGAAGAGTTTTCTTTTCTTGTTCGGTCTTTGTAATATCTTTTTCGTATTGAGCGATCTTCTCTTCTAACTCTTTAAGTTCCTGCTCAAGGGCCTCTCTTTCTTCAGTAGGAGTCTGAGCCAAACTCCGAAAATTCGGCAAGACAAAAGCCAAAATTAAAATTGATAATAAAATTAATTTTGAAATACGCAGTTTCATAGTATTATTTAGATTCTTCTGGCTTTTCTTTTTCTCCTTTCTTCTCTTTCTCTTCTTTTGCTTCCTCTTCTTCTACCTTTTCCACCTCTTCTACTTTTTCTTCAACTGGTTTGGCTAATTCCTCTTCTACTTTCTCTGGTGGAGTAATAACAGCCACAATCTCATCTGGCCCCTTTTGAACTTTTACTCCGGATGGCATTTTCAGGTCTTTTATTAAAATCTCATCTTCAAAGGTTTTTAAGTTTTCTATATTCACTTTAATCTCGTGAGGAAGATTTTGAGGAAGAGCTTTTACCTCTAATTCTGAAATCTCTCGGACCAAAGTTCCGCCTAATTCTTCTACTGCCCGAGACTCCCCTTCAAAAATTATTGCTACTGCAGCTGTAATTTCTTTTTCTAAAGATGGTTTGTAGAAATCGATATGAATTGGCTTTAAAGATAAAGGGTCCCGTTGAATTTCATGGATTAAAACTGATACCTTGCGATTATCCACTTGGAGAGAAATTAAAGAACTTTCTCCAGCCTCTTTATAAATTTTTTCAAATTCTTTTAAATCAATTTCTAAGACCAGAGGTTTAATTTTCGGTCCATATAAAATCCCAGGCAAAATATCCTTTTTTCTTAAGGATTTAGTTTTCTTACCAAGAGTTTTTCGAATATTTGCTGATAAACTTAACATTTCTCTTTTTACCTAATGGTGAATTTATTGGAATAAAAAATTTTATCTTTTCTGAAATTTTCTTTTAAGACGCAACCAATGCAGGCAGGCACTGCGACTCGGTGAGTAGTTTGTGCAATTTCCATTTTATCTAAAAGAAGCTCGAAAGCTTTAACTTCTCCGGGCTCAATACAGATTTCAGCCAGATCGGGAAAAAGACAATTGCCATACAGATAAGACTCCAAAGACCCGTTATTTTTTTCTAAATAATAAGGATAACAAGAAGAAAGACAGACAGGTTTTCTTAAATTATTTTTAATCTTTATTTTCGGATTATCTCCTCTGGCATATTCTTTTTGGTTAGTGAAAATCAAAATTCCCCTTACCGCTGTCTGATATCTGCTCCAACCCAACCAACCAATCCCCAAAAAAATTAGAAAGATTATTAAGATAATTGAGGTGAGAAGTTTTTTCATCTAGAAGCTTATTCTTTTATATTTTTAATACCTTGTTTTTACTGCCAAATAAATTTATTTTTTCTTCGACCTTTCTTTGAACAGCTCTTTGAACTTGAGCTAAAATTTTATAAGGTTTAACTTCTTTGGTTTTTAAAGATTTCTCTAAGGTTTCTTTCCAAACCAATCTTAACTCAGTATTGATATTAATTTTTACAATGCCAAGTTTTATAGCCTTTTTAATCTCTGTTTTTAAAATGCCTGATCCTCCGTGTAAAACCAAGAAGGCAGTTGTTTTCTTGTTAATTTCTTTTAATCTCTGGAAATCAAGCCTTGGTATTCCAGTATATATCCCATGAATATTTCCAAAAACTGGGGCCAAACTGTCTACTCTTGTTTCTTTGACAAATTTCTCTACTTTCTCTGGTGAAGTTAAATCTCCTTTTTTTATTTTCATCTTTTTTCTATGAAATCCTGATTCTCCTCTCATATAACCCAATTCCCCTTCGACTAAAACTCCTTTTTTATTAGCATAATCTGCTATTTTTTTAGCATATTTTATATTTTTTTCAAAAGGAAATTCTGAGCCATCAAAATGGACCGCTGAATATCCATAGTCAATGGCCTGTTTTATCCATTCTAAATCTTTTCCGTGGTCAAGATTCAAAAAAACAGGGATATTATATTTTGTTTTGGAAATTTCAACTAAAGCTAAAATTTCTTTTAATCCCAAGTATTTACTTTCTCCTTCTGAAGTTCCTAAAATTACAGGGCTTCTAGTGTTTTTGGCTGCCTCTAAAATTCCCCTTAATTGTTCAACAGTTGAAAAATTAAATTGTCCAACCGCCCATTTTTCTTTTTGGGCTCTCTTAAGATAAGACTTTAAGTTCATTTTCTTTGGACTTTTATTCTTTTAAATTTTTTATTCTTTTTCAGTAATCCTTTTTTAGCTCCCCATTCCGTGAGACAGGAATTAGCGTTAGCCGTAGCTAATTGGATAGCCTTTTCGATGTTCTTTTTAGTCCGGATAAAACCTGAAACAAATCCCGCACCAAAAGAATCTCCAGCTCCCGTTCCATCAATTACTTTTATTTTTAGAATATCGGCTCGGTAAAGATACTTTCCATCTGAAACTACCACGCCTTTGGACCCTTTTGTCATTATGGCAATTCCTGAACATAATTTATTAATCTTCTTAAAAATCTCCTTTTCATAAAAAAAAGGAATTTTAGTCAATAAAGAGGCCTCTTCTTGGTTTAAAATTAAAATATCAACCTTTTTTAGAATTCTTTTCAGGGTTTTTGAGGGTAAAGAAAGTTGAGAATTACCGGGATTAAAAGCAATTTTAATCTCATTCTTATAGGCAAAATTAATGATATCTTCTGTAATCTTGCAAAGTTTTCCCGAAAGAGGAGCTAAGTAAAACCATTTTGCCTTTAATTTTTCCCAAGGAATATCTTTCTTTCCTAATAGTTCTGAAGCTCCCCGGTAAACCAAAATAGTTCGGTCTGTTCTTGAACCACTGTTTAAAATAACTGAATGGTTAGTTGGTTTTAAATTTGTCTTAAAAACGAAACGGGCATCTATTCTTAACCTCCTCAGCTCCTCAATAATCTCGCTTCCCGAAATATCATCACCTACCGTCGCACAATAGGCCACTTTGAACCCTTGCTTTGAGAAAGTAGCAGCTGTATTTGTTCCTCCTCCTCCGGAGGAAAAATAGATATCTTCCACATTAACTTTTGAACCTGAATTAAAGCAGATACCTTTACTAGTAATAAATTTTTTATCTTTTACTATATGCCAGCCCCAAGCCGGTTCTTCTTGGACAGAAAACTTTTTCAGTCTTAAAAAAATATCCCAAGTAGCTGAGCCAAAAGTTATAATGTCAAACATATTTAATTTAAAACTACAACCCTCGGTCGGGAACTCCCGCTCCGTGGAAAGTTCTCGATATTAGCGAAGCGAGAGGTTCTTACTTCTTCTTGGCTAAATTTAAAATTGTTTTAATTACAGTATCAGGATTCAAAGATATTGACTCTATCCTTTGTTGAACTAAAAATTCAGCGAATTTAGGAAATGTAGAAGGTGCATCACCGCAGATTCCGCAATACTTTCCTTTTAAATTGCAAATGGTTATTACCTTTTTGACCATTTTTTTAATTGTCGGGTCTCTTTCATCAGCAATTTTGGCTACTAGAGCTGAATCTCTATCTATTCCCAAAGATAACTGAGTTAAATCGTTGGAGCCAATTGAATAACCATCGCAAATTTCCAAAAATTCATCTGCTAAAATAATATTTGAAGGAATTTCGCACATTACATAAACCTTAAGACCATCCTTCCCTCTTTCTAATCCAAATTTCTTCATTAATTCTAACACTTCTTTGCCCTCTTTTAAAGTTCGGCAAAAAGGAATCATCAGCGAAACATTTTTTAAGCCAAATTTCTCTCGAACTCTTTTAATCGATTGGCATTCCATCTCAAAAGCTGGTTGAAAATCTTTATTTAGATAACGGCTGGCTCCTCTAAAGCCTAACATTGGATTTGTCTCTTCTTTTTCAAAAAGTTTACCTCCAATTAAATTCTTGTATTCATTTGTTTTAAAATCAGAAAATCTAACAATTACCTCCTTAGGATAAAAAGCTGCCGAGATTTGAGCAATACCTTCGGCCAGTTCTTTAACAAAATACTCTTTTTTATCTTTGTGCTCAATGGTAATTTCAGCAATTTTTGCTTTCAATTTTTTGTCTTTGATTTTTTTATAATGATACAAAGCCAATGGATGAATTCTGATTTTCTCAGCTAAAATAAATTCAATTCTGGCTAATCCTACCCCGTCTGTTGGCAAAAACGAGGTTTTAAAAGCAATCTCTGGTGCTCCAATATTGACCATTATTTTAGTTTTCAATCTTGGAATTTTTTTCAAGTTGTATCTTTTGATTTGATAAGGAACTTCTCCCGAAAATATTCTTCCTTCTCTTCCTTGAGTACAATCGACGGTGATAGTTTCACTATTTTTCAAAATTTTCGTTGCATTCTTTGTTCCGACAATGGTAGGAATCCCCAACTCCCGAGCCACTATTGCCGCATGGCAAGTAGCTCCCCCTCTATCAGTGACAATAGCTGAAGCCAGTCTCATAATAGCTACCCAATCAGGATCGGTTATTTTAGTTATCAAAACTTCTCCTTTTTGAAATTGAGAAATTTTTGAAACATTGGGGATTATTTTTACTTTACCTTGGCTAATTTTGTCTCCAATAGCAATGCCAGTTAAAATCGGTCTTTTTTTTGTTTTTAA